>Ga0180433_10000852_pt1 | contig 51952 bp, 41 predicted proteins | sample SS_ome_8_FD_132980 | JGI IMG/M metagenome (GOLD analysis project Ga0180433, IMG submission 132980) | Hypersaline lake sediment archaeal communities from the Salton Sea, California, USA - SS_1_D_1 metaG | ecosystem: Environmental > Aquatic > Non-marine Saline and Alkaline > Hypersaline >...
ATTTGTTATTGAATCTAGTTTTTTAATATCCCAATCTTCAGGTATACATAAATTTAGAGCTTTAATTTTATTCATAACCTAATTCTTCCATATTCTTTTGAAATTCTTTCTCTAATTCTGCTCTTTCATCTTGTAGTTTTTTAAGTTCTTTAATACATTCAGCTACGTCAATCGGCTCTTCTTCGGGTAGAATATCAATATATCGAGAAACATTTAGATTATAATCATTCTCTTTAATCTCTTCTAAATCAATTATAGCCGAAAATTTCTCAACTTCTTCCTTCTTCCTATAAACTTTAACTATTTTATCGATGTGTTCATATTTAAGAAAATTCTGAGCTTTACCTTCTTCATATTCTTTCTCTGCGTGGATGAAAAAGACTTTATTTTCCAAATCTTCAGATTTATTCTTATTAATTATGATTAAACACCCAGGAGCTCCCGTGTTATAAAACAAGTTTGGAGGTAAGGCAACAACCCCCTCGATTAAATCTGCTTCTACAACAGCTTTTCTAATTTTCCCCTCTCTTTGACCTCTAAAGAGAGCTCCATTATCTAAAACTATGCCTAACCTCCCCGTGTTGTTAAGCGTTGCTAACATGTGTTGAACCCACATCCAATCTCCTGAACTTTTGGGGGGAACCCCATATAAAACTCGTCCATAAGGGTCTCCTGATTCAAATAATTCACGACTCCATTCCTTCTGGTTCCACATGGGATTCGCAATGACTATGTCAAACTGCATTAGATGACTTCCGTTAAGTAATTTCGGTTTTTCCATTGTATCTCCACGCTCAATCCTTCCATGAAGGACGTTATGTAAGAGTAAATTCATTTTAGCAATGGCCCACGTGTTTAAATTCTTTTCTTGCCCAAAAATAGATATATTATTTGGATTCATGCCATGATCTTTCAAGTATTTAATACTTTCTATGAGCATTCCACCACTTCCACATGCAGGATCACATATTGTCATACGTTCTTCAGGATTTAATATATGAACTAAAAGGCGTACAACTCCTTCAGGGGTATAAAATTCCCCTCCCTTTTTACCTGCATCATCAGCAAATTGTTTTATTAAATACTCGTAGGCTCTACCAAGAATATCTGGTTCGGCTAGATTTGCATTTGCCAAGTTAAATTCAGGTTGACTGAAATGCAAAATAAGTTTACTTAGAGTTTTATCCGGAAGCTTGTCTGTATCTTCAAACTGAATACGTGTTAGCACTTTTTCCAAGAGTTCAAGATTACTTTCTTCTAACGCTCCGAATGCTTTATCGATTGCATTACCAATTCCTTCAGATACTTTTCTAATATTTTTCCAACGGGCCCTTTTTGGCACAAAAAATTGGTAATTATCAGGATCTTCTGGGTCACCTTTCACTTTTTCACGCTCTTCGTCAAATTGATCGGATAAACGCTTTAAAAATAATAACCCAAAGATATAGTGCCTATATTCAGAAGAATCAATTGCCCCTCGTAGTAAGTCGGCAGCAGCCCATAAGAAATTCCCTAACTTCTCTTTGTCTAGTTTTGGCATTTTTTGTCCTGTCCATTGATTTAATTGTTTTTGTTTCATATATATTCATTCTTCACTGAGATTTATACTTATAGTATTAATCAATCTCCAATGTTTTAATTAACTTTTCTCAAAAAGTTAATAATTTCTTAATATTTAAAAAAAAATAAATTTCTTAAGTTGATGTATACACATCTATATGAGATTGCGATGGTTTGTGCTTTTCAGTTGTGAAATCTTCAGTCTCTTTTATTCTTTTTAACAGATAATCTATCGCCTTGACTAAATGCTCGTCGTTGATGTAATCGTTCTCAAAAGTCAAAAACTTCTGCGTTCTATTGTTTATTCTAAGTTCAAAATCCATCAAATCGTTGCGTATTTTAACGTGTGACCAATTTCCTTCGCGCAAATCTTCGAAAATAGAAACTACTTTATCTGTTTTCTTGATATTTCGTGGATTTTTCACGCTTAAAAGATTGTCCTCGTTCCACACTGAAATTGCGGTGTAATCTTCGATGTCAAAACTACCTATCAAGTCGTCTAACCGATTCTTTTTGAATACGTGGTTTTTAATTTTGTAGATAAAGTTAAAATTATATTTCTGCCGCAGCTCCTTTATAATATATTTAGCCATATCGTTTGTAATGACTCCATTGCTATATAAACAGAGAAATCCCATATTTTGATGAGTTATAATTTTAATCATCTGTGGCAAGTGATATTCCCTTTTTTTAGCCTTTTTCTTGTTTCCTTTTTGATTCTCCTCAAATTCACTTCTAACTGATTCGATGGAATCCAAATAGACTATCTTTGGTGCAAGATAAGATGAAATATAATAGTCTTCTAATACCTTTGCGAAGATTAGGGCTGAACTTTCGTATTTAATGAATCCTGGAACGAACTTTTCGTTTAGATAACGTGCAAAATTGTTTGAATCGGAGCCAATTTTTTTTTCTAAATCTTCAACATTAGAGTTGAAATATGCATTAAAAAAGAATTTTACGGGGGGCATAGAAGAAATTCTCAGATTATATATAAAAAGTAATACATTTTTCTTAGAAATTATTGTCCAAATTCTATTTATTGCTAAAGATTAACTTATTTATCATGTTCTCTTCGTAATAAGTTAGGAAAATATCGTTTAATTCGTATTTTGACGGCTTTCCATGTCTTACCTTTCTCAAGATCTTTTTTTCCGTTAGTCTTTCAAGGTAAGTCCACGCAATCGTGCGATTGTAAGTTAACTCTTCAACCAAATTAGGCGTGGTGATAAATTTGGCGTTTTGTTTTTCAATTAGATATGTTATAATTTCCATTTCTTTCTTCGTTAGTTTCTTGTTCTTTATTTCTAATAAATCTTCGATTTTACTTTCAATTATAGATAAATTGATGCTTTTTTGATTTAGATTTCGGCCTTCTTGATGGATAGCTTCAAAAAGTTTAAAGGCTATCTTTATATTTCCTTTTGAGAATTTAGCAATTTTGGGAATAATAAGCATTCTGAGGTTTTCGTAATACTCTGTCATATCATCAGTATCAGTAATGGTTCTCGTGATTCTCCCCTCTAGTATATCAATAATATCATTTTTATTAAAATTCTTAAGAAAAATTTCTCTATCTACAAGGATATCTTCTTCTTTAGGATATTCGCTCGTGTTCCAAATAGAAATAATAACTTTTGAGTTATCCTTAAAGTCCTTCATTTTTTTTAGGAACTGCCATTTATTTTTTCCCGTACACGATATAATCCTTAAGTCCACATTCCTATTATGAATTTTTTTAACGTCCTTAAACGAAAGTCCTTCACTGTTCTTATAGTTGTATAAAAACTGATAATTATAAAACTCAAAATCGATTTCAGGAAAGTTTTCGTTCAGTATACTTGAAATAACTTTCATCGTGGTATGTTTTCCAATTCCGCTTGCTCCAATAATGGCTAAATGAATACAATCAGGATTCTTTTTAATTTGACCAATATAACTTGAAATTATCTCCATTTCTTCTTTCCGATTGACAAAGAGGTTTAAGTCTTCTTCGTTGAATTCTTCTTCCGGATTTAGAAGGCTTAATGGATTATCTGAATGATCGTAGTAATGATACCAATTAAGAGAAGTTACTTTTTTTTTAACATTATCAACTTTTCCTTCCTTAATAGCATTGATTATTAAGTCCTTTACTTCTGGAGATGAATCCTTAGTGTTTTTCTTTTCCATGGTAATTAAAAATTTCTGATTAATATTTTTATAAACATTATATACATGTTATAAACTGAATATATAAACTCGTATCATTTAGTTTATCTATAATATTATATAACATTTTCTTACTTATATAACTTATGTTGAGAAAATTTTTTTGAAAATTTTCGTTATAAATTAAGGGAAACATTTAAATACCAATATTCATATGTGACCTTTATAATAATAATAACAAGTGATAAAAAATTCAATGCTTAAAAATGAGGTATGAAAATGGCATTTTTGAAGTGAAATGCCTATTAGATCCTGAAACAAAACCTGATTTAGTCTATTCAAGGAATCTCCACGATGCTCAAGTTATATTCCGAAGATTCAGTGATCCAATAAATGACATTTACGAACTTCTAACCGATACATGGTCTTTACAGGATAATATTCTTAACTTTTCGTTTTTTAAGGTTCCTTGCATATTCGATGGGAATTATATTTTTATCAAATCTCTATATTTATTTCCAGAGGACAAGGAGATACCCATTTTTATGAAATATAAATTTTCAAGCAAAAAAAAAGAATCAAAAGAGGATTTACACTCCTATGAAAAATCATTGTATGAAGATTTTAGTTCTTAGAAATAATATTAAGATTAAACAAAAAAGAGGTAAGGAAAAACGGACTTACATGGCATGTATTTAAGGAAAGAAGAAAAAGAGCTCGTGCTGGAGTTAATACCAGTGAAAAAGGAAGAATTTGCGATAACTCAACAAAATCTGAAATATGTAAAAGTGAAGTTTTCGATCTTCCATACATTTTCGAATGAGAGAAAAGAAAAACTTCATTATAATATCACTAAAGAATGCGCTCTTTTTCAAGGCAATAATTCGATTAAGATAAAATTTAGCCTCTTAGAAATGCGCGATATTAAACGGCTCCAGATACATTTTTCGACGATAATTTTCGTGCAAAACTCAGGAAATAAAATTGAAACACCCATCAATAAGACTTTCAATTGTTCGGAAATCATAGAATATAGAGCGCCTGACAGTTCTCATACAAGCAAACATAAATTTTTAAAGAAAGTTAGAAAACAAGATGTTAAGGTTAAGGTTCTTAATCAAAAGCCGAGGATGTACACTTTCAATAAAGAAAAGAATATGAGCATTAATTTTACTAAGATTGTGTCAGGTATATTTGTGAAGTATATTCATTTTAATAAATTTTTAGCGAGTCTCGATGATAATCAAATTTCAGAACAAATTACTAGTGTTTTAAAACAACTATTTTTTGATGATATAGGTAATGACTCGATCAATGCTTTTGGTTAGCGTAGTAATATCCCTTGATTATTCTTCCTTTTCCTCTTCGCGTGCTTTTTTTTTTCCCTTCGACTGTAAGAGCTTCCTATCTCGCTCTCTGTTAGGAAAAAGATGCCTCGCGGTTGTATCAAGTTCTCTTGCAATGTTTTCGTCATAAAGACTGGAAAGATATTTCAAGAATTTCAACTTCTTTACCATTATATTAGCGGAAAAGCCACTGAAATCGAACTCCTTCAATTTTTCATGGTTTAAAGTCGATTTTCGCAGTTCTTCTTTTTGGGCCCTGTCGTGGAACCAGTCGTACGCGGGCTCCAGCGAGGGAAGCTTCTTGAGGTCGTACTTGCGCTTGAAATAAAACTCGATCTCTAGCTTGCAATCGACGATTTCTAGCCGAAATCCCTTTACCGTGGAATCTTTTCTTTTATCAAGTGTCACGTTAATACTCTCGCTCGCAGCGCCTCTTGAGGACTTAGGCGAGCCTTCTAGGGGGATACACCTGTCCCGACCTTCGCGGTCGTACACCAATCTTTGAAATCGGGCGTATTAAAACCCCTCAGTTTTTTTCGAACTCGCGCTGGAAGTGGGTGTAGAACGAGGTTACAAGGCTTCTAATCCTGGTATGATATCTATAACTGCATCAGTTCCCCTTGAGGAATTAGAAGGAGATTTTTTAATTTTTTTTGTTAATATAGCTTTTTTTTATTATTGCATTAGAGGTATCCTATAGCTTGATCTTCTCAAGGTATTCGAAAAACAAAAGAGTCTCATTGAGGAGGCAATTCTCGTTGTGAGCAAGCACGCTGTCTATCATCCCCAAATCGAACGAGTGGTCGATGAGTTTATGGTCTCGCATGAAGGGATCGAAAGTACCCTCGTAGCCTGCAATCAATATTGCCTCTGCGAGCGATTGAAACGGCATCGAATCGTTTTGGAGGTTGATCAATTGCAATTCATCTATAAACTCAAGGTCTTGGCGGCGTCCTTCTTGTTGCAAGAACTCTCGCATCTTTTCCGTCTCCACGTCTTCGTAGTCGCTAAATGCAAACAAGTACAAGTGTCTCAAGCACCACAACACCTCGAAGGCGCACTCGAAAAACTGGGAGTGAGAGGTCGATTTTCCCTTATGGAAGAAATAGAGCGTTTTTCCTAAGAATATTCCAATAAGAAATGGGGGAGACCCCTCATAGTCGATTATTGCAGCCTTATAGCGGACCCCCATAGGCTTGAAGTGTCTTTTAGCGTCGAATTGTTTGATAAGCTTAATCACGCCATTGTTCACCTGGAGATCGTCCAGCGCTGCCATTGCCCCCCGTATTCGCCCGAAGGAATCCTGGGTTAGCGCACCGTGAAGTGTCAATTCCTCTATCTTGCTGACCTTTCTCAATTTATTATCACTTTCCTTTTAATTTTTTATTTTCATATTGATAAAACGCTTTCAGGAACTTCTTATTCATATGGTTATACCTAACGCTAATGTCCAGAAAAATTTCTTTCTTCCGTTCTTCTGAAAGAATTTCCGAGCATGCCGCAAAGTGTTTTGTTTCTTCCGTCAAATCAGTAAACTCTCGGACAAATTCATATAAAGCTTTCACTTGTGACAGTAAGATCGGCTTCATCTTGCGCAGGTTTACTATAGCAAGCATTGTTATTTGAAACATATCGGTGATATTACCTGCCAGAAATTGATGTTGAGAAGAACTAGCTTTGACATCATTTTCAAGCAAGTTCATCAAGCCGATGTGGAAGTCATCAGCCCGTATGGCATCAATATAATTTTCAAACGTGGCAAATTCGATGTTTTGATCGACGAAATATTTAACAAGCGCTTCGTTTAACCACTTTCTCTTCCGAATATTCAACCTTGAAGCCAAGTTTATTGCATGGTCGCAGAAACCCCTTGCCGTGGTTCTGTCTACCCTGTATATTCTCGCCTCGTTCTTGAGATACGCAAAGTAGCTCTCGTTTGCATATTTTCTCTTCCACCAGTTAAGTCCCCGAGGGGAAAAATCCAGCGATGATTCAACACCAAATCGAAGCAATATTGCCACGTAGGGGTAGAGCCCATAGGGCTTGAAAAGGTTTCGTACTTGTTCCTTTGTCACAATTCCGGGTTCGTGAAACAATTGTCCGTCCCTTGCCTTGAGCGCCTCCAGGACACGCTCTACCTGGCATTCTTGCTTGAGTGTCTCGAAGTTTCTAAACCCTTCGTATATCTTTCTTGACTGTGGGCTGTAGATTGCCCTTGACATCAGCTTTGACTTGTTATGAGCCCCAAATACACGAAATACCCCGCGACCATTAGGCGAGGAGTCCAGCAGCACTTTCATCTCATCGTCTGGCATAGTACTGAGCGTGAACAAATTCTTGGGATATTGAATCTTCAATCTTTTCTTGATCTCGCGCGGTACCTTCACAAACCCTTCCGCGACCGAGTATAGGCATATCGCTTGCACGATGGTTTTTAATAGTTTAAACTTGTCCCGAAAGGCCGACTTGAGGTTTTTCACGAGCGCTCGCCTACCAGGAAGTTTTTGATACAAGAATTCTCTCATGTTCACTATTTTCTCTTTGTTGTTTAGCGCGTCGGCTTCTATTGAGTAAATTATATGGGTTCCGCGAGATCCAGAATAGTTCACAGCACAATTACGGCCCAACCCTAGCTTCGAACATGCATTAATTACGCCTTCCGTGATGCTTAAAATCAAATCCCACACCAATTGCTCGCTAAAGGCAATTTTCAAAGGTTTTGAGACGTCAATATCTATTATTGCGTGAAGGACTTCGTCATCAATACCTACCGTGCCTGCATACAATGCAAAGATATTGTTTAGGTCGCAGACTTTACCAAACTCGGCGCTCGTGGTAGAAGGAGCGAGGTACTCGTGAAGTTGGGTCTTACTTCCGTCTGATAATACTATAGATCTCCGTTTTTTTATGGAATAATTCCTGTAGCATTCGTAAGTGATTTGAGCCTTCCTCCCTTCTTTATACAAATAAGGCGAAATGAGCTCGAGATAAGCAGGTTCATAAAAGATTTTTCTTATAGCTGTCCATTCTTCCTCTGAGTATAGCTCTTTTGCAGGTGTTCTCTGTATGTCTACCGTGAAGAAGGTTTTATGTTCGTCGCTTGTGGTTACCATTACGGACTTGCAAAAACACAACTGCTCGAACGAAAGAAGTCTCAAGAGTTTGCACACTAGGGAAACATCCATGCACTTGGCGCTAAACTCTAAAATATCGATCTTATCCGATCCATATATCGACTCGGAATGAGCCAGGTTTTCTATTCCTAAAAAGATGGGATATCGAATGACCGGCTGGAGGTTCGAGAACCGCGAGGCAATGGCGTTGTTGATCTCGGTTTGCATAGATCTTAAAAGCGCTTCTTTTTGGTTTTTATTGAGAGCCCCTTGTTCTACCAGAGAATCTGCCAAATCTCGCGCCGGACTCCGTATTTCGATTTTGATTTCCAAGTATTGGGCGCTTGGATATTTTTCTTTTATTTGTTCGATAACGCCGTCAAAGGAGAAGGTGCCCACTTTCTTGAGGTCTTCCTTGGCATATTTAATTAGTTCTTTGTAGTAAGCTACCATTCATCACCACGCGGCTCTACATTCTTGCTGGGATCTAGACAATATTGTCATCATCGTTTCAAGGTTATTGTCTTCAATGATAATGTGTTCCCCACAAAGAAATTAAACCCCTATGATTTTTTAGGTCCAATAAACATGATGATTAAAAATATGAAGCTAGTATTTCTTTATTTAATCATTGAATCTTAAGAAAAAATCAAATATTTTAAAAACAATCTATGCTTTAACTTTTCTTTTCTTGACCTTGTAGCCCAGTTCCTTAATTTCTTCGCCCTCGTTGATCTTTTCGCATATCTTCTGGGTTATAAGGTTGCTCATGTTGTGGAAAAACTGAAGATCTTGCAAGTCGTGAGCAATGCTTCGCTTGTCAATATCCAGCTCTCTTAAATATTCTTTCAAGTTCGCTTCGAGCGACCGCACGCGGTAAAAATTCTTCCAATTATCCGCGTGAATTTTCTGAAACGTGTATGAACCTTGAAATTCGGCATACTTCTGCCCAAAAAGGATGTACTGGTTCGTTGCGGCGCGGATCAAGTTAGAAACCGAGGTCAATTCTGAATTCGACTCTACAAATGATTTCCACTCACCTAACATCTCCTCGGTCAGCCGAAGCTGCACGCTATACCTCTTCTTGCTTTTTTTCTTGCTCTCAAGACTCAAATTTTTAATAGTCATGGCAAGATCTAAAAATAAATTCGATCTTTTATGTGAAGAGAGAGTGAAAAATTTGTAATGACACTACAAAAAAAATGCGAGTTTAAGTGTTTTGAGGAAAAAAAAATGTAGTGACAAGGTTCCTACACACATTTATATAGCATTTCCCTCGATCATAACTTGGTAATGGTGATTTGTCAGGTGTTTTTTTTTCCGGGGGGATAAGAGAACATTCTTTTTATCCTGGCAATCATCATTACCACTTAAAAATCGTTAAAATTTTGTTTACTTTTGTAGTAAGGAATTATGCTACAATGATCGGATTGGATCAGCAACATAATCTATCCTGTCTCCAATCTGCTGTTATAATATTGCTAAAAATATATCTAAAAGTCAATTTAATTAATCTATAATTATACTAAAACTAAAAGCATGTCAAAAAGTTAGATATTTGTAAATCTTTTTCTTTCTACTACTTCAATTGTCTCTTCTTATTTAAATAGCATAGAATAATATTATAAATCTTAAATTGAGATTAAAGATTAAAAGATAAAAATGAAAGAGGTAAGAGTTTAATGGGTAAAATGAAAGATGTTGCGATTGATTTGATGAATAATTTTAATGTATTGACATACGAGATATTGCTTGAAAGATTTCCGAATTGCTGTCCTCAATGCAAGAGTAAAGAATTAGACTTTCACGACTATAACAACGAGGAAGCCACCTGGCGCTGTAAAAATTGTAAAAGCTTTATTGCCGTTGAATACGAAGGTTCTAAAACCAGATCATATTTCTCGTGAAGTTGATGTAGATTTTTGGGTTAATTTACACACTCTTTTTTTTTATTAAATATATAAGTTTATTATTTCGTTTTTAACAATAAAAATTAAATAAATAAAAAAGAAAAAAAAATTACATTCCCGCCAATTCCTTAATATGCCTTACACCAGAAACTGTATCTTCGGCAAAATCATCGGCACCAAATTGTTTTGCTAGGTCCATGTTTAAAGGAGCGCCACCAACGATAATTTTTACTTTATCTCGTATTCCGGCGGCAGTTAATGCTTCGTGTACAACTTGAATCTGTTTTACGGTCATTGTTAATAATGAGCTCAACCCAACAACCGTGGCACCTGTTTCTTTTACCTTATCCACAATGACTTGAGCGTCAACATCCATTCCTAAATCTTCTACTTCAAATCCAGAGCTCAACAATAAGGTGCCTAGTAAATTCTTCCCAATATCGTGATTGTCTCCTTTAACCGTACAAATTACAACCTTTACTTTTTGCCCAGAATCGCCTTTGGCAGCAATAGCTGGTTTTAAAACCGCAAAAGCTTCTTTCATCGTCTCTCCCGCTAATACTAACTCGGCAAGATAATATTCTTCATCCTCGTATCGGCGTCCAACTTCGTCCATTCCTTTTGTTAATGCGTTTAAAACGTCAAAAGGATCTTTTCCATCCTTCTCAAGTGCTTCCTTTACGGCGGCAGCTATATCATCTACTTCTAGTTCAATCACGAGCTCAGAGATTTTTTCTAATTCCACTTATTACACTTCCGTTTTTAATTTCAATAGAATATTTGTAAAAATATTTTCAATTATAATAATTTACCTAGTAGTATTATCTTCTATTTATAGATTTAAAAGAACTTTTTTTTAATTTTTATCTCTTGAAATATCCGTGATCAATAATTGCTCTTTTTATTGCGTAATAGTTCTCAATTGGTATATTTGCTGGAGCTTCGCAACCAGTAGCAACTATATATCCGCCCTCTTTTCCACATCCCTCAATTAATCTCTTGGTTTCTTTATAAACCGTTTCTGGTCCAGAACCAGTCGTAATCGAGGGTTGAAGGTTTCCCATCAAGCAAAAGTGGTCTCCAATAATTTCTCGTACTTTAACAAGATCGCATTGATCCAAGTGGAAGAATCCGGAATGCTTGGGCAGTTCTAACATGTATTCCATATTATCTGTCCAATCGTTATCCAAATGAGCACATATCTTAAAACCGGCTTTCACAATTTTCTCCCATGTTTTCTTTTGAGTAGGCCAAAATATTTCTTCAAAAGTTTTGGGAGAAACCCAACTCGAAGCTCCTCGGGAATTACCCAGGAGAACATATTTAGCATTTGTCATTCTTGCCAATCCAATAGCAAATTCAGTTAATCCGGGTTCTAAAAATTCGAAAATTTGGATGATCTCATCAGGTTTTTTCCTTAATTCCTTCATGAAAGGTACCATCCCTCTCCCAATTGGAATGATGTCCCATAGGGCAGCAATGCTGCCTGCATAAGATTCGAATATGTCGTTAAAGCTTTTGTTAAAATATTTTGCGACAATTATATTTGCCTTTAATGCTTCCCTTACACCAACAAACCACCAATATAATACTCCTTTAGAGATTTCTTTTGCTAGGCTCGAAAGACCCCAATCGTATATTCTATCGTAGTTTTTTATTATTTCTTTTTCAAGGAATTGTTCATATATTGTATCAGAAGGAGGCGCCCAATCGTAATAAAAAGGAGAGTGAGGTTCTGGTAATGGTGATAGATAACTACTCATAGCTGAAGGAAAAAAGTCGCACCCTCCGATTCTAATCCAAGTGTTAAGAACCATTTTAGCAATGTTTTCTCCTGGACCAAAAGCATATTGCCAGAGACCACCAATACCGTATTTAGGCTGCGCACCCATAAAACTTACCGTATGGGAAAGGGAGAGTCCAAAACCTACCCGATCAGCATCTTTATAATCTACAAGATTATTAATCCTTTCTTTTGGAGTCATGACATCATGGGGCATTATCATGATTGTTTTCTCTTTCTCAGGTTCGAATCTTAGATTAAAATTGGGACATACCTCATCCCGTAATTTTTTCCATCCTTTCCAAACGGGAGGAATCGTCTTTACTACATGAATGGTTCTTGGAATTTTAACTTGATTTACCTGTCGTTTTTTCCAATCCTTAAAATATCTATCTAAAACTGCCGTGAAGAAAAAAGCTAAAGTTGATCTTTTACCACGAGCTCCTTTAACACCAAGAAAGCTTTTTTTTAATTCATAACTAGCGTATTCGAATTTTTTTTGATTGCTATATGGTAAGAGTTTCCCTTCAATCTTTCCGCAAATAACGTCTTCAAGATACTTAATTAATCTTTTTCCCTTTGTCTTATTGAATTCATGCATTAAATTTATGTTTCGGTCTTTAGTAAAAAGATTAATGAAGGGATTTATGAAACCGTCTAAACCCGCTTTTTTTCCGTGTTCCAAAAACCAGCGGGTTTTATCGTCGCCATACTTCTTATAATATTTCTCTAGTTGATTTTTTTCTTTTTTAGTCTCTGACATTAAGTATACCTTTCTTTTATTTGATGAAAAAATTAGATAAAAAATTGAAATTTAACCAAGGTATTCTATCTTCTCTTCTAATCGTATATCTCTCGAAGAACTTCCTACGAGGATGTTAAATTGCCCTTTTTCAGCAATCCAACTGCTGCTTTTTTCGTCGTAGAAGGAAAGGTCTTTCTTTCCTAACTCAAATATAATGGTTTCTTTTGCACCTGGTTCCAACTTTATCTTTTTAAATCCCTTAAGTTCTTTTAGGGGCCTTTCCACGCTACTTTCAACGTCTTGAATGTAAAGTTGAGTAACTTCTGCACCAGCACGCTTTCCTGAATTAGAAACGTCCACAGACACCGTAAAATTTTCATCTCCAGATACGGATTTCTTGCTAATTTTAAGGTTGTCGTACATAAAGGTTGTATACGATAAACCATGACCAAATGGAAAGAGAGGTTCGATGTTATTAGTATCAAAATGACGATATCCTACAAACACTCCTTCATCGTAATATACCTTATCCCCGTGTCCATACTTTATCCTAAATTGATTCTTTTTTATTTCCATATCTCCTTCTTTTATAATGTCCCAAGTTTTTATACCAGGGTAAGTTTTATAGGATTTATGGGCTGGAGAGTCTAATAATTTTTTCGGAAATGTAACTGGTAGTTTTCCTGATGGATTTACGTCTCCAAATAATATGTCTGCTATTGCGTTTCCTCCTTCCATTCCTGGAAACCAAGCCTCTAATACTGCTGGTACGTTTTCTAACCACCCATCCATTGCTACAGGTGATCCACTAATCAGAACTACAATAGTATTTGGATTTTTCTTAGCAGTTTCGTTAATAAGTTCAATTTGTTCCGAAGGAAGTTCGAGAATTAATCTATCGAAGTTTTCGCTGTCGTAAAATCTTTTATGCTTGAGTCCTACAACTAAAATGACAGCGTCGGCTTTTTCTGGCTTTGATATAATTTTTATTTTTCCTTTACACTTGGACTTTATACCTTTTAAAGGAGTAATTTCGTATTTTGCTTTAACCAGAGAACTTCCACCACCAAAGGAATGTTTTTTATCCGAATTTGGACCAAAAACCACCAGTTTTTTTATACTATTAATGTCTAAAGGAAGAATATTATTCTCATTTTTTAAAAGTACAATACTCTCCTCAGCAATCTCGCGTGCTACAGCGTGGTGTTCAGGACAAGTCAATTTTCCTTGAGGTAAAGTGCTTTGATCGTCAAACATACCCACTAAAAACATCACTCTTAAGATCCTCTTCAAATTATCATCAAGAAGGTCTTGTGAGAGTGAACCGTCATCAAGTACTTGTTTAATTTTCTCTTTATTATAGCAGAACGCTTGATTTTGGCCTAGTAAAGCCTTGACATTTCCTGGCATTTCAAGAGATAATCCCGCTTTCATACATTGGACTGTATCTGTAAATCTAGTTGCAAACCAATCTGATACTAAAAATCCTCTAAAACCCCATTGGTTCATTAGGATTTCTCTAACGAGTGTTTCATGTTCACAACCAAATATTCCATTAATTCTATTATAAGAAGCCATGAAAGACCACGCATCGGCTTCTTTAACAACTGCTTCATACCCCGGGAGGTAGATCTCTTGAAGCGCCCTTTCACCAATTTCAGAACTCACCTTAAACCTGTTTAGTTCTTGATTGTTAACAGCATAGTGTTTCACACAAACAGCAATTCTTTGACTTTGAACACCCTTTACCATTGCTACGGAGGAAAGCTTGTTAAGATAAGGATCTTCCGTTTGATACTCAAAATTCCTCCCACATAATGGTGTTCGAATTATATTAATTCCTGGTGCTAATAACATATGGCGTCCAGCGGCCCTCACTTCCTCTGCTACTGCAACTCCAAATTTCTCAGAAAGTTCTGGATTCCATGTTGCAGTTCTGCCAATTGGTACGGGAAAATAAGACATTCTTTTTCCAAAAATAACCCCACTCCCCACGCCTTTAGGTCCATCTGTCGTTTTAAAAGCAGGTATTCCTAATCTTTTAATTGGAGGTACTTGAAATATTTTTCTTCCTGAAAGAAGCTTTATTTTTTCTTCTAAAGTTAATCTACCCAATAGGTCATCTATTCTTTCTTCTAAGTCTAAATCAATGTTCATGAAAGGTAATTTTATTATTTCATCTTCAGAATAAGTTTCACTCATTTTTAATAACACAATATTTGTTTTTTATGATTCAGTTAGTGTCACATTATATTTAAATATTTAAATATATTGTAACTTAATTGAGAAATAAATACTCTTTTTAATAGAAACCATGTCAAACAAAAACGAAATCTTTCTTGCTACACGTGTGAATGAATCGTTAATGGAAAAGATTGACATTTATTGCGAAGATTACAAAATAACTAAGAGTGAATTATTACGCAAGGCAATTTTATATTTCTTGAAATATTCACAGCAGGATAATAAGACATTTCATCCAATGATGATTTTTTCAAAACAAGAATTGGTTTACATGTTTGAACATCTAGATGAAAAAGAATTGAAAGAATATGCCAAATTATCGTTTGAAATGGGTCAAATGACAAAAGAACATTTTACAGAAACTCTTACTAATGGTCAAGAAATAGAAGTAAGACCTCGATTTTTCATGAGAACTTTAAAAAATGAAGTCTTCTCTCATTATGGGCAAAATTGGTTCCAAGAACTTGAATATTCTTTTAGAAGCAATAAACTACAGATTGCAGGTATTCATAATTTAAACAGAAAATTTTCAATATTTTTTAAATATCTAATGATAAATTACCTGAGAAATAACGAATATATACTTTCTACAGAGAATCTAAAAGAAAACAAAGTAATTTTAATATTTTCTAAGAAATATTGAATCACATTATGTTTTCTGAATATGAAAAAAGTAATAAGAAATCCTAATTTTATAATTATTTAATGACTTTTCTAATACTGATGATATCAAGACAAGCTCATGACTTCGATTAGAAATATATTTGATGACATTTTAAAGGAGATTGCTCCAACTCCAGAGGAATTGTACAATATCAATGAGATCGTCGAAGTGGTATCAGTATTATTGAAAAACACGGCACGAGAATTAAATATTGAATACACGATAATTGAACCTCAAGGTTCAACGGGAATAAAGCAAACCCAATTGAGAAATGACTTCGACATAGATTTATTTGTCGGCTTGAGTTACGATAAATTTAAGCACAACTACGAAGGATTGAGTCGAAACAAACTTAAGAAAGAATCAAAAAAGGACTTTTTAGAGCTGTGCAATGAGTGGATAATAAAATCTTTATCTTTAAAAGAATTTAAAGCCCCACGACTTTTATACGCCGAGCATCCCTATGTTACAGTTGATTTTATAGACCAAGAAAAAGATGTGAAAGTAAAATTAGATATTGTTTTATATTTCGATTTGCCTCTTGACTACATTAAAAAAAATGGTCCAATCACGGCTGTAGACCGATCACCTTGGCACGGGCGTTTCGTAAGAGACAATCTTGATAAGAAGCAAAAAGATGATGTCCGTCTCTTAAAACTATTTTTTAAAGCCTGTCATAGTTATGGCGATAAAAGCGCCGTTGGAAAGATAGGTTTCATCGGATATAGCGCTGAACTATTAGTTTATCACTATAAAACAATTGAAGGAGTTTTTAGGAATTTTAACGAGCTAAATAAGGTGCCATTAGATTATCACGGAAGAACAGTACAAGAATTGAGGAAAATCGAGCATTTTAAAAACGAATATTTGATCGTTACTGACCCTGTTGATCCGAACAGGAATGTTGGTTCAGCCATTTCAGAAAGAGCGTATAAATACTGCAATCAAAAAGTAAAAGAGTTCTTAAATAATCCGAGTGTGGAGTTTTTTAAGATTAAACCCATTTCTGAAGCGGATTTATCTGATTTAGATAATTATTTCGTAATAGAAACAATAAACAACAAACCAGAGGTCCATTACACGATAAATCGGGATAAATTGCATGCATTAGGAGAGAAAATCAAATCTATCGGAGAACAAGAGTTTTCACACGAAGAAAGATTTGGTAAAATAGAATTTGAAGTGTATTTTGATGATTCAATTAATGAGTATACTATGGCGATATACTGCCAGAAACCCGCGATCTCTGAATCCTACTTCCGAAAAGGGCCTCCCATTAAGGAAAGAACGCATGCAACTAAATTCAAGCAGAAAAATCCTAACTACATTGAGAAAGATAATTTTTTATGGACTGAATCTAAACGGGAATATTTTACTTTCATAAAATTCTTAAAAGAATATGTAAAAGATAATATTCCAGATAATTTGGAAATTATAAATATATCAAAAGCAATTGGAATTAAAAAGAGCACGGGGAAAATGGCTTTATATGTGCTTAAAAACATGGTTCTTCCATTCATTTAAACAAGAGTAATTGAGGAGAAAATTATTCAAGTAAAATACGATACTGAAAGATATGCTGTTTATGAAAAGAACGACCAGTTAATAGGGAAAGAAAAGGAACACGTAGTTCTTAAAGAGGATAAAACCGTTCTAATTCAGAAACTTGGGATTAATGAAGATTTAGATAAATCAATATCCGATGCTTTTGATAAGATTGAAGCAGCATCGATTATTAACAAGGGAGATAAAGTTGCCATTAAAATAAACTTAGGAGGAGGAATTCATCACGTCCTTCCTACCTACTCTGATCCTGTTATTTGTGAGGCAATCATTAAGAAAGTTAAAAAAATGGGGGGAATTCCATTTGTCTGTGAGGCAAACATGAGAGCTCATATCATTCACGATAAGTTACTTAAAATAAGAGGGTATTTTGACATGTTAAAAAGAAACAACGTGAAATTTGTCAATCTATCGACTTTTACTACTATCCAAATGGAGTGTTTTCATTTAGACATCCCCCTTAAATTACCAGAAATCTTACTTAAACCAGATGTAAAAATTATAAGTTTTGCACCTCCTAAGCATCATTGGGAGTGTGGTATCACGTGTAATCAAAAAAACATGTATGGAGCAATTGCAGAACAGAGGAAATCAATTTTTCACAGAAAATACGATAGAATTGATAAAGCAGTAGCTGCCGCTTCAAGAATCATGTCACCCGACATCAATATTTTAGCGACCTATGAGTTAGGGGCGGGTATGGGCCCGCATTTTGTCGTTCCTATAAAGTTTAATCGAATAATGATATCAAAGGACATGATCAGAGGTGATAAAGCAATGGCAGAAATCTTAGGATATCCATTCGAACAAATAAAATATGCTAGAATCAATACAAATAGTCGGAAAATCTCCTACGAATTACACCCGGATTCACAATATCCTAAAAAAGAAATTTTAAAGTTAATTAAAGAAAATTCTATAGATCGTGAAAATGTTAATTTTTGGAAACCTGCTCTTTATTTACAATATTTCATCCCTCATCGTTTTCAAATAAAAGTATATCCTCCATTAGAATTTATATTCACTTGGTTTAACAAGACATTCGTTACAAGCCAAAATTTTATCTTGGGATTAAAAAGAGAGAAATAAGAGAGGTTATCAAATTCAAGGAAATTCAAAGATCTTTCATTTCAAGATAAACTTCTGGATAATCATTTTCTTTATATCCTGTATCCGGCCAAGTATCCAAGTTGTCGTTAAAATATCGAGGTATTAAATGTAGATGAAAATGAAAGACGGATTGTTGAGCGACAGATCCACTTGCATGAAGGATATTAATTCCTTGAGCATCAAATTTGGATTTCAATTTACTGGAAATATTTTTAACAGCTTTCATTACATTAAATAATTCAATCTCAGGAATATCATATATATTTTCATAATGATTTTTTGGTATTACGGCTAAATGCCTTTTTGCTATTATCGTATTTGGAAGCGGTGCAAAAGCTATAGTGTTTTCATCTTCATATATGATATAACTTTTTTCTAATCCCTTTGCTATTTTACATAAAATACAATCTTTCATGTAACATATTTGTTATTTCTTCTTATTAAATTAATCATCACATTGATTTCATTAATAATGGATCCATCTGTTTTGTACCCAATTAAGAAGAATAAATTAACACTACATGCCCCACCAGGGTTCTGTTTTCCTTTTTAATTGAATTAGTTCTCTTAAGACTTCTTTTTGATCTGATGTCAATTCATTTAAAAATTTAGATACTAATTGTCTCACGTGAGATTCTGGAAGATTCACATAAAGTGTTTCGTCCTTTCTAATATCACGCCCAACATCAAGTCCTCGTATGGAAAGAGCTACATCGTCACCCTTTTCAGCTTTTTCTAAAGTTTGGCCCTTATCTTGTAATTGATGAACCCTTCCAACCTTCTTACCTTCGTCCGTGATAAGGAGTACCTTTGGTTTTAGAGTCCCTGCTTCGACTGCAACTCCAAAGACAGCAGGATTAGAACTCCTAAAAATATATTCAGGGTACATCTTGAGTTTTGCTGGTAAAACTAGCTCACTAATCTCTTTAGCCGTATCTTCGGCTTTCCGTGTTTCAGCATATTCAATATAATCTTCTAATAAACGATAAATAACATTATTCTGAAATAACCTAATATTATCATTGTATGCTTGTTCTTCGGCATCTGGTAAAACAGGCACGTTAAATCCTAAAACAACCGCAGAGTATGGATCTAGCCCCTTTACAATATTAGCATTAATTATATCCTCTTTCTTAATAGGTCCTACATCAGCAATACTAATTTTAACATTACTCTTTGCAAAATGATTCTCTAGAGCTTCAAGGGACCCTAGCGTATCAGCTTTTAAAACAACTCCCGCTTTATCGGTTTTGATTTTTATTGCGTCGACTTCTTCCTCTATCTCTTTATATACACTTTCTTCTAAAGAGGGATCGCCAATAACTTTAAAAGGAGACCCTGCTACAACATCATCGATGTTGGGGGCTAATATTTTTAGTCCTGCTGCTGCAGAAATGAATTCTGCTGAATCAAATTTTTGCCTTGGATCTCGAATTTCGTCTAATGGTTTTGGTGTTAATAGTGCACGGACTTTAGATTTAATAGGTTTTTCTAATCCTCCAACAATGAAGTCGTCACTTTTTTTAATAACACCATCGTATATTAACACATCCATCGTTTTTCCTTGGCCTTTTTCTTTCTTGACTTCTAAAACAACCCCTTTAGCGGGGCCTTCTGAAAACTTCAAGTTCTTAGTAAGGTATTGCTGGACTAATCCCATGAGTATCAGCAACAATGTGGAAATTCCCTCCCCAGTTTTTGCACTAGTCGGCACAATTGCTAGTTTCTTGGTAAAATCCTTGATCTTATCGTACCTATCGCAATCCTTAAAGCCTTCTTCAAGAAAATCACCCATCATTTGAAATATCTTTTCGTCTAAAAACTCTTTCACATGTGGTTTTTGCTTGTTATATGAGTCTAAAAAATCAGCGTCTTTTACAGATTTCCATCCAGAAATTCGATCGATTTTATTGGCAGCAATAATAAATGGCGTTTTTTTTTCCCTTAATATTCTAACCGATTCCCAAGTTATTGGCATTGTACCGGCTGTGACATCTATTACTAAAATAGCAATATCAGCAACAGCCCCACCTCGTTTTCTCAAGTTCATAAATGCAGCATGTCCAGGTGTATCTACTACTAAGATTCCAGGAAGGTTAATTTTTTTTTGAGCAAACTCCTGTTTCGATTTACTTAAGAAATTTTTAATATCATCTACTGGAAAATAAGAGGCACCTATATGTTGGGTGATACCTGCCGCTTCTCTTTGTTGAACAACAGTACCTCGTATATAATCTAAAAGAGATGTCTTTCCATGGTCGATGTGGCCCAATATACACGCAATTGGAGCTCTAATTGTCTTTCCACTATCTTCTGTCATCTGAATCAACAGTAATTTAATAAATAAAATAAGTTATTATTATGATATATATAGCAAAGATTTAGAACTTTACTAGTTAATAATCACTATTACTATTTGTTATACTAATCATTGTTAAGATATTTTTTCAAGTATTTTGCTGTATGCGATTGAGCAGTTCCAATAATTTCTTCTGGTGTTCCCGTTACTACTACTTCTCCACCTTTCTCTCCGCCTTCGGGACCAAGATCAATGATAAAGTCGGCAGATTTTATAATTTCCATATTATGCTCTATAATTATAACCGTATTGCCTTTATCCACAAGTCTATGAAGAACTTTTAACAGGATCTTTATATCATAAGAACTTAGTCCTGTTGTTGGTTCGTCTAGTATGTATAAAGTGTTCCCTGTGCTTGTTTTTCTTAATTCTCGGGCGATTTTTAACCTTTGAGACTCTCCTCCGCTTAAAGTAGTTGAGGATTGGCCTAATTCTAAATATCCTAGACCTACATCTACGACTGTTTTTAGAGTTCTTTTAAGATTCGGATAATTCTTAAAAACTTCCAAGGCTCTCTCGAAAGTCATATTTAAGACATCAGAAATGGTATGGCCTTTAAATTTAATTTCCAAAGTCTCTGAATTATAACGATGTCCCTTACATAAATCGCACATTATATAAACATCTGGGAGAAAATACATTTCTTTCAGTATGTATCCTGTTCCTCTACACTTCTTACAATGACCCGCTTTAGTGTTGAAGCTAAATCTTCCTTTCTTATATCCGCGCTCTTTTGAATCTGGTAGAGTGGCAAAAATATCTCGGATATAATCCATTGCTTTTGAATATGTTGCTGGTACGGATCGAGGTGTTCTTCCAATTGGAGATTGATCAATATCGATTATTTTATCAATATGATTACTACCCTTTATTTCATCAAAATCTCCTGTTATAATGCGTGAACTTCTTGTATTAATGATATTATGCAAGCCTTTATATAGGCAATCAATGATAAGGCTTGTTTTTCCCGCACCAGATACACCAGTGATGCACGTGAAGACCTCAAGTGGGATTTTTAAGTCGATATTTTTTAAATTGTTTTCTCGTGCACCTTTAATTTCTATTGAATGATTACTTACTTCTCGTCTTAATTTGGGAACCTCAATTTTTTCTCTACCAGATATGTATTTGCATGTTAAAGTATCAGCATTAATTATTTTTTCTAAAGGTCCTTCGGCTACAATTTCACCGCCATGTTCTCCTGCTAAAGGACCTAGATCGATTATATGATCAGCATTGCGAATGATCTCGTCGTCATGCTCTACAACAATAACTGTATTCCCTAAATCTCTTAATTTTTTTAGCATGCTAATTAAACGTGTAATATCACGAGCATGTAGTCCGACAGAAGGTTCATCAAGAACATATAACACACCAACTAGACTTGAACCTAATTGAGTAGCTAACCTAATTCTTTCTGCTTCTCCGACTGAGAGTGTATCAGATCTCCTACTTAATTGAATATAATCTAATCCTACATTTTCTAAAAAAGAAAGTCTTTCATTAATTTCTTTTAATACTTCTTTTACAATTATCTGTTTTGTTTTGTCCAGTTTAAGGTTTTTATAAAATTGTATGGAATCTTTTACCGCGAGTTCAGATAATTCAGCAATATTTAAATTGTTGATGGTTACTGCTCTACTTTCCGGTTTCAACCTTTGACCATTACAACCCGGGCATTTAACCTTGTCCATAAAGCTTTCGTAAAAATACCTTCCTTCTTCTGATTTTGTCTCCATATATCTTCGATGTAATAGGGGAATAATTCCTTCAAATGGTCTATTAGTTTCCCACGAGGAGAAACTTCCGTTTCCGTTATGATTTCTATTACTATTGCGATCACTCTGAAATTTCATTTTGATAATATCGGTTCCAGAGCCAAATAATAAAACCTTAATATTTTCTGGATCGATATCTTCTATTAGTGTATCTTTAATATCAAATTTATAGTATTTTGCTACTTGTTCTAACCATTGCCACGAATAACTTCCTAACGATTTAAATCCAGGTATATTTCTTATTCCACTTTCTTGTAATGGTACTGAAGTATCAGTTCCTAATATTAATTCGTAATTAAATTCCATTACTGTTCCTAATCCATTACACGATTTACAACTCCCGTGAGGTATATTAAACGAGAATATTTTATGATCAATTGGAGGGAACGAAATTTGACAGTCAAGGCATGCGTGATGTTCGGAAAATATTTGTTCTTCCTTTTCCACGATCTCAACCATTACGATTCCTTCTGTAAGTTCTAATGCCGTCTCTATTGAATCAGAAAGTCGCGTTTTAATGTCTTTTTTCATCACTAAGCGGTCGATAATGACATTAATATTATGTTTAATATTTTTTTCCATTAGAATATCTTCTTCAAGCGTGTATTGAATACCATCAACCTCAACTCGAACGTAACCTTGTTTTTTCAAGTCTTGAAGCAAATCCTTATATTCTCCCTTTCTATCTCGAATTATTGGAGCTTTTATGAGGAATCTTTCATTTTCTTTCACGGAGTTTAATACTTGCGTGATTATCTGCTGCGGAGTTTGAGGTTTTATCTCTTTTCCACACTCAGGACAGTGAGGTATGCCTGCGTTTGCGAATAATAACCTATAATAATCGTAAATTTCTGTTACCGTTCCTACGGTACTTCTTGGATTTTTTGAAAGAGGTTTTTGTTCAATGGCAATTGCGGGAGATAATCCTTCAATAGAATCCACATCTGGTTTATCCATTTCGCCTAGAAATTGTCGAGCATAGCTAGAGAGTGATTCTAAAAACCTTCTTTGACCTTCTGCATACAATGTATCCATTGCTAAGCTAGATTTACCACTTCCACTTACTCCTGTTATTACCACGAGTTTATTCCTCGGAATAACCACATCAATATCTTTAAGATTGTTTTGACGAGCTCCTTTTATAATAATATTATCAGTCATGTGTTTTCCTTGTATTTTTTCTTCATATCCTTTATTTTATCTCTTAAATATGCAGCATCTTCAAATCTTAGCTCCTTAGCAGCTACAAACATTTTATCCTCGAGAAATTTTAATTGCATGTCAAGGTCTGCTAAATTGTCTAATCTATCTTCGATTCTTCTCTTCAAAGTTTTCCTTTCTCTTTCTCGAAATTCTTTTTCTTCGGAAAGTGATTCTAAAATGTTCTTTTGAATGGTTTTAGGAGTGATATTATTTGCTTCATTGAATGCAATTTGCTTATTTCTCCGCCTATTCGTCTCGCTAATGGCTGCGTTCATTGCAGGAGAAATCCTATCACCATACAATATCGCTCTTCCATTCACATTTCTCGAAGCTCTCCCGATTGTTTGGATGAGTGACCTTGTATCCCTTAAAAATCCTAATTTATCAGCATCTAAAATAGCTACTAGTTGTACCTCTGGTAGATCCAATCCTTCTCTGAGGAGGTTTATTCCAACCAATACGTCATAGGTTCCATCCCTCAATTCTCTTAAGATTTCAAATCTTTCTACGGTATCTACTTCAGAATGTAAATATGCGACTTTCAATCCCAATTCAGTGTAATATTCGGCAATATCTTCCGACATTCTTTTCGTGAGCGTCGTAACTAAAATGCGCCCTTTATTTGTTACCACTTTTTTGATTTCTCCTAACAAGTCGTCAATTTGATTTTTTGCAGGTCTTACTTCCACCACAGGATCAATTAAACCCGTCGGTCTTATAATTTGTTCTGCAGAAATCCCCCCACTCTTTTCAATTTCATAATCTCCTGGGGTTGCAGACATAAATATGATGAATTTAATTCTTTCTTCCCATTCTTCGAACGTTAGAGGGCGATTATCATAAGCGGATGGCAACCTCCAGCCAAAATCAACGAGATTCTTTTTACGAGAACGATCTCCTCCGATCATTCCGTGAATTTGAGGAATGGTAACATGACTTTCATCAACGACTATCAGGAAATCGTCTGGAAAAAAATCCACGAGGGTCATTGGAGGCGATCCAGGAAGCCTGTTTCCCAAAGGTCTAGAGTAATTTTCTATTCCTTTACACCACCCCATTTCTCTCATCATCTCTAAATCAAATTTTACTCTTCGTTCGATTCTTTGAGCTTCAGCATACTTTTTTTCCTTGGTGAAATAGCGTATTTGTTCTTCTAATTCTTCTTCAATTAATTTTAAACCCTTTGTTTTATAATCTTCTGGAATAATGAAGGGTGTTGCGGGGAAAATTCTAACATTGCGCATATTTTTCAACACTTTACCTGAAATAGGATGGATTTCTTGGATTGATTCTATTTCATCTCCAAATAAAGACAAGCGAATCCCAAAATCATAATATGCGGGAAAAATATCTATAATATCTCCCTTAATTCTTACGGTACCCCTTTTAAAATCTATGGTATTTCGTTCATAACTCATTTTAATTAATTTTTTGATTATATCAGATCTTTTCATAGTTTGTCCAGATTCAACATATAACGCAATTTTCTCCCAGTAATCAGGATCACCTAGACCATAAATGCACGAAACTGTTGCAACAACAATGACATCCTTTCTTGTCCTAATTGCGTGAGCAGCAGCTAATCTCAAGCGTTCAATTTCTTCGTTCACGCTAAAATCCTTCTCTATAAATAGCCCTGATATAGGCATGTATGCTTCTGGTTGGTAATAATCGTAATACGAGACAAAATAATGAATTGCATTACTTGGAAATAATTCTTTAAGTTCATTATATAATTGAGCCGCTAAAGTTTTATTAGGAGCCATGACTAAGGTAGGTTTCTGGATTGTTTTAATCACATTTGCAATTGTAAAGCTCTTGCCAGTACCAGTCGCACCTAATAATGTTTGAAATTTTTTATTTGATCCTATATTTTCTGCGAGAGTTTTAATGGCAATGGGTTGATCTCCAGCAGGTTTATATTCAGATTCGAGTGTAAAATTAACGCTCATATTTAAAAAATGAAATTCAATATAAAATAATTTTCAATATAAAAATTCTTATTTAAACGATTACAGTATGATAGTTTTAATGAATCGTGATTTATGATTTTTATGAAAATACTTAATAAGAAAAATTATGAAAGAATGATATAAAATAACGAATTATGGATCTACATCAATAATATATTCATCTTCTACTTCTTCCTGAGTGCTGATATAAATCTTTAATTTACTGCTATCATCAATCACTATATCGCCTAACCAAGTTTCAACTACGCTCATTGACTTAGAAAGTATAATACTGCCTCCTAAACTTTCAATTTCAAAATTTACGGAAGAAAAATTGCCAAGATCAATATAAGTATCGTTAATATATAGGTTATTTATCGTAATATTTAAGAGCCCGTGATTAATAACAACAATATTCAATGAACCACTTGCACTAGCAGTAGAACTCTCATTAATTTCAATATTATAATTGACAGGTAATACAATTGTATCGTAAGCTACGCTTGAATTTGTTGTAACATTGACCAAAACATGGGTTGCTTGCGTTGTATCTAATAAAGTATCTTCGATATCAAAAGTAATAATTGCACATTCTTGCATGCCCAAAGTTTCAGAACCAGATATGAAGTCAACATTATTAGCAAGAGTCCCGTTGATCTTAATATTTGAAGTATCGAGTTGTATTGCTTCATTACCGGTGTTCTTGATTAATATATGTCCACTCTCGTTTGCATAAATATTTGATGTTGAAACGCTTACGATATCAGCAATATCACTGTCTACATTTTCAATTATTTCAATACTTGATTGATCATTCACAGTGTGGATGTATCCTACATCAGAAGCGGCAATAAAAACTTCAGTACCCTTGGAACCTATAATTTTTATTCCTACCTCGTCGTTAACATCAATATTAAAGTATTTCGACTCATCTACATTAACAGATAACATTTCTTCACCTCCAGGATTGAGATTTAATGACCCTGAATCAGTCCAATAATCGCTCCCATCGATTTGTATCCAGGAATCGTTTAGAGTGATATAGACAGAATAGATATCAATTGGTAAATGTCCTGTATTTTTCACATTAATATTCAATCTTGTCGTATCGTTGTCATAGCAATAAGCGTGAGATTTACTCAAATCAACTGGTATGTGATATCTATAATCATCATCAGTTATAAGCAAAATTTCAGGGGATACTATTCTATCTATATCATATATAGATATGTTGTAATTATTATAACTAGATGAAAATATGGTCTCGTCTTTAATCCCTGTAGATGTCATAACTCCAATCATATTCTGCTCCTCATATAATTCATAGAAATCTACTTTAGCGCTTGGGATATCTGCAATTTTAACATATGCTTTCTCTCCAGAGTCTAAGATTGAAGATCCACTCAAATAATCAATTGAAATAGCATCAAAAGTATTATTTATTGAGTTTGCATAGAAAGTGTCTAATGATACAACAGACATACCAGTATTTTCTACTTCTAAATAAATATCTGCGTAATCCGAGTTTGTTTGTACTATCTTACTATTTTCTCTATTTATTTCGATATCTTCCTCTTCTACCTTTGTTACAAAGAAATTACTAGTTTGATTAGTCAATTCTATCTTTTTTACTAAACCATCAGCTTCAGCTATTACTTCAATGTTCACAACTTCATCTAAATCGTAAGCACCTGTAGTGGCATTAACCCAGACTAAATCTTCGCTTCCTGCTTCTAAATTATTTGATTGTCCCATTGAGAAATCATGATGTTGACCGTTAATAGACATGTTTTTTATGATTAAATCCCGAGATCCAGTATTTTTTAAGGTAAATGAACCATATCCGTTATCATGCACCTTTGGATCAAGTATTTCAAAACTGGATTCTAATACAGTATAATCAACTTTATATAATTTAACCAATCCGTTCGAAGAAGAAATTAAACCAGTTTCACTCATGTAAATAGGAATGAATACATTAGATTCGTAAGCTCCATTATCAGGAATGTGAGATTTCCATGTATCACCATCATTATCAGTCCAAGACTCAATTCTATCGTTATAAATCCCGAGAAGTGACCCTGAAGGATAACCTGAAGTCGTAGGAACACCCCAAAACATTAATTTCGCTAATTGACTATCAAACCAATTGTCTTTTTTCACTCCAGTTGGAGTAGTATATTCATCTTCATCAAAAACGGCATTATCTTTCCAATTATCTTCTTCCATGCCTAAACTTTTATAATACTCGTAGTTATCATTGCATATTCTTAACATCCATTGCCATTTTCCTTCGTCGCCTCCTAAATTGGTTACTAAAAACGTGAAATATACTAACACGTAATCAGCATGTACACTTTGAAATGCTTTAGCGGCATATATCTCATTCGTTTGCATGAACCCCATACCAACTCTTCCATTAACTCTTGCATCTAAGTTGTTATTATCGTTCACTGTTGTCACATTACCGATAGGAGTTAACCAATACCCATAATCCCACCAACTTACGACTACATCTGTTCCAGCTAAATTTGTCTTCATCCAAGATAAAGATTCTTCCCAATCATGAAAAACACCACCAGTTACGATTGATCCATATGATAATTGATTAACTGATTGGTCTACTGCGTGAAATACTTGAGCCATGCATATAAATCCTACTATAAAGTATACAGCAATTACTTCAGAGTTGCCAACGGGTTTTTTTACTTGTCTCCTTCTTTTTCTGCTCGTACTAGCTTTTCTTTCTCCAATAAAACCTCCAAAAATTTCCAGCACGCTCACTAATCCATATGCTCCCATTAATGAGGCGGCAGGGGCAAAAATTAATATGATACGAACCATGCTTCCCGTGAAATAAAATAAAGTTAATGTTAATATTACTAGTAATATATCAGCAACATTAGATCTTTTGAAACAGAAAAACACGCCTAAAGGAATGAGCATTAAAGGAACTAAGGTATTATAATAAAACGAACTCCATGGACTAGGTATGTGTTCTGCAACGGAAGCTACAAGAGCTATTGAGTCTCGCATTAACGGGCTAAGGATACTCATAAATTTACTACCTAGTCCAAAAGGAATGAGTTCAGGAGCAACCCAAATTATTACCGCAACTACTAATGCTGCTGGAACCATCCCCCACTTCAAAATGTTTATTAATGCATCATAGAGTTTTGGATTTTCATTTTTTTTTGAATAAATGAGGTGAAAAATAATTAATAGAATCATAAATAGAAAGACAATACCAGTGTCTATATCAGAAATCAGCCTATTATAGTTATAATTAATGAATAATGAAGATACTAAGTATCCAGTCCCCATAACTCCAGCATAAGCTATTAACACATTAGAATTATATTTATTCATTAAAATAATGACAATGACAATAATTGGGATAAGTAAAAACACATAAATATACCCTCCCCAGCTAAGAGTTAAATATCCTAAAAATAGTCCTCCAATTATAGAGAAGGTAATTTTTCCCGTACGGATCGCTTTTAAGAAGAATAATAAGCACATTATTGTTGCGAAAACACCGATTGTTTCGTTATCAAAAAAACCTGCTACTGTTCTTGACATGTAACCAACGCTAAATGCCATAAAAAATGCAGCAATCAAACCACAACTTCGACTTTTTATTTCTTTTCCCAAGAAATACATTGAAATAACAGAAATCGCCCCCATAAAGGCAGGAAAGAAATAGCAAACATCATATAACGATATCGGGATGCCAAAAAAAATTATTAATTTATATAATACAACGACCGTGAAAGGAAGACCAGGATTCAAGTTAAAACGATCAATACCAGATGGATACCAGCTTTTATAATCGTGCCAATTAAAATATTCGTAAAGAGTATGAGAGTTTATATATTCTGCATTATAATATTGGATCCATGGATCGAATGCTTTTATTAATTGTCCTCCCCTTAGTAATGGGCTAATTCGAATTACGAAAGCTAAAATAACTATCAAGAGAAGGGCTATAAAGAATAGAAAATTTTGAGATCTGACATTTATATTGGCTCTCATTCGATCCCTAAAATTTTTAAAAGAAGTACTGAGTCTTGACATGCTTTTTCTACATTAAGTGACTGATATATAAATCTAAAATTCAATGTTGAATTTAGATAATTAAAAATTCCTTAAAATTAAAACATTTCACATTTTTAGATCTCATTTTAAGGTATCCATAATCAAAAAAAAGGAGTCAATTATTAACCGAAGAAGAATGAGTAATTCAAAAGAAGGACAGAGATACATGTTCAAGTTTTACTATATCAGTGGAAAAAAATACTACGGTTCTCAGAGGCAACAAAATTTATTAACAATTGAGGAGGGCATTTTAAATGCTTTAAAAGAAAAGAATTATATTGATAAACACGAAATCTCTGGATTTGAAGTGGCGAGTAGAACAGATAGATTCGTATCTGCTCGAGGAGCCGCTTTTTCTTTTATTTCAGAGAAAAAACCAATTCTAATGGAAATAAATTCAGCACTACCGAAAAACATTGGAATTTGGGCATGTGTTAAAGTACCTATAGATTTTCATTTAAGATTTAACGCAATAACACGTCATTATAAATATGTTCTAATTAATGATGCTCTTGATTTAGACATTATAAAAAAAGCTTGTAAAGAATTGGAAGGTAATCACGATTTCATAAACTTTTCGAAAAGAGATAAGGAAGAAAAGAAAACAATTAGAGACATGGATTTTGTATCAGTAAACAAAGTTGATGGATATTTGGTTTTTGATTTCAAGAGCAGAGCATTCTTAAGACAACAAGTTCGAAGAATGGTGAAAAAAATAATTGAATTAGGAAAGGGGGAAATAGAGTACAATGATTTTTTAAAACTTTTCGATGCATCAAGTTATTACTCTTATGAACCCGTAGACCCATTAGGGCTAATTCTATGGGACATAGAATACGATAATAGCATTAAATTTAGAATTGACCCAAAATCCGTGAAAAGAATGGAAAAATATTTCCAAATTCAAGAAAAGAAAACTGGTTTAAAACACCAGCTATTTAAACTCCTGCAACATGACAATTTTTGCTAATAAGGCTTGTAATTGAATTTGTTCAGTACTTCCTTGGCTTAACCTATACTCGAATTCGGCTAATAATTTGGATAACTCAATTTTGATATCTTCAGATTTATTCAAATCATATACTTCTCGATGTAAGTTTTTTATAATATTTCTTCCTGAAAGCCCATAATCCTTGATTAAATCATTGAGTAATTTTATAGAAAGCTGTAATTGCCCTTCTAAAGCGGTCTGTAAGATCTTTTTTACTTTATCCGGGGGAACTTCTCCAGCCACACGAAAAACAATCTCTTCGTCAATTTTTTTGGATATCGTCCCACATGATTGGAGGTAATTTATTGCTCGACGACAATCTCCTCTTGATACGTCCACTAATGCGTTTAAACCGCTAGTTATTACATTAATTTTCTCTTGATTGGATATAAACTTCAATCTTTCTTTAATATCATCATTTGTCAGAGAAGAAAACCTAAATACGACGCATCTTGATTGGATGGGAGGAATTATTTTATTGGAGTAATTACAAATCAGTATCATGCGACAATTTTTTGTATATTTTTCCATGGTTCTTCTTAATGCTTGTTGGGCTGGAGCAGTCATATTATCTGCTTCATCTAAAATCAAGATTTTAAACGGAATATCTACTGGTGGTCTTGCTTTTGCAAAATCTTTTATATAAGTTCTTATAACATCTATCCCTCGAGCATCGCTGGCGTTTAACTCCAAGTACGTGATATTAGAAGCCATTTTCCGACCGTATAATTCTCTTACCATTGCTAAACCTGAAGTGGTTTTTCCCGTGCCTGCAGGACCCGCAAAAATAAGGTGCGGCATAGATTTATCCTTTATAAACTGTTTTAATCGTTTTAATATCCCTTTCTGATTAACAATATCATCTAACATTCTCGGGCGGTATTTTTCCACCCATGGTCGCTTTTCAAGCGATATTCCTGATTTAGACATGGTTTTCTTCAGAATTTTTTTATTAAATACAAGTTTAAATACAACATAAGGAAATTTTATTATTAAAAAAATCTTTGCCATGAATTTCAAGCAATGATTTGAAAAAACCAATATAAACTACAATAAACTCTCATAACATATGGAAACATATACCCGTTCGAATTTTAAGGAATCAATTCAGTTGTTTAAGAAATGGTTAACTTCATCTAAACAAAACGCCAGAATTAATTACATGAAATATTTAGAGATTCAAAAAATTGTTAAAGATAAGCTTAATTTCGAATTAAAAAACAAGAAGATACTTGATATTGGATGCGGTCAAAGATATCCCTATACATACTTGCTAAGTAAAAATAATAGAGTTGTTGGAATTGATTTAGATGTTATCTTAAAACGACACGATATTGAAAATTATCGCGCTATTATATCTAAAAACGGAATTAATAGATTTTTTAAAACTTTTCTCCGATCTTTACTTTTTGATCGATGTTATTTTAAGGAATTGTCAAGATTAAATACAACAGAGAGAAAACTACAGTGTGAAATTAGGCACATGAACGCAGAAAATTTAAAATTTAACGATCGCTCATTTGATTTCGTACTATCTATTTTAAGCTTTGAACACTTTAAAGACGTGGAAAAATGCGTCCAAGAAGTAAAAAGGGTTTTAAAAAAGGAGGGTAAATTTTATATCTCTGTCGATGTTTATTCTAAACTCCATGGAGGCCATGAAATCAATCCAAAGCAACCTTGGAATCATTTATTAGATAAAAATTTCAAACCAAATGTAAATTTAAATAAACTTAGATTAGAAGATTATAAAACTCTCTTTTCAAGACATTTTACTAAAATACATTTTATCTGTGAAGAAGATCCAGAAGTAAAACAATTATTGACACCAGAATTGAAAAAAAAGTTATCTAATTATTCAGATATAGAACTTACAATGTACCCGTTAATAGTTATGGGACAAAAGTAAAGTGATGTTTCTTTCTAAAAGCGGAATAAAAAAGAATTAAGAATAAAATTGTCTTTATCTTATATTAACAAATAAAATAATATAGAACGAGAAATTATTTATGACAGACTTTAAAATTTCAAACATTAAAGCAAGATGGATCTTAGATTCTCGTGGCAACCCAACTGTAGAGGCGGATGTATTTTGTGGAAATGACTTTGCAAGAGCTGCGGTCCCTTCAGGCGCTTCTACTGGTGTTTTAGAAGCGTTAGAATTGCGAGACGGAGGTAAGGCGTTTAAGGGAAAACACGTGTCTAAAGCCGTTTCCAATGTAAATGAAATTCTTGCGAAAAAATTGATTGGTTTTGATGTGAGAGAACAATCAAAGCTAGATGATGAAATGAATGCAATTGATGGAACCGAAAATAAAAGCAAACTTGGTGCTAATGCAATATTATCAGTCTCATTAGGAGCTGCAAAATTAGCTGCTAAGCTAAGTAAAAAACCTCTATTCGCACATCTCTACGAAATTAGCCATGGTAAGACCAGGGACGATTATCTTCTACCACTTCCGTGTTGTAACATAATAAATGGAGGGGAACATGCAGGCAATAATCTTGCAATACAAGAATTCATGGTATTACCTGTAGGAGCCAAATCATTTTCGCAAGCCATTCAAAATGTTGCTGAAGTATATCAAACATTAAAAGGAATCTTATCTAAAAAATATGGAAAGACAGCGATAAATGTTGGTGATGAAGGAGGATTTGCCCCTGATTTATCAACAACCCGAGAAGCCATAGATGTAATAGTGGAAGCCATTGAAGAGGCAGGATTTTTAATTGGAACAGATTTTCAATTAGGGATGGACGCTGCTGCGAGTGAATTCTGTACTGATGGAGTTTATAATATTGATGGTAAAAAGCTATCTGAAGAAGAATTACTCCAATATTATATAGATTTGATTCAGGAATATCCCTTAATAAAATCAGTTGAAGATCCTTTTGATGAAAAAGCATTTAGAGGATTTACAAACTTAACAGCTAAAGTCGATAAATCCATTCAAATAGTTGATGATGATATAACTGTTACAAACATTAAAATTCTTGAAAAAGCAATTAATGAAAAAGCAGGTAATGCATTACTACTTAAAGTAAATCAAATTGGTTCTTTAACAGAAGCAATTGAAGCTTGTAAAATGTCTTTTAACAATGGATTTAATGTAATGGTTTCACATCGTTCTGGTGAAACTGAAGATACTTTTATTGCTGATTTAGCAGTGGGTCTTTGCACTGGGCAAATGAAAACAGGAGCAACAGCAAGATCGGATCGAAATAGTAAATACAATCAGCTTTTAAGAATTGAAGAGCTTTTAGGAGATAAAGCAAAATATCCAAAAAACTTTGGATCTTGGAAAGAGTTTCAATAAATTCAATTTATTAAATATTTTTTAACATTCTTTTTTTACAAACCTATATACATTAACATCTATATTTTTAACTTTTTGTGTGTGAAAGTCAAAGCTTTTTTCAAGAATCATGGTGAAGGGTAACACGTGATCAACACGCCAATTGAATTTATTTACGTAATTCATTATAAATTGATGATTTTTTTCACCCGCTAAGTGAATTGAATAAACAACATCTGAAAAGGAAAAAGCTTTTTTTAGAAAAGCTCTATCTGCGTGTTTGTGTTTTACACCAAATGGAGGATTCATTAGCGTGGTAACTTGATAATTTTTTAATATACTGTCTTTAAATATTTTAAAATGTAGAATATCAGAACATACTGGATAAATAAGATCCTCTAATCCTAAAGAAATCGCATTTTTTTGTAATGTTTTTAATGCATTAAAGTCAATATCTACACTCACAATTAAACTCGCGTTTAAGAATGCACTACAAAAGGATAATCTACCCGTACCTGCACCAAGATCAATTATTACCCGATTATTAATATCGTTAAATTCAAAACCAGCAAAATAAATAATATCTACTGCACATACCGCATCGATACAATATTGCTCTAATTCAACTTTAGGATTATGAAATGATTCAGTGTTTTGAATGATGGAAACAATATCCTTCTTTTTCATTTTCAATTTTATTGCCACAATATTCGCTTCTGTAATATTTGATAATGAATAAATTTATTTTATTTTATTTATTTTATTTACTTGATGAGAAATTTAAAGAGTTTTTAAAACTATTATGATTTATCTGTGATATACAATGAGCAAGAAAAGTGTTAATGATAAGGAAATGGTAATGACGGGCCAATATTTAGGCGTGGTAGAGGAATTCTTACCTGACAAACACTCTACATTTGTAAAAGATGGAGAAATATTTTCAACCAAAATTGGCATTGCCTCTATCGATAAAAATAAGCGAGAAATCGAAGTAAAACCCTTTCAAGAAGAAGATAGGAAAACTATAAAAATTGGTGATATTGTAATAGGAACTATTTTATTCTTGAGACAATATTCAATAGGCGTAAGTTTTCATACTATTAACAACAAGCTACATTTCAATAGTAGCTACATGGGTAATGTCCATGTGAGTGAAATTTCAAATAAATATGTTGAAAAAATCCAAGATGTTTTCCAAATAACAGATATTATTAGAGCAAAAGTAATTGGTAAAAATTTTAATGAATATAAACTAAGTACAGTAGGAAAAAATTTCGGTGTACTACATGCGGAATGCATAATTTGTGGAACTGAGCTTGAGAAAGAAGGTTTTAATAAATTAGAATGCCCTAGATGCGGAAATATTGAATATCGAAAATTGGCCGATGATTATAGGGATGTAAAAACGAAATTAAGATATTAAACACTATTTTTTTTTAATATTAATGATTGATGACATCTATATATAATAACATAATGCCTTTTGGTTTTAAAAATGCCAGGAAAGAAAATGATAATTCGATTTTATAACAATAGTGGTGCGCTTGAGAACACGGTTAAATTCCTAGATAATATAAAAAAAAAGGTAAACTTCATCGATTTAACCGTTGATGTAGAGAGAAATGATATTAAAATAATATTAAACGGAACAAGAGACCTTCAATACTTAGCAAGAGAAAAGTTAGAGGATCTAGCAAGACAATTCTTATTGATTAATTAAATATCATTTACCAGGCAACAATTCTTTCTAAGCATTTCCTGTAAAAAGTTCGTGTTTCATTGAGCTCTGATGTATTTAACACGTATAACTTAAAATGTTTTAACAGCGCTGCAAAATTCGGGAACTCTCTTGGATTACACATTGTTAGAAAGGCACAATTAAGGGCGTTCATTATAGCAGAAACGTTTTTTTGAGCGTTAGGCGCAATAATTCCCTCCTCGCCAATAGACTTTTTCAATAAGGCAAACTGAGGTTCTAAAAATTGTTTTAAAGGAATGTTATCACATATAAACAACTTTTTGATGTAATTTTGATAATTTTTAAAAAACTCTTCATAGGTATACTCGTTATCATTATTAAGAGTCATTAAAGTCGATTTAATCATCTCGTAATGAGTTTCTAATGGATTTTCGCCAGCACCTAGTATTTCTTTAGCTACCTCATCACACACATCGAGGGCTACATCTACTTCTTGGATGTTTTGCCTGCTTACCTGCTGCTTTAATTCTTCTTTTCGAATCATCACATTTTGAATATCTGCATTAGAATCAGATAATTTAGTTACAGCCTTCCCTAAATTCTCTGTTTCTATAGATGATTGAGCTGATATTATTTCAGCATCTTCATCAATAAGATTTTCTTCACCATTTTCGGCAATATCTCCCTCGGTTCCTTTTTCGAATATATTAATTGGTTTCTCAGTTTGAAATAACTCTGCTATTAAAGGTGAGGATTCAGGATTGATATCCATAACCTCAGCTATAATTCTTATCATTTTATCTCTATTTTCCGATTTGTTGGCAACCATGGGATATGTTTTTAAATTTAATAATTCTTCAATTTCTTCAATTTTCATAGCATCTCTGAGATCTTGTTTATTACCAATAATAGCGGCTCTTGTATTTGGTACTTCAGACTGAATGAGGTCCATAAAAAATCTACTCTTTTCAATATTTCTGGGAGTAGAGTCTGTGACTACTAGTACAGCATGACTTCCCCTCAGAAATCCTTTCCAGAGATATTTATATTCGTCTTGCCCGGCAAAATCAAATAAGCGAAATTCAAGCTTTCCAATTCTAATAGTAGCAATATCTCCTGAGATTGTAGGTATATGTTGCAAGGGAATTTCATCCAACCTGATTAACCTTTTTATAGTCGTCTTTCCTACTCCTGAAAATCCAACAACAGCAATTTTTGTTGCTATATTTCTGTGCATTTTATCAAGAATGGAATCTAAATCGCTATAATCAATTTTATTCAATTCATTTCTATTAACCTCCATTTCAAAAATGCTCATGAATCTTTGCTTGAAATTAAGTAATTCTCCCCGAATTATTCTGAAAAAATCATCCATTAATCCCGTTACAAAAACAAATATCAAATCGTAATCAATTTCAACAATGTAGGAAACTCGGAATCTTAAATAATCATAATACCCAATTGCTTTTCCTAATTTTTTCATTGCTTCTCTCTTCAATTTAAAAGAAAGATCTTCCACTTCGGAGTTAGATAAGGCATTTCCGTAAGTTCTCTTGTAAATAACATCGTTTCCCTTTACAATAAAAGCTTGTCGTAACATTTTTTTAATTCCACATTGTTATAAATATATTTAAAACTAGCACTACAAAAACTTAGTAAATTAATGTTTTATAAATATCTCCATGAATTTCAAATTGAGTTATGCCATTACATACTTATTCAATCAAACCGAAAAAAATTTATGTTAATATAAATAGAATTAATTATCATGGCAAAGAAAAAGATGGAAGAATCAGAAGAAGAGGAGTTATCTGATCTTGATGAGGATATTTCTGATTTAGAAGATGAAGAAATCGTTCTACCTAAGATTGAAAAGAAAGAACCCGAACAAGAAGAACAGGTTGCTGAAACCCCCGCTGTAGAATTTGATACAGAAGAAGACGATTACGACCTGTTAACTGACGAACAACCAGAAGTATTAGTTAAAGATTATAAATTTATTAAGCCAAATATTATTAAAGGAGTTAATGAATTCGACTACGAATTGATAATGGAAGGCCAATCACACGGATTCTGCAACATCCTAGTCAAGCATCTTTTACAAATAGACGGAGTAAACATTGCGGCCTATAAAATTACAAATATAGACCATCCAAAAATCTTCTTGCGCCTTCAAGAAGGCTATGATGTTAAAGATATCATTTTCAAGGGAATTTCAGCACTTCAAGAAGAAGTAACACTAGTAGAAAAAGCATTTGCAAAAATGATGTAATAACTATTATTCATTAATTCTGCTATATCTCTTTTTAGAAAAAAAAGAAAAAAAATTAGTTAGGTAGAAGTCCTATTTTTTTCACCTTACCAATAAAGCGTTTCTCTTATTAAATATGATGATTAATCATAAAAATTTATAAGAAGGTAAAAGACAATGTATCTTAATGTCTTACGATTTTTTAATTAAAGATTTAAACTCGAAATTATCTCAAAAAGCTGTTGGAACTGATAAAGGTTTAGCTAAAATTGGAGATGGAATTGTTAATTTAACTTATTCCGTGGCAAAATCAATTTACTTGACTAAAAAGAGTTCAAATAATAGAGTGATCCGAACAGGCATGAAAGTAAGTAAGACTATTCTATCAAACGCTTTAAAGAACGCCAACATGAGAAACTTTGCAAAAAATCGTGCTGATGCTCATGATATTGCCGATACTGCAGAAGCATTAGTTGCTTACGTATGGATTAAAAACAACATGACATTACATGAAATCATAAATGTATTGACAAATAACCTTTCTGGGAATTTACTTAATAGAAAAGAAGAAATAACGAGTGCTACGGAAGCCTTTACGATTTTATTAAAAAAAATGCTGGAATATTTACCCGAAAATAAAATATGAAAAAAAAACCCATTACAATTGGATTTGACGATGCAACTTTTTCATTAAAATCTAATGTTAAAACAACGCGATTAATTGGAGTAACATGTCAAGGAACTAGATTAGTTAACGTGAGAAGTAGAGACATAGAAATTGATGGAGACGACGCAACAAAAAACTTAATAGAACTCGTTTTAATGAGTGAAAAACATATTCAGTATATTTTAACAGATACAATCACTTTTGGGGGATTCAACATCGTAGATATTCAGAAAATTCACGAAGAGACAAGAAAACCCATAATCGCTATAACTGAAAGAGAGGTTGATCTTGAATCAGTCAGGATAGCTTTAAATAAAAAATTTCCCTCAAGCTATCAAAAAAAATTTCAATACATCGTAAATGCAGGAAATTTATACCAAACAGACATTCAAACGGCAGGGGGTGTTTCTAAAGTATATTTCCACGCAATAGGTATTGAAATTGAAGAAGTTGAACTGTTATTGAAAAACTTATGTGTTGATTCTAAGATTCCAGAGCCCGTGCGTATTGCCCATTTAATTGGAAAGATGTTTAACACGTGAAAAATCGAGTTTAATCAGTGTCCATTTCGTATTCTAAAATTTGTTTCATTCTATCTCTTAATTCTGACCTTATCGCACTCATCTCGTAAGTTCTTATACCGCCTAATTTCTTTTGGACTTCTTCAGCTCCTAGAGCGCCAGGAAGATCTTGCTTGTTGGCAATTGCAATAACTTTAGAGCCAATCCGATTTGCAAATCTATCGTAGATGGCCTTAGTTTCTTGCACGTTCTCTTCTGTTGAATCACATACAAGCACGGCTAAACCAGAATTCTTTAAAAAATCGTTCCACATTGATTTAAAGCGCTTTTGTCCGCCTAAATCCCAAATCGTGCATTTTTTACCGTTAATTTGGGAATCTTCTATTTCTAAACCTATTGTAGGTTCTGAATTTTCTGACGCTGCTGCATCGTTCATCCTACCCTGCAAAAGAGAGACCAAGCTTGACTTGCCAACGCCTCCTTGACCTAGCAAACATATCTTCGGAAATTTTTCCAAGTTTTTAGCCTTTCAAATTTAGTATTAATTAATTTGAACAAGCTATAGTTTTCTAAAAAAAAGAAGTAATATCTACATATTATGAATTAACCAGAGATTATATAATGAAAATAAATGAGAAAGTAATAATGAAATATGCTCCTATTATAATATTTTAATGTTGAAAAACTACTTGTTGATTACTCTCTCATTTTCATTTTTTTTTTTTTAAAAGGTATTTTCCACGCTCTTCAAACCGAATAATGATATCCTCAATTACGCATCCCACGGCCAGTAAAAGGTTAAGGACTGTGTAAACATCAATAGGAAAAAGGATCATAAGCTCAATACTATAGAGCAAGAATGAATAAGCAATGGCAGCCCTGAACGACATCCCCAAAAACATCATCCAGATCATTGCGAACATCCAAGTCGCTTTCGTAAAGTAGACCATCTTTGCTATCTCAATCTCAGTTAATGAACCCCCAGCTACTGCGTATTTCGAGAAAATATCACCAGTCACCCAGTAATTATACTCGAAAAGTATGTGAATTATGGTATAACAAATAATGAAAAAAAAAGTCATTGTAAACTTGCGTGGCAACACCCCTATCGTGGGTGATTTGGCATTTTCTTTATGATCTTTCATGGTTATCTTAATGTGTTTAAGAAAAAGCTTTCTAAAAAAATGAAGTAATACCTACATAGATTAAATTAGTTAAGCTTCATTGTAAAAACAAATAAAAAAAGAAAAAATAAAATAATCAAAAATTTAAATTAAAAAATAGAGAAATTATCCTCATATTTTGCTTATTCAGCTTTAGTTCCAACATCAAGATCTCGTACAATACCCACAGCTACAGTGCGTCCCATATCTCTTACAGCAAACCGGCCCATTTCTGGAATGTCAGTATATTTTTCCAAGCATAATTTCTTGATTGGTTGAAGGGTCACGATTCCGGATTCGTTTTTCTTGATAAACTTTGGGTTGTCCTCGATAACGGCGCCTGTCTTTTGGTCGAGCTTCTTATCTAAAGACATGAATTTTGCAGCAATTTGAGCTGTATGGGCGTGAACTACAGGAGTATATCCTTGAGCAATCGCAGTTGGGTGCCAAATGACGATGACTTGTCCCTCCCACTTGCCATTCGGATTGATAACGGTTGGAGGATCGTTAGGATGTCCTAAACAATCACCTCGCCCGACATCTTTCATTTCGATGCCTCTAATGCTGAATCCAATGTTATCTCCAGGAATTGCCTGTGGGATTTCTTCGTGGTGCATTTCTATGCTTCGAATTTCTCCTTGAAATCCTGTAGGATTAATTAGAATCGCATCTCCTTTTTTAAGTACTCCAGATTCTACTCTACCAACAGGTACCACGCCAGTTCCCTTGATTTTATAGGCATCTTGAATTGGTACTCTTAATGGTTTGTCAGTTGGTTTCTCAGGGATTATAAAAGAGTCAATTGCTTCGAGTAACGTAGGGCCATCATACCACGACAATTTATCGCATTTTTCAGCTAAATTTTCGCCCGTCATACCGCTTGTTGGGACAAAATTGATTTTCTTAACTGGAAAGCCAATATTTCTTAATAAATCCGAGATAGCATCTTTACATTCGTCATATCTCTCTTGTTTATAATCCCAAACATCAGCTTTGTTGATAGCAACTACCAATTGCTTGACACCTAATGTTTGAGCTAAATAAGCGTGCTCTCGAGTTTGACCATTTGCTGCAATACCAACTTCCATTTCTCCTTTCTTGCCAGAAACTACTAAGATTGCAGCATCGGCTTGAGATGCGCCCGTGATCATGTTTTTGACGAAGTCAGCATGCCCAGGAGCATCGATAATTGTGAAATATTTTGAGGGTGTTTCGAATTTCCTGAAAGCAAGGTCGATCGTAATACCTCGCTGTCTTTCTTCTTTTAACCTATCAAAAACATATGCGTAAGACCACGATTCTCTATCGTATTCTTTTGCTAGTTTTTCAAGTTCTCGTGCTTCTCTATCAGAGATAGCACCAGTTTTGATTAACATGCAGCCCATCATTGTAGATTTGCCATGATCTATGTGGCCGATAATTACAAGATTAAGGTGTTCTTTTTCCTTTACCATTTCTGTTAATCTCCTTTACTTTTTTTTATTTTCTGTTAATCTACTTAATTTTATAAAATTTTCAATCAATATTTTTGATGATACTTCTATTAAATCAAATCGTTAAAGGTTTGATTGATAGTCATTATTATTGAATGATATGGTTCTGTAATTTTTGCTATTTTATATTTTTTTCGGTAAAAAATGATTTAATCTAATTAATTAATAGAGTTTAGGGAATCAAATGGGAATTTTAAAATCGAATAGAATTAAATTTTAAATTCGTTTTTCTCATAATAAAGCATTTAGATATTATAGCTTCATTCCTTTTCTTGGTTGCGCAGGTATTCCAAGTCCTTTTCGAACTGTTCTTGAGTATATTCTTCTTGTTCGCCCTCATCGGGTTCTAAAGAAAATTTAACATCGTCCAAATTGTAATCTTCAATGGGTTTGTCTTCTAGCATCACTTCAACTTCGTCGTTTAACTGATCTTCAGCTTCCTCTCCAACTTCATCAACCTCCTTTTCGAAATTCTCAAGAGGGTATTTTTCAGATTTAAATTCATATAATTCAATCCAAGATTTTTGGTCCCCATAAGCCCAATAATTGATCTGTTTCTGAACATACTCTTTAGTGTATTCGTATCCAAGCTCTGCAATGTGAGGATCTCCATTCACTATAGTCATTAGTCTATTTCCTAAATCGTGTTGAAAAACACAATGAAAATCTGACACGGGTACCCTTGAAAGCCCGAGCTCCAAGGCAGCGATGAGATCTTTCAATTCATCGACAGTAAAATCAGCTGGCCAGAAGTTAATCACGGAAAAGAAATCCTTGGGAAACAGTTCCTCAACTGTCGTGTTACTAAAAGCCTAAACATTTTCAGGCTCCCATCCGCCAATCGAAGTTCCCGACGCCCCGTGATAGTATGTCGCAGGAAACTGTTTTCCGTCAGGCGTCTTCACGAACATCCATGCATAAAAGAATGTCTCATAGCCACCAAGCGTGAGCGTGGGGACGAGCGTTTTTATAGATCCCCCGAGTAAAACGTCGTACCTGAAATCAATCTCCGGGAGTTTTCCTTTCTTATGAAATGCCCCGCTCACTAAATCGAAATGCAACTTGGCAAACGAGCCTGCCCCGTATATTTTATTACTAGCTTGCCCAAATACAAAAGGGAAGTCACTTTTCATGGGATCTGCAAAAAAAAAACCATAATTTTGATAACCAATCGCTCCTTTCTCGAGATCATTTTTCCCAGCTACGGCACTCGAGACTAACTGAATTAATTCTTGGACATTCATTTTTAGTAAACAAAAAAATTGTTATCTATGTTTCATTAAAAAAATAAAAAAGAAGGTATTTAAGCTTGTCTAATTTCTCGAACCAACATACCTGTCAAAGTATCGTTTTTCGCTAAGTGGTAAAAAAGACAACTTCAAATTGGCATCGATACTTCGCTTGTATAATTCATCGAGTTTTTTATCATTAGTTAATGCCGAGATTCCTATTGCTTCTGGAATTTAAATTGTATAAAAATTAATTCTTAAGAAATAAAAAAGATAAATTGCTCAAAAAATCCTGAATCTAAATTATAATTATTCTATTATTTCAAATTAATATCTAACAAATTATATTATAATTTTAGTTCTTTATTACACGACCAACATTTTTCACCATTTGCTTTTAATGCAGTGGCACACTTCACGCAATATAACATGTGGCAATCTGGACATAGATAAATGTTAGTCCCCTCAATGGGTCCTTTATGTACGACACAAATGAACTTTTCTTTTCGAATCCCCATTTCAGATTCGGTCTTTTTTAACTCCTCTAATTCTTCTGGTGATAATCGTTTATCTATATCTTGCACAGAAATAATGTTTTTAGATTTCTTTTTTTTATGACTTGTTTCCGCAAGTTCAGGAGTTTCTAATAAAGACGCCTTATCCGCGGATAAATGTTCACTTTCTTGACTTAAATCAGGAAGTCTATCTGACAATGATTTTGACATGCGGCTCTTTTTAACTGCTCTTTTTCTCAGCAATAATCCTGCGGAACTTATAATGACCGTTGCTGACACAATTAAAATGACAGCTAATAGAATTTCTGGAGGAAATGAATTAGAAGGGATTGGATAAGATAATGGATTCAACGGGTCAGTTCCTGCATCTATTTCCTCTTTATCATTATACCCATCGTCATCAGAATCTCTATCGTTAGGATAAGTGGTTAGATTATACTCCTCTAAATTCGTTAGTCCATCCCCATCAAGGTCACCATCTGCATCTGAATCAAGTAAAGGGTTAAGGGTGTATAATATTTCCCATCCATCATCCATCAAGTCAGAATCAGAATCAGTATTGTTAGGATATGTGTTCAGGTCATATTCTTCTAAGTTAGTAAGCGTGTCTCCATCAAGATCGCCTCTAGCATCCGTATCATTCAATGGATCTAAAGAATACAATACTTCCCATCCGTCACCCATCAAGTCAGAGTCAGAGTCGGTATTGTTTGGAAAAGTATTTAGATTATACTCTTGTAAGTTAGTAAGCGTGTCTCCATCAAGGTCGCTCCCTGCATCTGAACTATTTGTTGGATCTAGAGAATATAGAAATTCATAATCATCCTCCATCATATCAGAATCAGAGTCAGTATTGTTAGGATACGTGTTCAGGTCATATTCTTCTAAGTTAGTAAGCGTGTCTCCATCAAGATCGCCTCCAGCATCCGTATCATTCAAGGGATCTAAAGAATACAATAGTTCCCATCCATCATCCATCAAGTCAGAATCTGTGTCGTTGTTGGAGGGATCCAATATAAGTTCTAATTCTCTATCATCGTCAATTCCATCAAGATCTGAATCCATTAAATTTGGATTTGTATTCAAGTATTCTTCAAAAATATTACTTAATCCATCTCCATCATCATCAATGTAATTAGGATTCTGAGTGATTGAACCTTTCAAGCAGCTTGTTGATGAGGGAATCCCCCACGATGGTCCGTTTCCTCTCAAGCAATAGAGTGCATCATTTTGAGCATGAAAAACAATTTCTAACTTTCCATCTCCATCAACATCACAAACTATAATTCCTTTATTAATAATTCCATTTGCAGTATAATTCCATTCATAAGAGCCATCATAAGAAAGACAATAGAGATAAATATCAGATCCAACGAGAACCTCGAACTCACCATCGTCATCTATATCTGCAATGCTTGGGCTTGAATATACACTACTTGTAGTTGTATAATTCCATTCCAATGTACCACCATTTCCAGATAGACAATAAACTTTATTATCTGCGCTCCCAAAAATTACTTCCATGATGCCATCAGCATCTATATCTGCTACTGCTGGTGATGATAGCACATCTCCTTGTGTTTGATAAGCCCATTCATAAGTACCAGTATGAGATATGCAATATAAGAAATTATCATCTGAACCGATTAGAATTTCTAAATTATTATCTCCATCTACGTCCGCCACAACGGGGTATCCATGTTCTGGATTAATTGTATAATTCCATTCCCTATTCCCGTTGTTTCCTGAGAGACATAAGAGATTATAATCCTCATACCAATCAAATCCAATAATTACTTCAATTATTCCATCATGATCTATATCTACTATTAGTGGTCTAATAATACCACCAAAACCTGTTGCGATATGAGTCCAATCTTCTGTTTGTGTTAATCCTGAAACACTTGTAACTTTATTATCGTCGTAATAGCTAATTATTTCTGGAATATTATCGTTATCTACATCACCAACAGCGAACCTATGACTTTCAGTACCCTCATAGCCATAACATGACCATTGATATGCTCCTAAGCTATTTATATGTTCAAAAACAACTGCACTACTAGATTCCCCAATTATGATATCTTTCTGACTATCTCCTTGAACATCAGCAATCAAGGGAGGACCCTTCACATTACTAGCATTAAAAATCCAATTTATATTTCTATTATCACCTGCAAAACAATATAAGTTAGAATTAGTTTCTATTAATATCTCCATTATACCATCATTATCAAAATCCCATAAAGCGGGTGTTTCTCCTTGACCACTAATTGGTTTGCTCCATTCTAAAGATCCAGTAGGACCTTCAAAAGAATATTTTATATTTTCTTCTGAAAGAGGTACATTTGTTAAATCCGGTTCTTTATTTCCTTGATTTATATTTAATATAGGTAATATCAAACCTACAACTAATACAGTAAAGAGTGCGCATATTTTAATCCTATCTTGAATTTTTTTCATCCTTTTTATCAAACTCCTTTTTTTTTTATGTATATACAAAATATAATAACACATATAGTTCCAAATCCCAAAATTTCTATGAAAACCATTTCATTTAAAAAATTGTTAGAATTATAACTGTAATTTTCTTCATTTGAATTAATAGATTCATTAAACTTGATTTCAAATGTAAAATGTGTTTCATTAATATTGTTTGCTTCATCTATAGCCCAAGCATCTAATCGATATATTCCTGCTGTCAAATACATGATGATTGATTCAGTATAAGATATATTTTCATTAGTGAGAAATAGAGAATTACTTAAATTGTAAATTCGAAACCATATTTCATAATCACTTAAATCAAATGCTTGTAGATTTATCCGTATCGGATAAGTACTCTCAGTAGAGGAGTCCATCATATATACTTTCTCATTTGGATCTATTAATCTCAATTGTGGAAATAGATTGTCTTGACATAAATATTGAATGCTCTCAAGAACAATATTTCCAACATAATCTTTGATTTCTATAGATACATTGACTATTCCTATATTAATATTATCAATAGTAATGCTTATAAAAGTATAATTGGAAAATTGGGTCCAATTTTGAATTACTTCTTTCTCTATAGTTAAATCTAATTCGCGAGTGATTTTGATACTACAAGGTGAATTATCAATAATATTACAAGTAATATTATTCGAATAATGTAATTCATTTGAGCTGTAACTCAAGTTATCTATTTGCGGAGGTATTGTATCAATGACAAAACTTGAATTAATAAAATCGTAGTTGGAATCCAGAAATTCAAACATGAAATTTACACTATACCTACCATCATTAAGATCGTTCTTATGATAAGTCCATAATGTGCCATTCCAATCAAGAGAATAAGAATTTGACCAGATTGAACTAGAATCTAATTTATATTGAAAAGATGCAGCCAACACAATTGAATGATTTTTAACTAAAAAAAGAATATCATTTTTCGAATACCAGCCTTTTGGTGAAATTAATGAGATATTACTGAGCTCAATTTTAAATTTAATGGATTTATGTGAAATTTGATTTATCGCCCTTTCAGAAAGAGCAGCACCGCCTTCGATATAAGAATCTAGACCCCATGCATGAAATGTATAGGAATGATTATTAGTAAAAGTGCAAAATATAGTATCAATATAGGTAGTGTTTGTGTCTTCGAGCCATTCATTAATAGTATCATCGTGAATTCTAAATAATAAAGAATCATACCACGGATCAGTACATCCTAAAGAAATTGTCAAATTTGTATTTGAAAAATAAGTTCTATTAAGTGGACTTAAAATTATAGGTTCTGGGAGGGTTGCGTCAATTCTTTCGGCATCATAATTATTCCCATTAGTATCATAATACCATAAAACTTCTTTAGTAGTTTTATTAATTTCATAGATTCTATTTTTACCTTGAGAGTTCCTTTCTGTATCACAAATTTGGATGTTCCCATTTGGTAGTATATCAGCATCTCTAGGCCAGCCAAGAAAATGATCTCCAGATGGAGAATAATTCCATATAACTTCTTTAGTATCCTTATTTATTTCAATTATTCTATGATTACTTGAATCGGGAATTAGTATTGTACCAGATGGAGTATATTCAGGATCGTGTGGTTTTTGAAGAAGAGCATAGTTGTCTATCTCACCATATTCCCATAAGATATCTCCTGTTATAGTTGTATTTACTATAATAATTTTATCAAAATTCTTAAGACAAATCATCGTAGATCCATCAGGGAGGCGATCTACATCATTTAAATGAGTCCATGACATCCCCTCAGGAACATCTCGAACATAGTGATCAACCGCATACCATGACCACATGACTGACCCGTTACGATGCATTTCAATTACTCTATCATTTAAGGTGTCAGCAATTAAGAAACGATCATTTCCTAGATAATCCGCATCATGTACCCATTGTAATAATTTACCATCAACTGTATCGTTATAATACCAAACCAAGTTGAAATTCTGATCATATTCCTTGAGAGTCGAATATTTTTTAGGTGCTTTTCCTGGATCACAAATTAGAAAATGTCCATTAGGTAAAATTTCTTTATCAAGATTTCGTTGCTGAATTGATTTCTTAATAGTGCCATTTACATCAATAATCTGTAGGAGGCCAGCATTGTTAATTAACAAGTCATCTCTTAGTATATCATTATCTGATGTCCTAATTTCATTTTCAATTTGACCTAGATTAAAGCAAAACTCTTTTTGATTTATAAATCCCTCCAAACTCATATTTAAGCATAATCCAATGAATATATAACTGATTAGGAGGGTAAATATTTTAAATCTAGTTTTATGCATTAAAGACTTACCTTTAATTATTAAAGTATTTATTTGGTATGAACATTTATCTCTGCATCCTTATTTGTTTGTAATTTTACATTTTTAAAAAATATACAGAAATTCATATTTAAAACTCTTAAAATCCTAATTAAAATGATTCTACGGGATATAGAATTAATAATAAGATAATTATTAAAAAATAAGTAAAAAATAAAATACAATTAAACCTTTTAATTAAATTAATCAATATCAAGTAAAAAAATAGAATAACTCATAATTATCATGGTAAAAAGTCGAACAAAATTTCCAAAGGAAGGAGAATTTGTAGTCGCTCGAGTTGTTGAAATAGAGAAACAATATGTCTATGTTGATCTCATAGATTACGAAGGATTACCATCCGAAAAGCGAGCAAGAGGAATGATCCACATCAGTGAGATTTCAAGTCGTTGGATAAAAAATGTCAGAAATTTTGTTCGAATCAATCAGATTATCGTGTTACGAGTTTTAAAAGTTGACGAATATAAAGGACATGTCGACTGTTCTTTACGAAGAGTAAATTCTGCTCAAAAAGACAGGCGCGTGAAAGAGCATAAATATGCTACTAAATATGAAAACATGCTCCAGTTCTTATCCGAAGAGAAAAAAATGAGTTTAGATGAAGCTTATGACATGATAGGATTTCCTATTTTAGATTTATTTAACTCATATCAAGAAGCACTTGAAGAGCTGAAAGAAAATGGAGCTGCAATATTAGAAGAAATCGAACTTGACTCAGAAGATATCAAGAATGCTTACCTTAACATTATCGATGAAAATGTTGAGATTTCTACCGTTAATATCATTGGTAAAGTAAAATTATCTTTTATTTCCGAAAACGGCATCGATCTTATAAAAGAAACTTTACTCGGAGCCTTGAAGGTAGTTGAAAAACCTAAACCAACAAGAAATATTAACATTAATTATATAGGAACTCCTTATTATCGTTTAGAAATTGTTTCGAAAGATTATATAGATGCTGAAGGAATTCTTTCCGATGCTATAGAAGTAATTCAAGGAAAAGCCGAGCAATATAACGGACAATTTGAGTTCATTCGAGACTAAATGTTCCTTTAGGGAGGATTTATGACGTGACAAAATACCTTCAAAAGTGTAAGGAATGTAATCAATATGGTTTAGCAAATCCAAACTCACAATGCCGTCATTGTGGTGGTCAATTAATTAATGTTAAACCTCCGAAATTCTCCCTAACGGATAAATTTGCTAAATATCGAATGAAATATTTTAGAGAGGAATTTGATCAGAAATACAAGAAAAACTAACTGATTTCAAGTTTTTCAGCGAATTTCTCAAATAACAAGATTTTTGCGTTTTTAAAGGGTATATTAGCAACATCATCCTTTTCAAATGGTCCATAAGTTTTTAAGTCTATTCCTACTAATGCTGGCGTTGTTTTTAAAAACCTTAGTAGGGTATAGTTAACAACTTCTTTTTTCTTTTCAACAATGGGCTCTGATACTACCGAAACTTGATTTTTCTGAGGTTCTTGAGACACTTTCAATTTATTCTCAACCTTAACCTCAATTGGTTCAATGTTTTTTATATCTGTGATAACTTTTTCTATCTCTACATGATCAATATCAACATCCTCAACATCCTCAGTACTACTTACAATTGAAAGTGCCTTCATTTTTTCGAATCCTTTAATCGAGCTTACCAAATTTTGATAAAACATTTTTTCTGCTTCGATTAAGTTATTGAAATCAATTTCTTGGAGGCTTAGTGCTAAATTCATTATTTTTATTTCTCTAATCTTTAGAAAATCGGTTAGAAGATATTTCAAGTTATCGTGATATGACCTCAATATATCATTTTTGATGAGATCCTGCTCTTGAGCTCCCCGGTTTTTAATTTCGTCAATATCTTTTTTGTAATTGCTAAAATTTTCGTGAGTAAATGGACTTAATTCTATCTGGTTTAACTCTTTTTGCCAATGCCGATATAGTTTTTCGTACTCGCTTTTTATGTCCATGTGAATCGAATAACATCTATAATGGTATATATTAATGAGGAACTGAAATTATTAAATAATTTATGTTAACTGATTATAATGTTTTTGCGACTTCCTTACATAGAAGGAATACTGCAATATGATGTGGAACATCGATAATTTCGCCTTGTTTATAGGGGCCGAAAGTTTCATCTTTTATTCGTGTAGCTGGTACCAAATCTTCAACAATCTCAAGTTTCTGAGATGTAGTTTCGCTTTTAAAAACAATTGGATCGAGATCATCATCACTTTCGTTTAGTGGATTGAATTCTTCGAGTTGCTTAAGTGTTAATTCTTGCACTTTAAATCCTGTTTTACCATGTAATGAACCCGGATATCGAATAAGTCTGTGAATATCAATCGTTACAGGTTCATCGATTTCAACACCGACTTCTTCCACAATACCTTTTAAAAAATTGTGCCACGATTGAAGACCAAATCCTTCAATTCCCCATACACTCTGATTACTTGAAAGCGCTTCGATAAAATCATCTCTAGAGTTTAAAAAGCTTTCAACCTGATTCCGATTAAATCCAATATTAATTAAAATATTTTGGATATCTTCATTAGATTGTTTTAAAATTTGTTCAATTTTATTTACTATTTTTTGAGACCAACCGATATTATCCTTTCTTAATCCATAAATGCTTTGATTTATTTTCCGGAAACCCAAAACTTCAAAAGAAATATTATTCCCTGACAAATAATCTACAATTTCTCTTCTGCTTTCGCTAGATAGAGTCCTTATTTTTTCATTTTCTACTTTTATATGATATCCTCTATGACCCGAAAATGCAACATGTAATTCTGAGTCCTTTAATCCAAAGTCAGGAATTAAAAAGTCATGAACCAGCGTAAGAATTGATTTTTTAGCAATTTCAAGACAGTCTTCGCATATCCATGCAAGAGATTTAAATCTAATATTCCCACATTTTGGACATTTTGTTGGATGCATTCCTTTACCGGTTTTATTACAGTCGACACAGCGCCAAATATCGTGGTCGGTTTTACAAGGCGTAAAGAAATGATCGACATCAATATCAATAATCAAATCACAACCCATGTATTGTTTATTTTCCATGACTAAATTATCTGGCTCTGAGTAAAGTGCACCACTTGAATACACGTGTCTCGGTCCTTTATCAAGTAAATATTTTTTTAAAGAGTCAAGCGTAGCAAATGCCATGTGCCTATTCATTCCTTTTCTTTCCCAGGGAAAAAATCCAAACTCTCTTTGTTTGAGTGAAGATACTTCAGGTATATTATCGCGATATTCTCGATAATACTGTCGAAATAGCCTGTTTAGAAATATTATTTCACTCATTATTTTTTTTCAGCTCGGGTTTTAGGAATATGTTTTGATTTTGAGTTGCGATATTGTTTTATTTGAATATAAAAAAGGGGATGTGAAATTTTTCTCTGCTCTTCTGTCTTTTTTGAGTAATATCCTTTCAAACAGAGCTCGTCTTTATATTTCTCAGCCTTACAGAAACCAAGTGACTTTAAAGTATCACATTTATGAGGGCTATACTTTTTCTCTAAAGCAAAATTGACTTGATATAATGTTTTTTCTCTATTAAAATCTGGTAATACGGAAAAAATGTCAACGATTTTTTCAACTGGATAATTAAGAGCGTGGAGTAAAAATACTAAGAATAGTCTCTCGTTATGATTTAGATTTTCACCTTCTTTAGCCTTTGAAAGGATTTCTTTCAAGCAAGGGGGA
>Ga0180433_10000853_pt1 | contig 51952 bp, 51 predicted proteins | sample SS_ome_8_FD_132980 | JGI IMG/M metagenome (GOLD analysis project Ga0180433, IMG submission 132980) | Hypersaline lake sediment archaeal communities from the Salton Sea, California, USA - SS_1_D_1 metaG | ecosystem: Environmental > Aquatic > Non-marine Saline and Alkaline > Hypersaline >...
AAAATCTTCTCCCAAGCCTGACCATATATCCATAGTATAAAAAGAGCAGTCTATTCTCAAACATGTATATAGACCGCTCTATATAGCCCTCGGCTCAATCTCTATATCTAAATCAGTATCCACGGAGGGAGAAACCGTCCATTAAAGATGAATTGTCAAGATCAACCCGCCGGTCGATTGAAATATTACCTGAAAGATATTTCAATTCTATATTGTCTTTCTTAAAAAAAAACTCCATCTCTTCCATGCTCTATAACTGATGAGACCACCGTTACTTTGATCTCGTGTAGATTGAGAACAATCTGACTGTCCTGGGGTCATTATATCAAAAAATCAGAATCTATTTCAAAACAAAATACAAATAAGAACCTTTATTATTCAGCTTGGACCTGCTTTCGGCAGTCCACGTCATCCCTACCCGTTGTCCGTTTTTATTGGACTTTCGGGAACCCGAGCAAATTTAAATAAATTTTTTAAACAAGCACGCCGACCTTCCGCCTTTAGCGGACAATTTTTTTATCCTGCTTCGCTTTTCAAGCTTCGCAGGACAAAATTCCTGTCTCTAAAGGTGTTTTTGCCTGTTCCGTGTTCTCCTTGGCGAACTTTGCGGACTCAATTTCGTCCGTCTCGCCTCATATAGCATGCTTTTAGCCAAACTCAACATTCGACGGGCAAGTCTCATCTTAACCCCAGCCGCCTAACAGGCTCGGTGCTTCTTGCGACTTCGCTCAGGAGAAGCGAACTTCTGTGCGGAGTTTACCCTGACCCAAGCTGAAGCATTCAGGGCTAACGATTTTAGAACTTGGTGCCTTCACCCAGATGACCCGGCAACACTTGAAAATGTGGCGTTTTTAATTATTTCTTTATAATTTCAATCCATTCAAACTATGTATAGTTCGTTCAATTGTAGTTAAACAATTTTTTATATTTCTATTAATTTCAGTGCTGGAAAATCTTAAAACATGCCAGCCAAAACTATTCAGTTGATTATTGCGCATGCGGTCCTTAGTAAAAGCTTGAGGCAAAATGTGATATCTCTCGCCGTCACATTCTAAATCGATATTTGTCTTTTGACAGAATATACAAAAATCCAAGTAATAAACTTGCTCATTCAAATGGACATACAGTTGTCTTTCAGCACTAATTTTTCTTCTTTTTAAAGCCTTGTACATTTTCTCTTCCAAAGGGCTGGTATGGTATAAATCGTTTATTTCCTGAGCAGTAAATAATTTATGGAGGGTTGTTGGGATATGGACAATTTTTCTCTTCCTTACACTAGGAATCGGACGAGGCAGATTCATAATTTTACTTATATGGAATTGATAATAATTTTCTTCCCTCCTTGGATGTTCGGATTCATCGGGGAAAAGATGAATTCTTTTAACAGTATCTATTCCTACTACGTCAGCATAATAAATTATCTGATATCGCATTTCCTCTCCAAATCTAGAAGGGAAATAGAAAGCGATAAATTCTACATCTAATGCATTCCGAGGCGCTGATTTAACCGGAATATGATACCATCTCTGATTTTGGATTATTGGCCAGAGCTTTTTCCTCGGGACAATACCGACTAAGGCGGGGTTATCTAATTTCTTCAAAAATTTCTCCAATCCTTTATGCTTTGGCATTCACGACTTAAGGTCATTCGCTTCACTCAGGGCCAATTTTTATGCTTTGCATAAAATTTGGGGTGGCTAACGGGATTTGAACCCGTACAAAGAGAACCACAATCTCTTGTGCTGCCATTACACCATAGCCACCATTGTTCCTATGATTCAGTACCAATTCTGCCTGGCAGAATTGGTGAGCCCGGTGTGATTCGAACACACGACCCTCTGCTTAGAAGGCAGATGCTCTATCCAACTGAGCTACGGGCCCTTTTTACCTCTTGATCCTTGAGTTTCTTTAGAAATTTCTTTCCGTATCCTGACTTCAGTTGCTTCTCTCTCGCTCTTGCAGCAGAACGAGTAGATAATTTTTCAAAGTATAATAACTCCCAAGGTCTATAATACTCTGTCGATTTTGTTTTACCTAAGTTGTGCTCCTTAACTCGAGCTTCCAAATTTCTGGTGAAACCCACGCATATCCGGTTCTTTAAACTTGATATCAACGCATACACATAATACATAGAACTTGGCAGATGCTCCCTGCCGCTGCCTGCCTAATAACAGTCAGGGCAGGTAAATATCCTTAACAACTGAGCTACGGGCCCCTACTAGCAAATGGCAAATAGCTAATAGCTTATGGTTAATTATTATACCACATTTGAATGGGGAAAATTTCCTTTCCCCGTGAATATATAAGTGCTATAATACATTTGGCTAAATACTGTCAAAGAAACACCATAATGGTAATACTACAAAATTAACGGTAAGTCAAGAAAAGAAGTGATGTTTGGAAGGGATATCACGGTCGAAACTTATGAAAGATGATTTTAATTTTGCCGGGACTAAGTTCTGTTTGATTTTTCCTCCCTATCGCCAAAGCGAAGATTTATTTTTTTTGAAAGCGACTAAAAAAGATTTAGGCAAAATTCCCCCGCTTAGTTTATGCACGGTAGCGGCGGTATTGGAAAGATACGGAGGACGGGTTAAGATTATCGACGTTAATGTTTCAAAATTATCGTTAGAAGATACCTTAAATGAAATTATCGATTTTGGGCCTGATTTTTTAGGATTTACCTTATCTACCTACCAGTTTCATTTTACCCTGGAATGGATTAAAAAAATACGCCGGAGAATAAATAAGCCGGTGATTGTGGGGGGCTCATGCGCGGATATATTCCCGCCAGATATTAACTCACCGCTGCATCGATTACTGCGTGCTGGGAGACGCCGAAAAAACGCTTCCGCACCTGATTTATGCGTTAATCGAAAAGAAACCTCTCTCGCACGTAGGCGGAGTTGCGTATCGCGATAATTCAGAAATAAAATTGAATAATTTTTCTTTGTTTATCAAAAATCTTGATAACGTACCTTTCCCTTCCCGCCATTTAATAGATAACTCCCGGTATTATTCTTTGATTTCTAAACATAAGAATTTTACGGCGATGATCACCAGCCGCGGCTGCGTATTCCAATGCACATTTTGTGACCAGCATCGCATCCCTTACCAGGCAATGAAGCCCAAGCGAGTCGTTGATGAGATGGAAACCTGCGGGAAAGAATTTGGCGTAAAAGAAACTGATATGTTCGATGGACTATTCTCTCTCAATAAGCAGCGATTGCTGGAAATATGCGCCCAGATAAAAAAAAGGAAATTTAAAATATTTTGGTCTTTTCGGACGCGGGCGGATTTAATTGACAAAGAAGTCTTGGAGGTCTTAAAAACAGCCGGATGTATGAGAATACATTATGGTGTCGAGAGCGGTTCTCCGGAAATCTTGAAAAATATCCGAAAGAATGAAACATTAGAACACATTATTCGCGCCGTGCGTTTAACAAAAAAAGCAGGTATTGACACTTTTGGGTATTTTATGGTAGGCAATCACGGAGAAAATAAAGCTACGATAAAAGCCACATCGAAATTGATGCTTTCACTTCCTTTAGATTATGTGCAAATTTCCCCGATATATTACCCCCCGTATAGCAAAGTTTATTCGGATATCGTTGCGGTTATAAAACACGATTACTGGGCGAAATATACCGTAAACCCTGGCTACAAAATAGATTTTCCGATTATCGGTACGTCATTCAATAAAAACCAGATTGACCGAATTGCCAAAAAAATGTATCTGCGGTTTTATCTCCGTTTCCCATATATGTTTAAATATCTTTTAAAAATAAAATCGCTTTCCGAAGTCCAGAGAGCTTTTAGGGCAATTTACAATATGCTTAAGGAATAGTCTACTAAAAAACGGCTCGCTAAAAGTAAGCGCTCTGATTGCGCTGAAAGGTTAAAAGGCGATTTTAGGAACTAAAGAGGCTTGATAATGAATAGTGGGAAATATTCGAATCCGATTTGGCATGCTGATCCTTTTTCCCTTATTTTAGATAGTGAAGACGTTATTATAAAAGAAGTTACGAAAAAGAAATTCTTGTCAAAACGCAGTCAAAAAATTTTAATTTTCCCTCTAAAAATTCTCAAAGTCTAATTTGGTCGGGGCACCCAGACTCGAACTGGGGACCTCCTGCTCCCAAAGCAGGCGCGCTAGCCATCTGCGCTATGCCCCGTATATCCTTATCACCTGCTGATTATAGGCTAAATTAAGTTATCGGTCAAGGAAAAGGTTGCAAAACCAAGCGGGTGCGGTATAATAAAGACAAATGAAGACAGGAAAAAAAATATTAACCATTCTCATCCTTATATGCGCCGTTATCGCCGGCTTGAGCTTCTATTTAGAGAAAATGTTTCTGCCGGAAAAAATAAAAAAACTGGCTACAGATTTTCTTGAGGAACAATTAGAATTAGAGGCAAGCCTCCAATCGGTAGATTTTAGCTTCTGGAAGGGAATCGAGGTAAAAGGATTCGCCATTAAAAATCCGGCTGGATTTAAAGAGGAAAAATTAATAAAAATAGAAAGGGCTGTTTTAAAACCGTCTTTCCTATCTCTTCTCCGCCGGAAACCGGCGGTTTCAGCGATATTTATCGATGAGCCGCAGTTCAGCCTGGAACGAAACCAGAAAGGCATCTGGAACATCGAACGGCTTTTAAAGCCGTCTCCTCAAAAATCCCCGCCGAAAGAAAAATCACCAGATAAAAAGTTCTCTTTACGGGTTTCTAAAATTGTTATCCGCCAGGGAAATATTTCCTTCAGGGATGAAGGGATTACACCGAGCTTCTCCCGCAAAATTAAAAACATTAATTTAAATGTCTCACCCGTGGGCGGATACCTGGCCCTTATTTATAACTTTAACCTGGCGGTGGAAGAGGATGAAACCGTAATAAAAGGCAAAGGCAAATTCTTCCCTTTAGCCAAACGGGGCGGAATCGAGCTGGATATTAACCACCTCCCCCTTTCAGGCTTTAGCCCTTATTTAAATAAAGCCGGCACTTTCTCCTTCGATAACGGCCTTCTGGATTTAGCTTTAGAGCTTTCGGTGGATAAAAACGGCCTGGACGGCCGCGCCCAGCTTAATCTTTCCCAAATAGTCCTCTTTCTTAAAGATATCTATGATACCCCCTTGGTTTTCTCATCCGGAAAAATTGACAGCCGCTTCGGAGTGGACAATGAAAAAGAAGAAATCAATTTCAAGAACAGCTCAATCTCTATCGGAAAAATAAATATTAACGGCCAGGGAGAAATTAAATCCTTTAAAACCAACCCGGAATTTAATTTCTATTTTTCCAGCCCTTTGCTTGACCTTAAGGAAATAGCTTTTGCCTTTCCGACAAGCTCAGTTGATTTCTATAAATCCTTAGAAGCCGCAGGACCGTTTACAATCAGACGGGGTGAACTCTCTATGCCTTTTAAAAATAGCCTTAAGACAGCATATAAAATAAATCTGGAGATACAAAAAGCCGGATGCAAATTCCCCTTTCTTAACTCAAGAATAGAAAATATCCAAGGGCATTTGGATTTTGGCCCGGAAAAAATCGAGGCAAAAAAATTAACCGCCCAAATCGAAAAGCTGCCTTTTTCTTTAGGCGGGAACTGGGGAACAAAAAGAAATGCCCCGGTAAATTTAGACTTTTCCTTTAGCGAGTTTTCTCTGGCAAACCTGGAAGATGTCTTTAAGAAAAATTTCGCGAAGGACTTCCCACCTTTAGATTTTCAAGGAAAAGGCGAAGGTAAATTAAATATTGCCGGGCAACCCGGTAAATTAAACTGGCAGGGCGATATAAAACTTATCGAGGCGGCTATTTCCCAGAAGAACCGGAATAATCCAATCGAAAAACTAAACGGCCAGATTCATTTTAGCGATGATTCCTTTTCGACAAAATCGCTTCGGGGTATCTGGCGGAATAAACCCTTAAGCTTAAGCGGCTACCTTGAGGATTTTAAGGAGCCCAAATTGGAATTAAACTTGAGCGGCGAAGGAATCAACCTGAAAGGGAAAACCCAACATCTCAAAGAGGGAGGAGAATTATTGGAACTCTCCGGGAATTACCAGGGCATTCCAATGGAGGCCCGGGGGAAATTAAAAAAAATAGCCCCTTTAACCTTTGACGGCAGCCTGAAAAGCTCACCGTTGGAATTAAATAAACTGGTAAAAATCCTCCCGGCTAATTTCAAGGAAATTTATAAAAAAATCGATTTATCCGGGACGGCTAGTTTAAGCGCCAATTTAGCCGGCGAACTTTTAAACTGGAAAACATGGAAAGCCAACGGCAGATTTTCTTTCCCTAAACTCCACGTTACCAAATGCAGCCTGAAAGAATTTTCTTCTAATTTCAACCTGAACGAGCAGAAATTGTCCCTGTCGGATTTAAAAGCAGCTATTTGCCAAGGGGCTCTCCGGGGAAACTTCCAAATTAATTTAGCCGAGTCTTATCCAAGTTATACAGGAACTTTTTCCCTGTCGAATGTAGACTTAAGCAGGTTGAGCCAGGAAACTGACTGGAAAGATTTAGACCTTCAGGGATTAGGAAACTCGGAGGTTAAATTTAACGGGTTTGGCGGCGACTGGAATAAACTTAAAGGAGGAGGCTGGATTCATTTAGCCGGAAGCCGCCTCTGGGAAATCCCTCTCTTAGGAGAACTATCTAATATCTTATTGATCCCGGGACTGGATAAAACAATCATTCGCGAAGGACACTGCAATCTTAATATCAATCAGGGACGGGTCTATACCCGGGATTTGGAATTGTTGAGCGATAATCTAACCCTGAAGGCCGAAGGAAGCGCCGGTTTTGACACGACCCTCGATTTCGATATTCTCATGCAGTTTTCAGGGGCTTTAAGAAAAGAAGCAAAAAGTTTAACAAAATTAGCTAACCTGGTTTTAAAAACAGTTGAGCAGCTGCTTGTTCAAATAGAACTTAAAGGAACTATCGGTAAACCTAAATATACCGTCAGGCCGTTTCCGGTAGATAAAATACTGGAGAGAGAAATAAAAAACAAACTGGGAGATTTCCTAAAAGATTTACTGGAAGAAAAACCGTAAAGATAAGGAAACTATTAAGCAATCAATTTCTCTATTACCCCGGCCATTTTCTTAAAGGCGCGAAAGCGGTGGCTGACTTTGTTCTTCTTCCCGGGAAGAAGCTCGGCAAAGGTTTTTTTATAAGGCGGGTAATAAAAAAGAGGGTCGTAGCCAAAACCTCTTTTCCCCCGGAACTGACCGAGGATATAACCAGAGCACTTTCCTTCAACTACCTTAATAACCTTTTTGGGATCGGCTAAAACAGCAAGACAACGAAAACTGGCCCGCCTCTTAGAAAACGGCACACCACGGAGATCCCTGAGTAACTTCCGATTATTCGCCCGGTAATTACCCTGCCTACCGGCATAGCGGGCCGATAAAACACCGGGCCTACCCTTTAAAGCTTTTACTTCCAAACCAGAATCATCAGCTAAAGCAAGCCGGCCGGTAAACCTGGCGGCCAGACGGGCTTTTTTTAAGGCATTCCCTCTAAAAGTGGGGGCGTCTTCCCGAACCTCAGGGAATGAAGGGAAATCACTCAAGCCGATAAGCTTGATGGGCAGGTTTTTTAAAATAGCGGCAATTTCTTTTTTCTTTTTTTTATTTCTGGTAGCTAAGACAATCTCTATTTTCCGGGCCATTAAAGAATTGCGCCGACAAGGCTTTTCTGGATACTAATGAGCTTTTTTATTCCCTGCCTGGCAAGATTAACCAGTTTCTCCATATCCGATAGGGCAAAAGGATGCCTTTCCGCGGTTCCCTGAATCTCAATAAATTTCCCTCTTCCGGTCATAACCACATTCATATCTACCTCGGCCGATGAATCTTCCCGGTAAGATAAATCAAGCATTAGTTCCCCATCCTTGATACCGACACTGGTAGCCGCAACCCAATCTTTTACCGGAAACCTCTCAATCGTTTTTTCCCGATGGAGTTTTTTCAGGGCTTCGACCAGGGCGATAAAGGCACCGGTAATAGCCGCCGTCCGCGTGCCGCCATCAGCCTGAATTACATCGCAGTCAATCCAGAGGGTCCGCTCTCCCAGAAGGTCCAAATCGACTACAGAACGAAGGGAACGGCCGATTAAACGCTGAATCTCATGGGTGCGCCCGGCAATCTTTCCCCGGGAGGCCTCGCGGATAATTCGCTCGCTGACGGAACGCGGTAACATCCCGTATTCGGCAGTAATCCAGCCTTTACCTTTGTTTCTTAAAAATGACGGGACTTTTTCTTCAATACTGGCGGTGCAAATGACTTTGGTATCACCCAATTCAATCAAAGCTGAACCCTCAGCATATTTATTAAAATTTTTTTTGATTTTAACCGGCCTGAGTTCTCTATTTTTTCTTTTGTCGGGACGCATGGTTTGCTCCTTTGAAAGTGTCAGAGTGTCAAAGTGTCGGAGTAAATTGAATTGCCTTTAGAATCGATGGCGACGATAGCGGGGAAATCTTTTACTTCAACTTTAAAGACAGCTTCCGGGCCTAAGTCTTTATAAGCAACCTTCGAAAGCGATTTAATCTTCCGAGATAAATAGGCGGCGGCGCCGCCAATGGTCACCAGATAAACCGCTTTGCTTTTCTTTATCGCTTTAATGACCTCTTTACCTCTTTTGCCTTTGCCAATGGTCCCGGCCAGACCTAAAGCAAGAAGCCGGGGAGTAAAGGCGTCCATTCGAGAACTGGTCGTCGGGCCGATAGCGCCGCTTATCCTCCCCGGCAGGGCCGGGGTGGGGCCGGTATAATATAAAAATTGATTATTTAAATCTATGGGGAGGGATTTCTTTTCTTTTATGGCCGTTAGAAACCGCTGGTGGGCTTTGTCACGGGCGGTGTATAAAACACCGGAAATAGAAACCATATCTCCTTTTCGGAAATCAGCCAGAACTTTTTTATTTTTTATGGGAACGATTAATTTCTTCATATTTCTGTTTTTGCCCAGCGCAGGGAATGACAGCTTAAATTAACCGCCAGAGGCAGGCCGGCAATATGGGTGGGTAAAAGACCCGCCTTGACGGCCAGGGCGGTAAATCTGCCGCCCCAGGCGCCGGCGCCAATACCTAATTTATTTACCGAAGCAAGAATGCTTTTTTCTAAATGTTTAATATTTCTTTCCCGGCTAACCTTTCCCAGACGCCTGATTAAAATAGTTTTAGAGGTTAAAACGGCCTCTTCCAGGGTGCCGCCTATACCCAGGCCGATAAAAAGCGGCGGGCAGGCATTTACTCCCTTTTCTTTAACCAAATTGACCACTTCACCTTCGATATCCGAAAGAGAGGAAGTCGGATTGAGCATAACCGTATGGCTGACATTCTCGCTGCCAAAGCCTTTAACCAGAAGGACTATCTTTAATTTATCCCCGGGGATAACTTTCTGATGGATAGGAGAAGGGACAAAATCAGTTTTTCCCCTCTCAAGGGGATTAAGAACCACTGAGCGGCGTAAACAACCATCGCGGTAGCCAGCTTTCACTCCCTGCCAGACGGCTTCTTCTATTGAGCCGTTAGTCAGTTCTATCTCCTGGCCAATCTCTAAAAAAATTATCGGAAGACCCGTATCCTGACAAAGAGGAATTTTCTTTTTCCGGGCGACGGAGGCGTTTTCCAAGATTTTACCAAGGACCCATTTTTCCCGCCCGGAGGCTTTCCTTTGGGCATTTTGCAGGAGCGCCTTTACCGGCTGAGGCAAATTAAAATTAGCCTCGAAAACCAAGTCTTTAACCTTTTCCGTAATTTTATCAACTTTAATCTTCCGCATATCTTCCGGAGAGCCTATCTAAAATTAAATCAGCAATTTTTCTTTTTTTGAGACGGGGGGTGGAAATAAGAGAACCGGCCCTTTCTATCAATTTAACCCGGGTGAAATCCTTCCCCAAGACTCCCCCGGCCTGCGTAAGATTGACACCTACCATTAAATCCGCATTCTTATCGATCAGTTTTTTCCTGGTGAGTTTTTCTAAATGGCCTGTCTCGGCCGAAAACCCGACGAGTATTCTCTTCCCTTTTCTTCGTCCCAGCCATGTGAGGATATCGGGATTCCTTAGAAGTTTAAGTAAAATCTCCGAACGGCCGCCTTTCTTTATCTTCTTCGAGCTGAATTTTTCCGGACGAAAATCAGCCACGGCAGCAGCCATAATAATTATTCGGGCCTTCCGAAAATTGAGCTTAACTTCTCTAAACATCTGCCGGGCAGTTTCAACGGTGATCACCTTAAAGGGCAATTTTTTTGAGCAATCCCCGGCGGCAGTGATAAAAATCACCGTCCCTCCCCGGGAATGAACAGCTTCGGCTAAAGCCAGGCCCATTTTCCCGCTGGAGGCATTGCTGATAAAACGAACCGGGTCAATCGGCTCCCGGGTGCCGCCAGCGGTAATCAAAACAATCTTTCCCTGGAAATCACGCTTAGACATACCTTAGACAGTAGTCAGTAAACAGTAATATTGTTCACGAGTTATGTTCACACTTTGCTGATAAATCTGGCGATTTCTTGAGCGAATCGCAATTTTAGGAAAAGCAGCGTGAATAATTTTGGCTGCCCGCCAAAATTTTTTTGGCGGGATGGCGAGGACTGTTTGAGCCTCCGCCAAGCATTCTGGCGGGGCGAGTTCCGCAGCCACCAAAATTATTCATGACCTTTACCGTTAAAAAATTGCCTCTGAGGAGAAATCGGCAGATTTAGAAGATTTATCCTTTAAGCTATACTGTAAATCCCACTTCTGAATAATAGAAGATTGTAGTCAATAGATAAATTATCGCCGCTTTGCCGGACGCCTTAAAATCTTTAAGGCTTCACTAAGAATTCTATCTACGGAAACTAAACGCCCCTTGCCTTTATCGCCGCTCGATAAACGGCCGCTTTCCGGACCTAAAAAGTAAAAGCCGGCTTTTTTTAATTTGCCGATATTCTCCTGAACAAAACTATTCGCATACATCTTTTGATGCATGGCCGGACAAACCAATACCGGGCAAGATAAGGCAATAACTAAGGTAGTGAGAAAATCATCGGCAATACCCTGGGCCATCTTGCCAATTATGTCAGCACTAGCCGGGGCGATAATAACCAGACTCACCCTTCGGGCTAAAACAATGTGGTTATCCTGAGAGATTCCTTCCGGAGGAAATAAATCGGTAATAACCGGCTGGCGGGATAAGGACCAAAAGGTTAAAGGCCGGATAAATTTTTGGGCGCCTTCGGTCATTACCACGGTAACCTCAAAATTTTTCCGGGCTAAGCGGCTGACCAGTTCGGCCGCTTTAAAAGCGGCAATACTGCCGCATACCCCAACGACTAATTCCTTCTTTTTCCCTTTTCCCATTTTTTATAATTTAATCTTTCCCTGGGCAATTTCTTCCAGGGCTATCGTCGATATCTTCGAGGCTTCGGATTTAACCAACTTAGGAGCGCCATCGTTTAGCTGCTGGGCGCGGCGCGCCGCTAAAACGGTTAGTTTGAAAATACTATCCACTTTTTTGTTTAAATCTTCCAGGGAAACATATAGCATAATTTATTACCTCATCTGGTTCAGTTTGGATTTTTCTAAAGCGATTTTCTCCTCTAATTCCCCGACGGCTTCTTCTAATTTGCGGTTAATAATTTGGTAGTCAAAACCGGCAGATTCTTCAATCTCTTCCTTCGCCCGGGCAAGTCTCATAAAAATCGCTGCTTCACTTTCGGTCCGGCGCTCTTCCAAGCGCTTTTTTAAATCTTCCGGGGTTGGGGGATGGATAAAAATGGAAACCGCATCCGGATAGTTTTTCTTAATCTGCGAAGCGCCCTGGACGTCAATGGTTAAAACAATATCCCTTCCCTGACGGATAGCTTTATCCAGGGCCTCCCGGGAAGTGCCGTATAAATCGCCGTGAACTTCGGCCCATTCGGCAAAAAAATCCGCCTGCCGCTTCTTTAAGAAATCCTCGCGGCTGATAAAAAAATAATCGCGGCCTTCTTTTTCTCCGTCACGGCAACCGCGGGTGGTGTAAGAAACCGAAAAAAGAAGAGCGCGGTTTCTCTCGGCCAGCCTCTTACAAAGAGTGGTCTTCCCGGCGCCCGAAGGGGCGGAAATAATGACAATCAATCCGGAAGGTTTAGTTTTCGCTTCCATCATTCCAAATTTAAGGACTGCTCGCGGAGTTTCTCTAATTCCGCCTTAATTTTAATGGCGCTCCTGGATATATTAACTTCGCCCGCTTTATCGTTTAAGGTGTTTATTTCCCGGTGGAGCTCCTGAAGAAAAAAATCGATATTTTTGCCGCTGGCCTCTTTCAAGATAAGCTGATGCAAAGATTTGAGATGGCTCCTAAAACGGACTGTCTCTTCGGTAAAATCGGAACGGATAAGACTAAAGGCTATCTCTTTATCCAGACGCTCCCGGTCAATTTTTTTGTCCATCTGAATCTCGCGCAAGCGCTCTTTGAACCTCTTCCTTAATTTCACCCGGCAGGCGGGGAGGAACTGCTGAATCCTCGAAAGCTCTTTATCGATAAGACGGAGACGGCCCTTGATATCCTTCTCGATACGCCTTCCTTCTTCCTTGCGGGAAGAAATTAAATTGTCAAGCGCTTTCTTCAAGGCCCGATGAATGATTAATTTGCCTTTTCTTTCTCTGTCCGGTGAGGAACTGAAATAAAGAACTCCGGGAAAATTGATAACTGCCTCCAAAGGGATTTGAGAAGAAACCTTAAATTCTCTTTGAAGTTTTTTTAACTTTTTCCCTAAGGATTGAACCAATTCTTTATTTAATTTGAGCTCACCCAATCCCGAGACACGATTCTCCCAATAAAGGTTTAGAAAAACCATGCCCCTTTTTATTCTTTTTCTTATCTCTTTTTTCAGCTCAGGCTCAAGCGAGGATAATTCCCGGGGAAGATTGAGCTTGGAATCGAAAAAACGGTGGTTGACTGATTTTAGCTCAAGTCGTATCTCACCAAGATTCGAACGGATATTTGCTTCACCATAGCCGGTCATACTTCGTAACATAAAGGCTATACCTCCTATGTATATAGTTTCGATAGAGGGAACTTATAAGTGTAACCTAAATTGAAAGGTTTGTCAAGTGCGACTGCCGGGTTTGTCAAGCCAAAATAGAAATGTCGTATTGTTACCAAAATAGAAATGTCGTATTTTTCGTTTTTTAAAGAACGCCTGCTAATTTTTTTTCTTTTTCTTTAAGGTTAATTGAACCGGGCAATTTAAAGCCTCTCCAGGGGTGATCTTTTGCGGGTATGTATGTCTTCTTTGAAATATGGGCAATTGCTTCTTTTTGTTCTTTTTTCGGCCTGGCGGTTATCTCTCTGAATCTTAAGTTCCTATCTCTGTATGTAATAAACATTGAGCCGTCTACCCGTTCTTCTACAACAACCTTTTTTGTCCTCACATTATCTTTTATCTGGTAAAGCTTGCTGTTATGGCCTACGGTAAAATCATTCCTTAACTGGCGTTTTGTCTTTATACAGAGAATTTTATCTAAACTAATATCTTCGGAAATTGGCCTGTGCATATCAGTATCATTTGCAGGTTTCACAGCAAACCTCCTGGCATATCTTGATAGATACTGAGGCAAAAATTTATTAGCCCCCTCTAGACTCTTTATCCCTTTTAACCGCATCTCCTTTATGAGCCGGTCCTGAAAAGTCTTAAAAAGCCTTTCTATCCTTCCTTTAGCTTGAGCCGAACCCGCGTATATTAGATTGACGCCTAGCTCACTTACAGCCCTGCCAAATTGGCTTAAAGGCTCTATATCATTAAGTTCATCTTCTACCGATGGCTTTTTGGTTGATTTATAGGTCGTGTGTCTATCTAAATAAATACTTAGAGGTAACCCATATTTCTTGATATATCGCTTGAAACTATCCATCGCTGGAATTGTACCTTCGTAGGAATAAAACCGGCCAAAAGGTCTGCCTGTAGCATCATCAATCCAGCCCATAAAAACACATCTTTTACCTCTCCCTTCAAACCAGTCATGGTGTGAACCATCTATTTGTATCATCTCTCCAAAATGATGCTTCCTTTCTCGCCACTGCCGGTGCGGTCTTTTCTTACGCTGCTTGTAAGGAATGTTCTCCTGGATAAACCAGAGGCGCAGGGTTTCATCATTTATTCTAATCTTATCTATCTCAAAAAGCTTTTCTGAGGCAAGAGTAGGACCAAAATCGTTGTATTTTTCTCTATAAAGTCTTAACGCTTTCTTTTTTATCTTTACCGGTAATGCTCTGTTTGAACTTCGCCTTCGGGACTTATGAATTACACCCTTATCGCCTTCTTCCTTTACTCTCCTGGCTATCCTTTGAGCCTGCCTTAAGCATACCCCTATGATATCTGCTGCCTCAGCTTGAGTTATATGTTTATCCAGTGCCTTGCGAATTACATGCAGCCTTTTTAACTCTCCTTGAGCCATGGTGATAATGTCCTTTCCTGCCATAATGCCCTCCTTTTAAAGAGTGCATTATATCAACTTTAGAATGCGACATTTCTAATTTGGCTAAATACGACATTATCATTTTGGTATGACAGTGCGACTGCCGGGTTTTATTAAGGGCAGGTTCCTCTTACAAAGGGGGCAATCAGGCGGGGTAAAGCTTTCAACCTCTAAAGAAAGAAGGGCCTTTAGGGGATAACCCAGGTTCATTCTTCCGCCGCTTCTATCTACCAAGGCGGCAATGCCGACGATATCTGCCTGAAATTCCTCGGCAATACCAATCGTCTCTTTAACCGAGCCTCCGGTAGTAATGACATCTTCGACAATTAAAAGCTTCTGCCCTTTTTTAATCCGGAAGCCCCGGCGTAAGGCCATCTTATCCTTAATTCTTTCAGTAAAAATCGCTTTGGTGCCGAAAGAAGAAGCTAATTCATAACCGAGAATGATGCCGCCGGTAGCCAGGCCTAAAATAAGCTCAATCGATTCATCTTTAAATTTCTCTTTGAGTGCCAAAGCGAGCTTACCGGTAATATCGGGAGATTCTAAGATTCTAAATTTCTCAAAATAGGTGCCGCTATGCCGGCCGGAAGAAAGAAGAAAATGGCCTTTTAGAATAGCCTCGCTCTCTTCGAAAATCTTAAGGATCTCTTTTTCAGTAAGCATCTTGAGCCCTTTCTAGTTCTAATAAAATCTCTTTGGCGGATTTCACCGGATCAACCGACTGAGTTATAGGACGACCTACAACTAAAAAATCGGCTCCGGAGGCAATGGCTTCTTTGGGAGTAGTAATCCTTTTTTGGTCATCAAATGAAGCCTTTGAGGGACGAATGCCCGGGGTAACGACTAAAAAATCGCCGCCCAGTTTTTCTTTTATCGTTTTAGCCTCCCGGGCGGAGGCAACTACCCCGTCTAAACCGGCACGCTTACCCAGAGAAGCTAGCTCTAAAACCAGGGAAGATAAATCCCTGTCTATACCCATTCTTTTTAAATCTTCGCCAACTAAACTGGTTAAAACGGTAACGCCAATAATTAAAGGAGGCTTCTTTCCCTGCTTTTTAGAAAACTCTCTAACCTTTTTAACCGTCTCTTTAATCATCGCCTCTCCACCGGCAAGATGAAGATTGAACATAAAAACGTTCTTCTTTAAAACACTAACGCCGGCTTGTGCGACACTTCGGGGGATATCGTGAAATTTTAAATCGAGAAAAACCTTTTTCTTTTTCTTGGCAAGCCAATCGAGAATCTCCGGGCCAACGGCAGTAAAAAGCTGGATACCGACTTTATAAATAGAAACCGAATCGCCTAATTGTCCAACTATTTTTTTGGCCGAGTCTAGGTTGTCTGTATCCAGGGCAACAATTAATCGGTCTCGAGGGGTAAATTTCATGGTTTTACATCCACTTTTAAGCTTCCAATAATCTCTTTAATACTTTTTAATTTATCTCTGGCAAGATATGTTTTTAAGCCTTCAATGATTTCTATCGAGGAACGGGGGTTAATAAAATTAGCCGTGCCCAGGGCAACCGCCCGGGCGCCGGCAATAAAGAATTCGAGGGCATCCTCTGTCTTCATAATGCCGCCGCCGCCTAAAATGGGAAGTTTGGTGTGTTTGGAAACTTGCCAGACCATCTGCAGGGCAAGCGGTCGAATGGCCGGGCCGGAAAGACCACCAGTAATATTGGCTAATTTAGGACGGCGTAAGTCAGGGTCAATGGCTAATCCTAAAAAAGTATTTACCAAAGATAAACCGTTAGCTCCGGCCTTTTCAGCAAGCCTGGCACACTCAACAATATCACTAACATTAGGCGATAACTTAACTAAAAGAGGCAGTCGGGTGAGTGAACGAATCTTACTTACCAAATATTTTAAAATCCGGGGATTGTTGCCAAAATGAATCCCACCCTCTCTTACATTGGGACAGGAAAGATTTATCTCCAGGGCCGATATGCCTTTCTGCCGATTGAGAGAGCTAGCTAAACGCAAATATTCATTCTGGCTAAAACCGGCAATATTGACGATAATTGCCGTTTTAAATTGTCTTAAAAAAGGTAATTTCTCGCGGATGAAATGCTCCAGGCCCTGATTCTCCAAACCAATGGCATTGAGTAATCCGGCCGGGGTCTCGGCCAGACGCGGAGGAAGATTGCCCTGATGAGGCTTTTCGGTAATGGATTTGGTAATGATACCGCCCAGGCGATTAAGGTCGATAAGCTTTGAATAATCTTCACCATAACCAAAGGTTCCGGAAGAAACCAAAACCGGGTTTTTAAGCTTTATGCCGGCAAAGTTAATTGAGAGTTTGTCCATTTTTTAAAAAATAACCTCTCGAGCCCGGAAGACCGGGCCGTCTTTGCAAACCAATTTATTTTCAAATGATTTTTTATCGCCCGATGAGGAACGGAAACGGACGGTGCAGCCCATACAGGCACCCAGGCCGCAGGCCATGTTTTCCTCCAGAGAAATTTGACAAGGGAAATTATATCTCCGACTTAAAAGGGCCATACTTTTTAACATTGCCCGGGGGCCGCAGGCAAAAACCATCCCGGGATTTTTCAAGGCACCCTTAAGTTTTTTCTCGAATAGCCGGGTAATCAGCCCTTTTTCTCCAAAAGTGCCGTCGTCCGTAGCCATAAAACAATCTATGCCTAATCGGCGAATAGCCGGCCGGCCTAAAAGTAAATCTTTAGTCCGGGCGCCGAGAAAAAAAGCTAATTTGCCTTTTTTGTGCTGTGTGACCAATTTATCGGCCAAGCCTAAAAGCGGAGCGAGGCCGAGACCACCGGCGACTAAAATAATTTTTTTGTTTTTGGGAATACCAGCTAAATCAAAGCCGTTTCCCAAAGGGCCGATTAAATCCAAAATCTCGCCTGTTCTTTTTGCGCTTAAAATACGGGTGCCTTCACCTTTTATCTGATATAAAAGGGCAATGGCCGGAGGCCTGACTCGATGGAGACTGAAGGGACGGCGAAGAAGAGGTAAATCAGAATCAGATATTCTTAAGTGGACAAACTGGCCGGGTGAGATAGAGCCGGCAATAGCCGGGGCGTTTAATTTTAAAAGAAAAGAACCCGGGGCTACCTCTTGATGCGAGAGAATCCTAGCCTTTATTTGAACCATTTTTTGAGAAGAACGAGGCATTACTCAATATCCTTAATTAAATCTTCAATCTTTGCTTCAATCTTTCGGGTATCGCCGATATCCTTTTGAGGATAAGTAAAAGTTTTTACCACTATTCCCCCTTTTTTCGAAAGAAGCCCTGTGGTCGTCTTTAAACATTTTTCTACACCCAGGCCGCTGCCAAAGGTGAAAAAAAGAATAATCTTTTTTCCGGCGAAAGTTGAGACTTTTTTAAGAAAAGAACGGATGGCCGGCGCCGGCTGAAAGGCCCAAACCGGGCTGCCCAGACAAATAAGCCGGTAAGGAGAAAGGTCAAAAGAAACATCTTTTAATCTTATCTTTTGTTTGAAAAAAGCCTGCTTGGCCTGAAAAAAGAAACGCTTTTCTTCCTTGACCACCTCTAAAGGGATAAAATCGACTTCAAAGCGAAGGGATAATTTTTCCTTAAGCTTCTCGGCAATTTTTTTGGTGTTCCCGGTAAATGAATAGTAGATAACGGCGGCTTTCATTTTTTTATTTCCTAAGACTATGTGTTTTCATTCTGCAAAAAATTTACTTTTTCGGTATTACTGTATACTACTTTCCCCCCAACGATGGTTACCTCCACCTTCCCCTGAAGGGACCAACCTTGAAAAGGAGAGCTTTTGCCTTTGGAGGCAAAATCTTCGACTCTAACGGTATATTCTTTATTCAGGTCGACAATGGTCAAATCGGCAACTTTACCGACCTGAACCCTTCCTTTATCCAAACCCAAAATTTTTGCCGGATTCAAACTCATTTTAGCCGCTAAGGCAAGCGGACTGAATTTTTCCTCCTTGAGCAATTTGCTCACCGCCAAGGATAAAGCTGTTTCTAACCCGACAATACCAAAAGGAGCAGAATCATAATCCAGCTCTTTTTCCGCCAGGGTGTGAGGGGCGTGGTCAGTGGCAATCACATCAATGGTGCCGTCTTTTAACCCTTTGATAATCGCTTGCCGGTCCTTCTCCGGACGCAAGGGAGGATTAATTTTAGAGGAGGTTTCAAAAGTTTCTACGGCTTTATCCGTCAAGCTGAAATAATGAGGGCAGGTCTCGGCAGTTACCTTAAGGCCCTTCTTTTTCGCCCGGCGGACTAATTCGACACTTCCCGCCGTGCTTATATGAGCGAGGTGCAGACGACCGCCAGTATATTCAGCCAGCATTATATCCCGGGCAATGCCGATTTCCTCGGCAACAGAGGGAATTCCGGCCAATCCCAGGCGGGTGGAGACAAACCCCTCGTGCATCACGCCGCCGTTAGAAAGATAGAGGTCTTCAGCATGGCTGATAATGGGCAGGTTAAACATCCGGGCATATTCCAGGGCACGGCGCATAAGTTCTGAATTCAATACCGGAGAGCCATCATCAGATAAAGCAACCACTCCGGCCTTTTTCAAATCAGCGATTTCACTTAAGGTCTCTCCCCGGCGCTCCCTGGTTATCGAACCGATGACATAAACATTAACCAATCCTTTTCGTTCAGCTTGATTGCGGATAAATTCGACTACCGAGCGGCTATCAACGGGCGGCCGGGTATTAGGCATGGCGACAATACCGGTAAAACCGCCCCGGGCAGCCGCTTTTGTTCCCGTCTCGATTGTTTCTTTCTCCTCTTCTCCCGGTTCTCTTAAATGAGTATGTAAATCGATTAATCCCGGAAAAACTATTTTTTTATCGGCATCAATAATCTTAAAACCGGAGGGAATCTTGGCGATTTTCCCAATTTTAGTAATCTTCCCTTTCTCAATAAGAATATCAACTCGAGAATCCAGGTTTGTCTCCGGGTCAATCACCCGCCCGGATTTAATTAAAAGATTCATCATTTACCTTGTTTATCTCCGGGAGACGGCCAACGTAAGAAGAAAGAAGTAAATCTTCCGCTTCTGGTTTCCCATCTACCGTTTGCTAAAATTTCACTATCTAACTTTCTTCAAATTAGTCCGCACCCCGGAGAGAATGTAAAGAATGGCCATGCGGATAGCCAAACCATTGGTTACCTGCTCCAGAATCACCGACCAGGGGCCGTCAGCTACCTCCGCATCCAATTCTATGCCGCGGTTAACCGGCCCGGGATGCATAATCAAACAGTCTTTTTTAAGCAATTCCAACCTAAACCTATTAAGGCCAAAAAGCCGGACATATTCCCGGATAGAAGGGAAAAGACTCCTCTTCTCCCTTTCTTTTTGAATCCTTAAAAAATAAAGGATGTCGGCCTCTTTTATTACCTTCTCGAAATCATAGCTAATCTTAACCGGTAATTTCTCCACTTCACGGGGTAATAAAGTTGGCGGAGCGCAAAGAATAACCTCTGCCCCCAGTTTAGTTAAGCCCCAAATATTGGACCGGGCGACCCGGCTGTGCAGAATATCACCAATTATGGCTACTTTCAAACCGGCAATCTTTCTTTTCTTTTCCCGAATGGTATAAAGGTCAAGCAAGGCCTGAGTGGGATGTTCATGGGCGCCGTCACCGGCGTTTATAATCGAAACATCGGTAAGGTTAGATAAAGAATAAGGAAAGCCGGATGAGGAATGCCGGATAACCATCATATCTACCTTAAAAGCCTCGATATTTCGAACGGTATCAAGGAGGGTCTCTCCCTTGACTAGCGAGCTGGATGAAGGAGAAAGGTTAATTAAATCAGCGCTGAGACGTTTGGCCGCCAGTTCAAAAGACATCCGGGTCCGGGTACTCGGTTCAAAAAATAAATTAGCGACGGTTTTCCCTCTTAAGGTCGGCACCTTCTTTATCGGGCGGGTGGAAATTTCTTTAAAAGAGCCGGCCGCATCTAAAATAAAGTTTATTTCTTCCGGGTCCAATTCTTCCAGCCCGAGGAGATTTTTTCTTTTCCAAATCATCTTTATATATCCTCTTTTTCCATAATTACCACTCTGTCTTCTCCGTCCACTTCTTTAAGACGGACCTCAACAATCTCCCGGGGAGCAGTAGGAATATTTTTGCCGACAAAATCAGCCCGGATCGGCAATTCCCGGTGGCCCCGGTCAATAAGAATGGCTAATTGAATTTCCCGGGGACGGCCGAAATCAACTAAAGCATCGAGGGCGGAGCGAATGGTCCGGCCGGTATAAAGGACGTCGTCAACCAGGACTACCTTCTTCCCATTAATATCAAAAGGAATATCAGTCTTGTGAACTATCGGCTGGGAGGCAATAGCGGTTAAATCGTCCCGATAAAGGGTAATATCCAAAATCCCTAAAGGCAGGCGGCTCTTATCAATCTCGTTAATCTTTTTTACTATTCTCTCGGCAAGGAAAGCACCGCGGTTTCTAATGCCAATAATAGCCAGGTTAACACTACCTTTGTTTTTTTCCAAAATCTCGTGGGTGATTCTACTTAAAGTGCGGTTTAAAGCAGCGGCATCCATAACACCCGCTTTTTCCTTCCGGGCCATATTTTCCTCCTAATTGGCTCATGGCTCATAACTCATGGCGAGTAGCTCAATTTAATTGTGTACTGAGTGATATGTTATGCGCACTGTTAAAGAAGGTAAAAATAAATATTGTGACTAAGAGCTATGAACAAAGAGCTAAGAGCCAAAAGAGCTCCTGGTTCATATCTCATAGAAAAAAATAAAAAAAACGCCCACCCGGATAAATCCAAGCAGGCTATGATTTTTTGACAAGAAACTCGCTTTTCTCATTATATCCCCTTTGTTAGCTTCACCGAGCTAACTTAAAAGGTTTTAAAAGTTTGACAAACTATACCATAAGATTTAAGCCCTGTCAAGAATTATTTCAAAGGACTTCCTTCAAGACGCTTAATCTCCGCCCTTTCTTTATCCCTTAAATCCAACTCATCTAACTCAGCATAAATTTCCTCCAACCGGTAATGAGGAAAAAGTTCATTTTCACGTTTTAAGGAGGTTTTAAACTCAGCTATAGCCTCTTTAAACCTGCCTAAATCCCGGTAAAGGCAGCCTAAATTATAGTGAATCCGGGCATAGTCCGGGAACATTTTTTCTAAAGCCTGATATATCTTTAAAGACCTCTGATATTCACCGATAGCCCGGTAGCAATACCCCAATTTATAATAAGCGGGAAAAGAATAGGGATTGATTTTTTTTGCCTCTGAAAACTTTATAATCGCCTGGTGAATATCCCCCTTTTCTAAGGCCTTTATCCCTTTTTTTAAAGCAACATCAGCCTGATAGGGCTTTAAAATCTTGAACGATAAAGGAAGAAATAAGACAACGGCTAAAGCGTAAAGCAAACCTTTTTTAACCGGCTTAAAAACGGGGAAAAACCTGTTTCTGAAAGTAATAAATCCTCTCCAGGAAGCCGGGACGGAGATTTCGGGATCGGATGCAATTATCCTTTTTACGGACACTGTCAGAGCGACCATTAACCAGAAAAAAACAGCAATTGCCGTCCAACGCAAAGAAGGAGAAAGCTGGCTATGCAATAAAATCCCGGCAGCCCCTAAAGTAAATGCCAAGGGATATTTTTTCCAGGCAATCGGGGCTTCCCGCCAGAGCTTTATACCCAGGGATAAAAAAGCAAAAATTATCCAAAGAAACAAACCTAAACCCAGAAAACCCATCTCTATTGCTATTTCTAAAAATTCATTATGGGCATGGAAAACAAGCGGGACAGGGATAATTCGAAGAGACTCAGCCGTCCGATATTGGGGGAAATAAATATGAAAAGCGCCAACCCCCCGGCCGGTAAAAGGGAAAGCCTTAATCATCTGCCAACCGCTCATCCAGAGATTTTCTCTTATAGCCATTGAAATATTGCCCGGAAAAAGAAATTTTTCTACGGAAGTAGAACTCTCTTTGGGCTCCTCAGCAAAAGAGGAATCTTCTTCTTTTAAAAACTTTTTGATATCTAAAGTCTTGATTTGCAAACGGTCTTTTCTTAAAACCTCCCTTAAAGCCTGGGAGTAAATCGTTACTGAATATAATCCGCCGACAAGCAAAAAAGGCAAAAGGGCTGAGATAAAACTTTTTACAAATTTTTTCTTGCGCCAAAAGTTCACAACGCTACCGATATATAAAACCGCTAAATAGAAAATCAGAACCAGCCAGGCTCCCTGGCTGCGGGTCAAAAGCAAGGTTATTGCCAGCAGCATAGAAAGAAAAAACAGGGCTGCCTTCTCAAATTTAAAGTGAGAATAAAGAAAAAGAGAGAAGCTTAACGGAATGACAGCCAGGAGATAGCTGGCAAAAAAATTAGGATTGCCGAAGAAATGGAAGTAAACGGGGACGTTCCAGAAATCGAGCCTTAAGAAGGTGATACTTTTATAGAGGCTGAAAAGGCAGATTGCTCCGGCGGTAATTAGAATGCCCTGCGCAAGGAAACGAATCTCCCTTCTTTTTTTAATATTTTCGGCAACTAAAACAAAAAACAGAAAATAGCCGAGAATGGAAAGAAAAACTTGAAAGCTGGCGTATTTATATGCAGAAAAACAAGCAGAAAGGAAAGCGTAAAGAAGGAATAAACCAAAGGGGAGAATAATGGGATTCCCTGGGATTTTGATAAATTCAGACCGGATAACCTTTAAAAGCCAGACAAATAAAAGAAAGCTCAAAGAAAGCTTGAAAAAAACCGTCTTAATTAAAACCAGATGAAACGACCGCCCGCTAAAAAGGAAAGGTAAGGCAGTTACAACAAAAAACAGCCCCCAGAAAATGATTTTCCTATAGGCTTCTAAATTCCTGCCATTCGCCGTCATGAAATTTAGGCTGCCGGGACGAAATTGATAACTTCCCGATGGAGCTTTTCGTTTTCCCGGATAAATATTTTTTTCCGGAAGCGGCGGGAAATTATTTTAATTTCATCCTGTTTTTCAGCATTGAGATATTTAGCCAGCTGGGGGTGAAGTTCAATGTAAATTTTCGCTTCTTTAGTTTGAGCGGCGTATTCTTTCACCTTTCGCAAAACCAGCAAACCCATAGTGATGACCGTCTTTATTCTCCCTTTACCGCGGCAGTAGGGGCAGGGCTCCTCAACGACTTCAGCCAGGCTTTCCCTCACCCGCTGGCGGGTCATTTCGACTATTCCGAATTGGCTGATGTTTAAAACCTTGGTTTTGGCCCGGTCTTTTTTTAAAGACTCTTTTAAACATTGTTCCACCTTCTGGCGGTTTTTAGAAGAAATCATATCGATAAAATCAATAACAATAATCCCGCCAATATCACGGAGACGAAGCTGCCGGGCAATCTCCCGGGCAGCTTCTAAATTGTTTTTGAGAGCGGTTTCTTCCAGGTTTTTCTTGCCTTTAAAGCGGCCGCTATTAACATCAATGGCTAGAAGCCCCTCAGTCTGCTCAATAGTAATATAACCGCCGGATTTAAGCCATATCTTGGTTTCGAAGATTTTTTCAATTTCTCTTTCCAAATTGAACGCGGAAAGCATCGGTTTCCTGCCGCGATAAAGCTCGAGCCGGGACCGAAACTGCGGGGCCAAGAGATTTATAACCTTCCTTAAACGCTGATACAAAGGTTTCGAATTAATAACCAATTTTTCCACATCTTCGACCAGCAAATCTCTAATTACCTTGGAGGGCAAATCCAGTTCCTGGTGTAAAAGTTTGGGATGGGCGATTCTTTTAGAATTTCTTTGAATCTTCTTTCAGAGATGGAGAAGATATTTTATATCCCCTTTAAAATCCCTGGGGCTTTTATTTTCGCCTTCGGTTCGAACAATAAAACCGAAATTTTTAGGGGTAATAGTTTCAATTATTCCTTTAAGCCTCTTTCTTTCTTCAGGCTCTACAATCTTTCTGGATATACCGATTCCTTCCAATCCGGGCATGAGAACCAGAAACCGGCCCGGAATAGAAATATATGTAGAGAGCCGTACCCCTTTCTGGCGGTGTGATTCCTTTATCACCTGAACTAAAATTTCATCGCCTGCCTTGAGCTCTTTGTCCAGAGAGTGGGTATTTTTTTTTCTTCTCCTGAAACTGCCGACTTTCTCTCCCTGGAGTATCCTTTTGAATATTTCTTCATCAGCGCCGGTCAATAAATCGGAATGGTGAAGAAAACCGCTCCGGCCCAAACCAACATCGACAAAAGCGGCTTCGATACCCGCATGGATGTTCTCCACCCGGCCTTTATAAATGTTGCCGACAACATCTTTATCCTTTTCTCTTTCCAGATAAAGCGCCTCTAAAACCTTATCCTCAAGAATAGCTACCAAAGTTTCTTTTTCTTCATGGCTAACGACGATAATTTTCCCCATAATTAAACTCCTTAAAAAAATCCACCCAACAGCCCTGTATACACGGATTCCAGAAACTCCCTATAGCTCGGCCGGCGAAAAGCGCGGCAAAATTGCCTGCCGGCACAGGGGCAGGCCGGGATTTTAATCCGTGTCATTCAGTTTGAGTTACGGGTGGCTCTATGTCTTCCTCTGACGGCACTTCTTCTTTTTTCTCTTTGCCTTCTTCAGGTATTTCTTTTGAGGGGGCTTCCTCTGCCGCACTTAGAGATTTTTCCTGGGGCTCGGCAAGTATTTCTTTTTCCTCAGAGGGAACCTCTTCTGCCGCACCGGGCGCTTCCTCCCGGGATTCGGCAGGTTTTTCCTCTTTCTCTAAATCCTCAAGTTCTTTTTCTATCTCTTTAAAAGCCTTTTTTTCCTCTTCGCTTTTTTCTTTCTCAACTAATTCCACCCCTTCATCTCCTTCAAAACTAATCAATTCCTTAGCTATTTCCTCTTTCTCCTTTTTGCCGAAAACAGTCGGGGTGACAAAAACAAGAATTTCCTTATCTTCTTTTTCGTGCTTCTGTTTCTTAAAAGCCCAGCCGACCAACGGAATATCGCCAAGGAAGGGAATCTTAGCGACCGTTTTAACATCCTTTTCATAAATTAAGCCGCCAATAACGACGGTATCACCGCTTTGAACCAAGACCTCAACGTCGGCTTCTTTGGTTTGAATAATCGGGTATTCTCCCGAAATTAACTGTTTCCATTCTCCAATTTCGCTCACCTCGGGCTGAATCTTTAAAGTAACCATATCCTCTTTATTAATGGTAGCGGTCACGGTAAGCTTGGTGCCGACATCCTGGTATTCAACCGTATATTCAGTGCCGGTTTCGGTCGTCTCGGATTTTTGAATGGGAATCTTTTCACCGACGACAATATAGGCCTCTTTACTGTGTAAAGTAGCTACCCGGGGATTAGAGAGTATTTTAGTGCCGGCATCAGTTTCCAAAGCCTGCCAGGCAATCTCAAAATCATAGGCGTCTAAAACACCCAATTTAAAAAGCCCGCCATAACCATCGGCGCCATCATAGGCACCGGTGGTCGGAAACTGACTTTCAAAACTGCCTGCCTTATGATCAATTTCCCGGCGCATTGCCGCCTCCTCTGCTTCGGTATCATAAGGGCCTAACTTATCAAGCATATCTTCAAGATTGTCGCCTTTATAATGGGTATGAAGAAGTTTAGTGCCTTTAATCGCCCAGTCAATACCGACATCCTGGGTAAAATTTGTCGAGGTCTCCACAATCCGGGCTTCAATCATTACCTGGGGCGTCTGGGTGTCAATGGAGAGAGCTACCTTTTTCACCTCGGGAAAATTCGAAGGAATTTCCGTAATCACTAAAGAATTGGTCCTGGAATCGATAACCACACTGCCCCTCTTCGAAAGAACCTTCTCCAGGGAATCTTTAACCTCTTTGGCATCGCTGAAATTTAAGGTAACTACCTCGGTAACTAAAGGCTCTTTTTCTTTTTCTGCTTCCGCCAGCTTAAGTTCCGCCTCTTTTTCCTCGTTTAAACGGGCCACGGTGGTTACCCGAATAACATTTTCCTCTCGTTCGTAAGTGAGCTTATTCGCCTTTAAAACCATATCCAAAGCCTGCTCCCAGGGGACATTTTCTAACCGTAAGGTTATTATCCCTTTTACCTCATCCCCCCAAATAATGTTCATCCCTGTCTGCTGGGCTAAAGCGGCTAAAACATCGGTAACATCGGCCTCCTTAAAAATTAAGTTTACTCTGCCCTGTTCGGATTCCATCGTTTCTTCGCCCGGCACCTCCCCCGCTTCAATAAACTCCAGCTCTTCGGGAATTTCCAAATCTAATTCTTCGACAGTAAGCTCTAAAGGCTCCTCTTCAAAATCTGCGGCTGATTCTTCCTCAAAACCAATTTCTTCGGAGACGGCTTCTTCCTCGGCAGGGGCAATGTCCGGCCAAACTGCGGGTTCTTCCTGAGACGGCTGAACTACGGCCTCTTCCTGAGAGGCTTCATTTTTTTGTTCTCCTTCAAGCAGAGCCCGGCCGCTTTCTAACTCATCCACCGGGTTTTTTTCTGACGGCTCTTCTCCCTTTTGAGAAAAAGAATAGCTGGAAAACACTCCTACACTTATGAGTACCAGGAAACTTAATAACCACAGTTTTCTTTTATTCATTTCCACCGGTTTTGCCCTCCATCTCCCAAAATATCAGGGAGAAAGTTTTGTTATTATAACTCAAGAACACCCTGTCTCTATCAATCCTTTCAACAACAGCTCCTTCGATTTCATCTCCCGGGCCCAAAATTTCTCCGTTTATTACTACCAGAGGATTGACCGGACTCCAGAGAATCCCTTCTAATTTCATTTTTGATTTAATCGAAACCGCGCTATAGTTCTTGAGGCCGATTAAAGGAACAAAAGGGTCTTTGTATTTTCCGATTTCAAGGATAAATTCCTGAAGGTTAATATCAGAGGAATCCTCGTCTTCGTTTACTTCATGGCTTAACGCCGGGAAGGTTAAACTCAAAAAGAAAAATAGAAAAAAACAGATAAATCTTTTAGGCAAATTTCTTTCCTTCTTACTTAGGTTAAAGGAGGCGCTTCCTGGTACATATAGACTTCGATAATCAGCCTTACTTCATGGCGGCTCGGGTCTTCGTTACAACTCCCCTTAATTTCGAAACTAATCACTTTGACAAATCTTTTAGTTTGTTCCAAACGGAATAGAAACTTCTCCAGGTCATGGAAACCACAGTGCATTTTAACCTCTATCGGCAGGCGTAAATAGGCCCCTTCACCACCCTTGCCGGCTAATTCTTCAATCGGACTGGTCCGCTGCGGCCGGATAGAAACAAATTCAATATCGGCTAATTCGACAATATCAGTTAATTCCTCTAAAAGAACAGGAATATCTTTTTCTCTCGGCAATTTTTTCTCGTATTGAATCAAAGATTCCTTTATGTCATCGATTTCGGCAAGTAACTGCGACTTGCGGGCAATCTTGGCTTTAGCCGTAGAAATTTTCTTTTCAAGAGACCCCGCCCGGGAACGATAAGTACGGATAGCCCTGCTCTGCGGCCGGAATATCAAAAAACAACTGCCAAAGATAAGGAAAAAAATAAGAACAACTATGGCAACCAGTTTGTTAAGCTGATGTTTTTCTAATTCAGGAATCTTTATTTTAATCACTGGCCTTTCCTTTACCCCCGCCCTTTCCGATAAGGTTAAATATTTCCGGGCGGGAAATAGATTATTTCAGCCTGCAGGCTAATTCAAAATCCATAGCATCCTGCTCTTGAATGACCTTTCTCTGGGTAAAAATCAATTCTATATCAGAGAAATCTTGAAAAAAATCTTTATCGTCCTTAAGGCTGGTCATAAACTTTCCCACCGAATCAATCATCTCTTCACCGGAGAGCGAAATAACCGTCCCTTTAAGAATTATAGTTTGAAAACTTTTTTGAACCCAGGCCACTTGAGAAGCCTCTTTTTTCTTTCTTCCCTTCCTGGGATCGGGTTTGACCGGCACCTTTACTTTTTCAGTCCGGGTGGTTATATTAAAATCAGCCAGCCAAATAGAAGGGAGAACCTGTCTGCTCAGTTGATAAAGCTTCCTTGACCAAAGAAGCCTGCTCTGGGCTAAATCCTCTATGGCCTTCTTTTTGCCGTCTAATTCTACCCTAAGCACCTCCAGTCCCAAAACTTCCTTCTCTTCTTTTCTAATTACATCCCATTCTTTATTTAAACGGCTAAATCTTGCCGATTGAACTTTTACCTGGACACCTAAAACCAAAGAGATAACCACAATAATAACCAGCACCCCGACGGCTATGCAAAGAAGCGTCAGAATGTAGGTATTAAATTGACGTTTTCTCTTTAATTCTTCCGGAAGAAGATTTATTTTTATCATATAACTTCTAGAGCCCGAAGAGCTAACCCTGTCCCCACACATAAATAAGGCCGGCTGGCTTGGAGATTTTCTTCAGAGAAACGCTTGTCTATCTTGAAGTTTTTAAATGGATCCCAGCAGGAAACAGGCGAATCTAATATTCTACCGAAGAAATTTTCAATCCCTTTAAGTTTGGCCGTCCCACCGCTTAAGAAAACCTTAAAAGGCATTTTTTCTACGGCCATGGTCTGGCTTTCGTAATAATCAAAAGAACGCCGGATTTCATTAGCCAGGCTTTCCAATACCGGAGAAATAGATTCAAAAGACGGGGAAGATTCCCCCTCTATCTTTTCTTTTAACCTTTCCGCCTGTTTAAAAGCAACGTTCAGCCTTTTTGAAATACCGTCGGTAAGATTGTTCCCCCCCATAGGAATATCCCGGCTGAATTTAGGAATCCCCTTATTTAAAATGCTTACATTGGTGAGACTTGCCCCTATATTGACTAAAGCGGTCGCCTGGTGAAGATTTGCCTCTTCGTTATTGGCATAAAGAAAAGCATTAATCAAGGCAAAAGAATCAACATCGATTATAACCGGCTTTAAACCCTGACTTTCCAGAAGTTCGATATGTTTCTGGATAAAATTACGCTGGGCAGCCACCAGTAAAACCTTCATCTTTTTGCTTTCCTGGTTCTTGGCCTGGTCTAAAACTTGAAAATCTAAAATTACATCTTTTAAATCAAAAGGAATGTGGGGCTTGGCCTCAAACTTTACCGCGCTTTCTAAATCGTTTTTAGACATTTGAGGAAGGTCTATATAACGGACAACTACCGCTGGCCCGGATATTCCGGTAACTACTTCATTATTGGCCAAATTAGCTTTGGCCACGGCCCGCTTCAAGGCTTCACTCAGGGCATCGCCTGCTTTTCCCTCTTTAACCGGCTCTTCGGAAATCGGCTCAATAAAAAATCTATCTACAAGAAAACCCTTATCTCCCTTAGATATACAGACTATTTTTATGCTATTAGTGCCAATATTAAGGCCAGCAGCAACACCGGACCTTAAAGATTTCCTGAAAGGTAGATTGGGTAATTTTAGCATTTCACACCCTTAACGCCCATAAATAGAGAAAAATACCTCAGTTAAACCCGGAGAAATTAGGTTAATAGCAAGTTTACCATAGTGATTTAGATTATGTCAAGGAAAAAGAAAAAAAGCTCTAAAAAAACGGGGAAAATTAGCCGATTATAGAAAAAGGGGATAGCCTTTCGGGCTATCCCCTAATCCTTAAGTATTGCTAACACCTCACCAGCTTTTAATAGCTGGAGTAAGGCAGCTCATGGTCATCATATGTATCGGCAGTGGAATTAGTGCCGATACTACAGGTAGGTACAGCATTAATAGCGTTAAGACTGTACGTACCACTCGAAGGACACTCAGGTTCTATCTTCAAAAAGTCAGACACCAAATCTGTTGTCCCTGGCGCATCAGTTTGTGCCGCACCAGTGCTCATCGCCCAACGTTCCTTGGCTCCTTCGATTTGCTTCAAGTTAGCAACACAGCTATTTGCTCTCGCTTCTTCTCGGGCGCGTAAAAAGTTAGGAATAGCTATAGCAACAAGTAATCCAATAATCGCCACCACGATCATGATTTCAACGAGAGTAAAACCCCGCATACCTTTAAGCTTTCTCATCTTTCTCACCTCCCTCCCCTCTAATTTAGGTGATAGGCTATAGGACGTAGGTTATAGGTCCTTCCCCTACTGCCTATTACCCAACCAACCTACTACCTATTATAAAGAACATGGTCATCCCAGCTGTCTGCGCTGTCATTCGTGCCAATATCACAAGTAGGTAAATTATCAGTGTTGTCAATGGTGTAGTTACCGCCCGAGGGACACCTGGGCTCTGTCTTTAAAAAAGCCGGAACTAAATCTGACATCTCCGCTTCGTCCCAGCGCCCCACATCCATAGCTACCGCCCATCTTTCCTTCGCCCCTTCTATCTCTTTAAGATTGGCGATACAAGCTTTAGCTTTGGCTTCTTCCCGGGCCCGGACATAATACGGGGCGACTATCGCCGCTAAAACCCCGATAATCAAAACCACTATCATTATCTCAACCAGGGTAAACCCTTCTTTAGCGTATAGCAAATATCGTATAGCGTTTAGTAACCCTTTTTTAACTCCCTGTGTTTTGTTTCTTCCCGTTAACTCTTCTAAAGGCACCCCTCACCTCCATCTTATCCAATAATTGCGAAATCAACAATTAAAATTTCAAAATAATATTTTCCCAATTTTAACTTTAGAAAACGTGGTCATCCCATGTCACGGCTGTGGTGGCAGTACCAATACTACAAGTGGGAATGGCATTGACCGCATTAATGCCATAATTTCCGGAAGCCGGGCAGCTGGGCCACTCTTCTAAATAAGAAGATAAGTTTGTGCTATTTGGCGTAGCCGACTCAGCGGCATCCGTATCTAAAGCCCACTGCTGTTTAGCCCCATGAATCTGGTGAAGGTTATTAACACAGACTTTAGCCCGGGCTTTTTTCCTGGCATTGATGAAATTAGGAATAGCCATACTAAGAATAAGACCAATAATCCCGATAACGACCATAATCTCAACCAGGGTGAAACCCGATATTCTTTTCTTATTCATCTTTTTCACCTCCCGTTTATTCTAATACATGTCCTTCTTGAGTGCAAGTAGGATTTTCACCCGCTTTTTGCAGTGTATAAGAATCGCTTGTTTTTGTCGCCGGACAGACTGGTTTCTTCTCCAGATAATCGGTAACGATGTCACTCCAGGTCATTTCAGTCCCGGTAATTTGATTTTCATCCAAAACCCATTGGTCTTTAGCCATTTTAATCAACCAGAGATTTCCAATACAGCTTTTCGTCTCTGTCTTCTCTCTCATCTTGGGAATATTGGGAATAGCAAACGCGGCCAGAATACCGATGATAATGAGGACAATCATTATCTCTACCAAAGTTACCCCCCTCTGTTTTCCCTTTTTCACCTTTCTCACCATCCTTAAGGATAAACATGGTCATCCCAAGTGTAAGAACTGCTATTTGTTCCCACGGAACAAACCGGGTGGGTATCCGCATCCCAACCCGCATAGGCGCCTCCCGTAGGACAATCAAGGACCTCCTCCGTATAACCCTGGTTATAGAGTGTCGTGGCATTAATGTCAGTAACCCCAGAGCCCTGCTCCAGCCGATAGGCCTGTCCGGCTTCATAAAGTAATTTCATATTATTTATACAGGTGGTTGCCTGGGCTCGCCGGCGGGCATTGATAAAGTTGGGAATGGCTAAAGCAAGAATAATACCGAATATGCCCACTACGACCATCAACTCTACCAATGTGAAGCCCCCTTTGCCATATATCCGGGAGAATCCCACGGCCAGCCTTTTTAAAGTCCTCATCTCTTACCCCTATAAATTATAGCATATAGGAAGATGGAAAACAAATCTATTTTACCCCACCAGCTGAACCATTCTAAATATAGGCAGGAACATGGCTATGGCCATAGAGCCAACAACAATGCCTAAAAAAGCAATTAAAACCGGCTCAATCAAAGAAGTCAGGCCGGAAATGGCCGCTTCAACCTGGGTATTGTAAAAATCAGAGATTTTAGCCAGCATCGTCTCCAATGCCCCGGTTTCTTCCCCCACGGCAATCATCTCTACCACCATCGGCGGGAAAACCTTGCTTTGCTTCAAAGGGATAGCAATATTTTCCCCCTCCCTGATGCCCAATCGAGCCCGCTCGATATCCCTCTCAATAACTTTATTTCCTGAGGTCCGGCCGACAATCTCTAAGGCCAAAAGTATCGGCACCCCCCCCTTAAGCAAGGTGCTTAAAGTTCTGGAAAATCTGGACATGGCTAACTTTTGCAGCAAAGGCCCAAAAATGGGTAGACGTAGTTTGAACTGATCGAATTTTAAACGCCCCTGCTCAGTGTGAATGGCCCGGCTGCCAATAATGAAAATCAGCACCAGGGCGATAAAAGCATATAGAAAATGTTTCTGCATAAACTCACTTGTGAAAATGAGTACCTGGGTCGGCTTCGGCAAAGTGGCTTCCAACCCGGTAAAAATGGTTTTAAAAACCGGCACTACTTTAAGAAGAAAAACCAGGGTCACCACCACCGCCATGCCGCTAACAACGGCCGGATAAACTAAAGCCATTCGCACCTTTCTTCTCATCGCACTCATAGATTCCAGATAATTAGCCACTTCATTCAGAATAATGTCTAACATACCGCTGACCTCCCCGGCGCGAACCATACTGACAAAAAAAGGAGAAAAAGTCCGGGGATGATTAGCCAGGGCTTCAGATAAACTTAAACCCTTCTCCACATCCTCTTTCACCCGGTGAATTACCCCGGCCAAAACCTTATCTTCAATCTGTTTCTCCAGAATAAACAAACCCTGCACCAGAGGTAACCCGGCATTAACCATAGTGGCTAACTGCCGGGTGAAAATTACCAGGCTGTCTAATTTTACCTTCTTTTTACCCAGAGACGAGCCGAAAGAAGCAGGCCCTTTTTTACTCTTCGAGGAAAAAGGCAAGGTGAAACCTTTGCCTGCCTGCTGGCAGGAAATCAAAATATAACCCTTGCTGTGTAGAATTTTATTTAAGGTTTCTTCGTTCTCGGCTTCCTGCTGATTTTCAAAACGATGTCCGTTTTGGTCAATAGCCGTATAGCGAAATAAAGACATTTTTTACCTTTCTTCCCTTTTGCTTATTTCGTTTTTACGAAATAAGGTGATAACGAAATAACGAGATAACGGGTTTAAGCCGTTACCCTTAGAATCTCTTCTAAGCTGGTGGTGCCGTCTTTTACCCTTCGCAAACCACACTGCCTGAGAGGAACCATTCCTTCTTGAATCGTCTTATTTTTTACGTCCACCTCGGGAGCGCGTTGAACAATCATATTTTTTAGTCCCTCGGAAAGAGAGAAGGCTTCCACCACGGCAAACCTGCCCCGATAGCCGGTGTTGCTGCAACGCGGGCAGCCCCGGGGACGGTAAAGGACTAAATCCTTGCCGCCTTCTTTTTTAAATCCGTACTTATCCATAATTTCCGCTGAGGCCTTATAGGATTCCCGGCAATCAGGACAAAGTTTACGAGCCAGCCGCTGGGCCATAACACAAACCAAAGAAGAAGCAATGAGAAAAGGCTCCACCCCCATATCGATTAAACGGGTTATCGCCCCAACAGCATCGTTGGTATGCAAGGTGCTGAAAACCAAATGCCCGGTCAAACCGGCTTTAATGGCCACATCGGCCGCTTCACCGTCACGGATCTCCCCGACAAGAATAACATTCGGCGCCTGGCGGAGAATAGAGCGCAGTCCGCTGGCAAAGGTAAGGCCGATATCCTGATTAATCTGAATCTGGTTAACTCCGTCTAATAGATATTCAACCGGGTCCTCGACAGTAATAATGTTTTTATCCGGGGTGTTTATTTTGGATAAGGCCGAATAAAGAGTGGTTGTCTTTCCGCTGCCAGTCGGACCGGTAACTAAAATTATCCCGTAAGGATGAGTTATTGCCTCAGAAAAAGTTCCGTAAGGTTCTTTACTAAAGCCGAGTTTGGCCAAATCTAAAGTCAAACTTGCCTTATCGAGAATTCTTAAGGTTACCCGTTCGCCAAAAGCGGTCGGGATGATGGCTACCCGGAAATCAACTTCCCGGCCAGCGACTTTTATTTTAAACTGCCCGTCTTGAGGCAAACGACGCTCGGCAATATCCAGACGAGATAAAATTTTTATCCGGGAAACAATCGCCGGCCGAAGCTGCTTGGGAGGAGAAATCGTTTCGTGTAATACCCCGTCAATACAATAGCGAACCCTTACCTTGTCCTCAAAAGGCTCAATGTGAATATCGCTGGCTTTCTTTTTGACCCCTTCACCCAGAATCAAGTTGACAATTTTAATAACCGGGGCTTCCTCGACTTCTTTCATTAACTGGTCAAGATCGAGTTTTTCTTCAGCCGTCGGGGCGGCAACCACATTCAAATCAGCCCCTTTTATCGCATCCTCCATCGTCCCCCAAGGGGTATAATATTTGCTTATGGCGTCAAGAATCTCCTCGCTGGTAGTAATTATCGGGTCAATGTTATACCCGGTCATTACCTTGATATCGTCCATAGCAAAGATGTTCAAAGGATCGGCCATAGCTACAGTTAAGGTTTTCCCCACTTTTGATACCGGAATTAACTGGTAGTGCCGGGAAACATGTTCGGGAACAATTTTTAAAACTTCGGGATTGATTTTATACCGGCTTAAATTTATCGGCGGGATATTAAGATGCTGGCTTAAACAGGCAAGCAAATCCTTCTCGCTAATAAAACCCAGTTTAATCAGAATCTGGCCTAACCTTCCCCCCTCTTTATCCTGAATCTCAAGGGCCTTTTTCAACTGTTCCTTGGTAATTACCTTCCCTTCAATCAATATTTCGTTTAGCCTTTTACGCAGCGACCTAACCATCTTTTTTTTCCTCTCCGTTTGATTTTCTGTAATTATCGTCGAGCGCCTTTGAAATCTCTCTGGAAGTGGTAATAAAAATTTCTATATTAGCGCCGGTAAGCTTTTCCATTTCCTCAACGACATTGATATCTAAAGGGTTAACCATGGCTAAGGTAAGAATGTTCCCTATCTTGTCAACCGGTATAAGCAAATTTTTACGGGCGGTATCCTCCGGGATAAGTTTGAGAACTTCCCGGTTAATGGAATAATTCTCTAAGGGTAAATAGGGAAAACCGTATTGAACCATGATGCAGTTGACGATATCTTCTTCAGCCGCATAGCCAAGTTTTACCAAACATTCGCCTAAAAAACCCCCGGCTTCTTTCTGCATATCCAAAGCCTTTTCCAACTGCTCCTCAGTAATAACCTTCTCCTCCAGAAGCAGGCGGCCTAATTCTTTCTTTACCAGTTTTTTTAAATGTTCAATCATTTCCTTAACTCTTAGAATTCGAGAAATCAGATAAGATAGTTTCTTCCGTCCTCTACCTTCTGTCTTCTATTTTTTTTCCGGTTTTACCGAACTCAAAAGCCTTTCCAAATCTTCAGGCGCCGTGGTCCGCCAAACATTTTCGTAGCTGATAAGATTCCGGCTGTAAAGGTTTACCAGGGACGTATTCATGGTGTGCATCCCTTCCCGCACCCCGGTCTGAATGGCCGAATAAATCTGATGGGTTTTACCCTCGCGGATTAAACTGCGTATGGCCTGGGTAGCGACCATAACCTCACAAGCCAAAACCCTTCCTTTACCGCCGACTTTGGGAATTAACTGCTGAGAAAAAACCGCTTGAATGACAAAAGATAACTGCACTTTAATTTGAGCCTGGAATTGAGAAGGAAAAATGTCGATAATCCGGTTTATCGTCTGAACGGCATCGTTGGTATGCAAGGTAGTAAAAACCAAATGGCCTGTTTCGGCAATAGTCATGGCCGCTCTCACCGTCTCTAAATCACGCATTTCACCAATGAGAATGACATCCGGATCCTGCCTTAAAACATATTTAAGGGCGTTGGCAAAAGAATAGGTGTCACTGCCAATCTCTCTCTGGCTAACCACACTTTTCCTGTGCTGATGCACATATTCGATAGGGTCTTCAACGGTAACTATGTGGCAGCGACGCTCCTGGTTAATAAAATCGGTCATTGAAGCAAGAGAAGTCGATTTCCCGCTGCCGGTAGCTCCGGTGACTAAAACCAAACCTTTGGGTTTACGGACTATCTCCCGGGTAACCGGAGGCAAGCCCAGTTCTTCGAAATTAAAAATTTTTAGAGGGATGCGGCGGATCGCCGCCGAGACATAGCCCCGGTGATGGTAAATATTTACCCGAAACCGGCTAAGCCCGGCAATTTCAAAGGAAAAATCCAATTCGTGTTTTAATTCAAAACGCTTTTTTTGCTCTTCAGAAATAATACTGTAAATAAGTTCCCGGCAGGTCTCAGGCGTTAAAACGTCAAAATCGGTAGGAATCAAATTTTCATCTATCCGCAGCTGGGGAGAAACACCGGCGATAAGATGCAGGTCGGATGCTTCTCTCTCGACAATTAAGTTCAATAACTCTTTGAATTTGACCATTTTTTACCTCATTTTATAAGGGCCTACGTCCGTTCTTAATTTTAAAATCCTAAAACTTGCCCCGGGCTTTCTTTACGGGCGCGGGAGACGGCTTCCTTCACTTTACCGACTAAGTCGGCGCTTTCCACTCCGTCCAACGGGGAGGAGACAACCCCGCCATTTACCACCAGCTCAAGTTGCTCATGAGAAATAAAACCCTGCACTTTCTTCAGAAGCAATTCCCCCTCAACCAGGGATTCTTTTTTATTCTTCTCAGGAAGAATAACCATAAATTCACCCGGCTGGGTGTGGGCGACTTTTTCAACACCTTTTAGACTTTGCCTTATTACCCTGCTTACCTCTTTAAGGAGATAATTCGTCTTGGCAACTCCTTGAGTTTCCTCAAACTTTTTTATCGGGACAATTTCTAAAACGAATAAACTGCAGGGACGCTGAAAAAGCATCGCCCGTCTAATTTCTTCTTTCCAGCGGTTGCGGAAATACTGGGCGTTATAAAGGCCGGTTACTTCATCCCTTACCGATAAGGTGCGCGTCTTCTCCAACAATTGGTTCTTTTCCTTTTCAGAGACAATTAGGCGCTTCTCATATTGCTCTAACTCCTGCATATTCTGCTGCAGGCGGGCAATGACAAAATTCATCGTGTCGCGTAATTCTCCTATTTCATCTTCGCTCATCACCTTTATCTGCTGGGCAAAGTTGCTATTCTGGACAATCGTTCTGGCTTCAGCAGTCAGCTTTAAAATGCGCTGGATTATGTTTCGGACGAAATATAGGCCGACGAGAGAAAGGGCAACTACCAGTACAACCACGCAAAGTAACTGAAAAGGTAGTCTTTCCCTGGGGAAAATGCTAAGAAAGCCAGGAAGGTTGCTGGATATACGGACGCGCTGGTAAAGTTGGAAAGCCTGCTGCTGTAAAACCATGAAAAGAAGCAGAATCGGAATAATCGTCCCTAAAGCGAAAGTAGCCCATAATTTATGCCGTAAACCCCGCGGAGCCATCGCCCATTTTTTTCTAAATTCTTGATAAGACATTTCCCCCTCCTTTTTTAAAACGCCTCTCTCTATCAGGCAGGCGTAAATCTCCAGTAATACACAGTATTAGAAATGAACCTCCATTGCTCTGGGTGGACAAGCTTTAATGCATAACTCGCAGGCAATGCATTTAGAATTATCAAAATTGACTTTTCTGGTCTTGGAATCAAAGGTTAAGGCTTGAGTGGGACAAATGGTCACACAGGCGCCGCAATGGGTGCATCTTTCTTCGTTTCGGACAATATCCTGGCTGAGGAGCTGAATCTTTAGTCCGATTTTCTCCAGAAATTTTACCCCCTCCTGATATTTTTTTTCCTGACCGCTTAATTCTAAAACCAAAAGCCCCTCTTCTTCCGGGGTAACCGAGGCCCTAAGGATATTAAATTCTAAATCAAAATCCTTGACCAGGCGGCAAATAATGGGTTGATCGACTAATTGTTGAGGAAACCGCAGAACGATTTTTTTGGTTACCTTAAGTTTTTCAGACATGTTCAGGCTTTCCTTCCCGGAAGAAATTCCACCGGCTCGGTTAAGAAAAATTCCTTTTTTAAAATCCAATTTTTTAAAATTTCACAAATCTCCCGCGCCTTAAAATAGCTGGAAAGAGAAGTCGTGGGGACATCCTTCCCTTTTACCCTAATCTTTCCCGACTTTAGCTCCTGGTAATTTACCTCACCTAAAATCCGGCCGGTCCCCTGAGGATAATCACGGCTGTAATCGACTACCTGCGTCCAGATATCGGCGTCTTTCACCGCGGCAAATTTAATTACCTCTTCGTCTAAAACCGGAAGAGGAATACCAATACCGACGGTGAGAGTAGCCCCATAACCGAGGAAACTGGCACCCACCAGCCATTTACCGCTCATTCCCTTTAGATCGCCTTTAACGGATAATGTCCCCGCAGGAATATACGGAACCCCGTTTTTCTTTCTGGCTTCCCGGGGAGAATGCTGGGTGCCCGGGCCAACAACATAACCTATTCCTCCGCCAAGAAAAATCCTGGTTCCCAGCCCAACCGTTCGATAATAAGGGTCATTCAGTAAAGGGGAAAGCTGTCCGGCACTGCAATAACTGGCGCTGCCTAAGTTGGGCTTTAGCATTCCCATGTAGGTATAGATAATTTTATCGGAAAGATTGACGGCGCAATTATAGTTCTGATAGGCATTGCGGGGATTGAAAAGAAAAGCCTCGCTCATTTCCTTTAAAGAAATTTCAGTCTCAAGTGTATCCAGAGGATAACAATCCGTGCGGCAACCAATAGCTTTAAGTTTTACCTTTTTGCCAGCGACCAAATCTTCAATAACATGCCCGCCTCCATATCTAAATTCTCCCGGATAAATTCTGTTAGCCGGATCAGTCGTGACTAATTCAGTTACCCCGATATAGACATCAACGGCAGCCAGGCCGCAATAAACAGGCACATCATTGAGCCAGGCCCTTTGCATTTTCGTTTTAGGCTTGGTATGCCCCAGACAGAGAAAAGCCCCGGAGGAACACATCGGCCCAAAGGTAGCCGTGGTAACCACATCTACCTCCCGGGCAACCCGGGCCGTTCCTTTCTTCTCAACCAGTTCGATAATCTCCTCGGCGTTAACGACTACCGCTTTACCTTCTTTTATTTTTTCATTAATCTCGGCGATGGTTCTAATCATATTGCAAATTACCTTCTTTTTATTTTTTTGACGATTAATTCAGCCACCCTTTTCCCGGAGAGAAACATTCCGCCAAAAATAGGGCCCATCCGGGGAGAGCCAAAAACCGCATTGGCGGCCATCCCGGAAACAAAAAGACCAGGGAAAATTTCCCTGGCATTCTTGACTACGGCAGATTCGGCCGGGTCAACCCACATCGAACCCTCACCGATAATCTTTCCCTTCGGTGTTTTTAATCTTCCCACTTTGCGGGAGACTAAAGAGCTGACTTCGGCCGGATGACCGGTAGCATCGAGAACTATCTCCGATGATAAAGCTATCGGGTCAATATGATACTCGCCTTGATTTACCAACGTCCAGTTAACAACCACACCAGCCAGGCTTTTTTTCCTAATAACCACGTCTTCAACGGTAATACCGTTAAAAATTTTTGCCCCCCGGTCTATGGCCGCCGCGGTCAATTTTGCCGCCGTCTCAATGGCATCAGCAATCAATAACCCTTCTTTAGTCTTAAACTTAATTTCGAACTTTTCTAAAATAGGCCCGGCTTTCTTTCCCAAAACAATCCGGGGATACATCATCCCACCGCCCCAGATACCGCCGCCAAGACTAAATTTTTTCTCTAATAAAAGAACATTAATCTTCTTCTCGGCCAAAAAACTAGCCGCCACTAATCCCGAAGGCCCTCCGCCGACAATAATTACCTGGCTGACGAGAGACCCTAAAAAATCGTCAATGCTGGAATTAATGATATGATAACTTATTCTTGTCTCAAGCATAATAAGAAAGAGGCCTTTTAAATGTAACGGCTCAATATAGGTAGTATTAAAGCATATATACAGCTTTGTGTCAAGAAATTTAAAGGCAACCGGCTTTAAACCTATGAGCGCAAAGAGAAAAGAGACATCGACACTTGGTTTGTTAAAAAATAAATTCTAATGAGGAGAAAATGCGGAAGGGGTTATTATCGTTTGAATTTCTTCTCTAATTCTTTCCAGGTAAGTTTGATGGCCGTGGGGCGGCCGTGGGGACAATTAAAGGGCTGTTCGGCCTTTTTCCAATCTTGGATTAAAGCGGTCATCTCCTTTTGGCTTAATTTATCCCCCCAGCGGACGGCCGAATGGCAGGCAATAAGCTGGTAAATCTTCTCCTCGGGGAAAGAAACAGACATATTTTTGAACTCATCCAAAAGATCATAAACCAGGGGCTTGGGATCAGCTTTTTTAAAGATTGCCGGCAGGGCGCGGATGATAAAAGTCTGGCCGCCAAAAGGCTCGATTTCAAAACCCAAATTTCCCAAAGAAGGGATAACCTTCTTTAAAAGAACAGCCTCTTCGCTTGATACCTCCATTTTAACCGGGATAAGAAGACTTTGCACCGAGAGGCTCTTTTTCTCTTTAAGCCGGTCAAAAAGAATGCGTTCGTGGGCGGCATGCTGGTCAATGATAAAAAGGGCCTCTTCATCATGATAAATAATGAAACTTTTTTTAATCTGAAGACAAGTGCCGACGGGTAAATCATCCGAAGAAGGCAAAGCCGGGGCTAATTCCTCTTTAATTAGATACTGGTTAATGGCCTCTTTAATCCCCTCTTCTCTATGGTGAGTTTTTTTCTCTCCATAGGAGGTCTCCGAGGGGAAAAATGCTTCAGCTTCTTTTCCCTTTTCTTCTTCGGTGACAACAATCCGGGGGATGGGTTCTGATTCTTTCAAGATTTTTCTGGTTATTTCGCCAAGTAAATCGTGAATTAAACGGCTGTTTTTAAAACGGGCCTCCCTTTTGGTGGGATGAATATTGACATCGACTTCGCCCGGAGGAACCTCCAGAAAAATTATCGCCGCCGGCATCCGGCGGGGCTCAAGAAAGGTATGATAGCCCTGGATAAGGCCGTGAGATAACGAAGGCGAGGCAATCCATCTTTTATTTACATAGAAGAAAAGATAATTGCGGTCGAGGCGGCTGTAAGCGGGCTTGGCGATAAGACCGGAAATTGAAACCCTGGGATTTTGAAATTTTAGAGGAATGAGCTCGCCGGCTAAATCCTTACCTAAAAGCTGGCCGATTCTCCGGGTGAGATTACCGGTTTTTAAAGCTTTAATAATCTCCTTTTTATTCTGCCGGAGAGAAAAGGAAATCTCCGGATGGGATAAGGCCTCCCGGGTGAAAATCTGATGGATATGGGAAAGCTCGGTCGTATCGGCCTTTAAGAATTTGCGGCGGGCGGGAAGGTTATAAAAAAGATTTTTTACCTCGACCGTCGTCCCCTGGGGAAAACCTAGTTTTTTGAAGGATATTTTTTTCCCGCCGTGAATATTCAATTCTGACCCCAGGGTTTCGCCCTTTGAGGCGCTGGTTAGTTTGAATTGGGAAACGGCCGAGATACTGGCTAAAGCCTCTCCGCGAAAGCCCAGGGTAGAAATATTTTCTATATCCTCAAAGAAAACAATTTTACTGGTGGCGTGCCTTTGACCAATAAGTTTTAGGTCATCCGGATTAATGCCCAGGCCGTTATCAGAAAGACGAATAAGGGTTTTGCCTCCCCCTTCTATCTCTACCTTAATATCAGAACTTCGGGCATCGATGGAATTTTCTATCAACTCTTTTACCACCGAAGCGGGACGCTCCACAATCTCTCCGGCGGCAATGCGGCTGGCAACTTTGTCGGGCAGGATTTTAATACTATTCATCATTCACTCCTCTTAAGAAATCAGATGACAGATGTCAGAAAAATCTGTTTTCTGTCATCCGTCTTCTTTTCTACATTTCTTCTGCCACTCGATTATTTTGTTCAAGGCCTCAATAGGGGTCATCTTCTCAAGGTCCAAGCTCTTTATCTCCCCGACCAAGGGATGCTCCCCGGCACTTTCGAAAAGACCCAGCTGGGATTCCCCCTGGGCCTCGGCAGAGTCGGCTAATTTGGGCAGGCCGGAGCTGTCGACACTATTAATTTCCAAAGTATTTAAAACCTCTTTGGCCCTTTCGACGACCATTTTAGGCAGCCCGGCCAGGCGGGCCACATGAATGCCGTAGCTATGGTCAATACTTCCGGCAACTACTTTATAAAGAAAAATGACTTCATCATTCCATTCCCTGACGGCTACATTAAAATTTTTCACCCGCTTCAAGGTTAAACTTAACTCTGTCAATTCATGGTAATGAGTGGCAAATAAAGTCAAAGGTTTTTTATCCTCCAGGCGGTGAAGATACTCAACCACCGCCCAGGCAATGCTTAAACCGTCAAAGGTGCTGGTGCCCCGGCCGATTTCATCGAGAATGACCAGGCTCCTTTCAGTAAGGTTATTCAAGACATTGGCCGTCTGGCACATCTCGACCATAAAGGTGCTCATTCCCCGGGCGAGATTATCCGAAGTGCCAATGCGGGTAAGAATCCTGTCGACCAGGCCGATTCTGGCTTTTTTAGCCGGGATAAAGGTGCCCATCTGGGCCATTAATACCAAAAGGGCAACCTGCCTGATGTAGGTCGACTTTCCGGCCATATTGGGTCCGGTAATAATCAAAATCTGATTCTCTTCCTGATCGAGTAAAATAGGATTGGGAACAAACTTGTTACTACCCAGTAAATCTTCCAGAACCGGGTGGCGGCCTTCTTCGATATTAATGGCATTACCTTCATCCAATTCCGGACGGGTATAATTTTTCGAAAGACTAACACCGGCCAAATCGGCCAAAACATCCAGATGGGCGAACTTCCCGGCTAAACCCTGAATAGAAGAAACCTCACTGGCTAAACTTTCTCTTATCCGGGTGAAAAGGGTATATTCCAATTCTAAAATCCTCTCCTCCGCCCCTAAAATCTTTACTTCATGCTCCTTAAGAGCCGGGGTGATAAACCTTTCGGCATTAACCAGGGTTTGCTTTCTAACATAATCAGGAGGAACCAGGGAAAGATTGGCCTTGGTTACCTCGATATAATAGCCGAAAACCCTATTATACCTAACCTTGAGCGAATTTATACCGGTGCGTTTGATTTCCTCCTTCTGGAGATTTACTATCCAATCTTTTCCGCTTCGGGTGATGCTTCTTAATTCATCAAGCTCCTGGTTATACCCCTCTTTTATCAAACCGCCGTCCCGCAGGGAAAGGGGCGGCTCATCAACAATAGCTTCATCGATTAAATCGGTAATCCGGGAAAGCGGGAAAAGGGCCCGGTCAATCTCTTTTAAAATTTTCGCCCGGGAGTGAGCAAGCATCTTTTTAAATGCGGGAATGCGTTTTAAGGTATTGCCTAAATTCAGGAGGTCGCGGGCATTGGCCGTGCCCAGGGAAATGCGGGCAATAAGACGCTCCAAATCGCCGATTCCTTTCAAGGTCTCAATTAACCCTTCACGGAGTTTATCATCCTCGACTAAATTCTCTATCCCGTCCTGCCGCTTTTTGATTTCTGCAAGATTCAATAAAGGCTGTTCAATCCAGTTTACCAGAAGCCGGCCGCCCATGGCCGTCTGGGTGTTATCCAAAATAGATAAAAGGGTGCCGAATTTTTCCCCGGATAAATTACGGGTTAATTCCAAGCTCCGACGGGAATCAATATCAACGGCCAGGAAATCCCGGGGCGAATAAAGGGAAAGGCGGGTAAGATGCAAAAGCTCCGTTTTCTGAAGCTCCTGAAGATAGCTGAGTAGCCCTCCGGCGGCAGCTATGCCCAATTTACATTCTTCGATGCCAAATCCGGCCAAGCTCCCGGTTTTAAAATGGGATAATAAGGTCTCATAGGCAGTTTCGTATAAAAATGACCATTCCTGATAAGGGGTAATGAGGCAACTGTTTCCTTTTTTTATTCTTTCAATGGCCTCCAGAGAGAGAAGATTCTCGGGAATGAGGACTTCGCTGGGATTGATTCTTTCCAGTTCATCCAGGGAATTTTCCAGATTGCCGAATTCGGCAATTTTGAATTCGCCGGTAGAAAGGTCAACCAGGGAAAGGCCGGCTTTATCTTCGGAGATAACCAGAGAGATAATAAAGTTATTTACTTTCTCCTCGAGAAGATTCGGCTCGGTTAAACTGCCCGGGGTAATCACCCGGATAATCTCGCGCTTGACAATCCCTTTGGCCAGTTTAGGATCCTCTACCTGATCGCAAATAGCCACTTTAAAACCGCCTTTAATCAGACGGGCAATGTAGGAATCAACAGCGTGATAAGGGACGCCGCACATAGGCACCCGCCGGCCTTTACCGCCCTGACGGGCAGTCAGGGTTATATCTAAAGCCTTCGAGGCTATTTTGGCATCTTCAAAAAACATCTCGTAAAAATCACCCAGACGGAAAAGAAGAAGGGCCTGAGGATAATCATTTTTTATCTTCAGGTATTGGTTCATCATTGGGGTAAGATTGAGTTTATCGGTCATTTTCCCGAAACCACCATCCCCGGAAGGTTTTCTTGGGTCTCTATCTTCTCAACCATTACACCTGCCGCTTCTTCATCAGGGAAATCGCCAATCCTTACCCGGTAAAAAGTAACCCCGTCTTTTTCGGCCGAGACCAAATAAACCTGATAGCCTTTTCGGCGAAGCCGGGCAACTAATCTCTCGGCCCTCTTCTTCGTACTAAAAGCACCCACCTGGACGGCATAAGTCTTTCCCTGATAATTTTCAGGAGAGAAAATATCTTTTCCTTTTTTTTTCTCTAAATCCAGGCTCTGAGGAAATTCCTCCTTTAATCTGTCCAAGATTTTTTTGCTTTTATCCCGCTCCCCTTTTTCCAGATAAACCTCAGACAAACTCTGATAGATACCGGCTTTATTCTCCCATCGGGGATAATCTTTGAGAAGTGATTCCAATTCTTTCTCGGCCTGGTCGATTTTCCCCCTATTAAGATAGGCAGAAGCTAAATTAAAACGGGCCTGCGGGATGAGACGGCTCCGGGGATATAGACTAATAAATTCTTCAAAGGAATCAATGGCTTTATTAAATCGTTTTTCTTCGTAATCACAGGAGCCAATGGATAAAAAAGCCGTTTCGGCCTCTTCGCCTTGAGGAAAAAGCTTTAAATATTTCTGCCAGGCGAGTTTGGCCTGACGGAAATTGCCGAAGGTAAAATAATGCCGGGCAATGCGCCCCTGAGAGAGGCAAGCAAACCCTGACTGGGGATAATCTTTGATAATCCTTTCGTATTGCTTCAAAGCCCGGTAAGAATCGGATTCGGATTCCGCTAAAAAGAATTTTACCTCCGGGAGATAATCACTGTCAGGATATTGCTTGATAAAGGATTGAGCGGATTTTCTGCCCGTCTCTATTTTGTTTTCCTTAACCAGATTCTTAAAGTTTCGATAGGAATCATCTTCAGCGGGAATAGAAGCCCAAAGTGATAGATTAAATAAAAATACCAAAAAAAGTAATAAAAAAATTCGCTTAATCAATCTCTTTACCTAATAACCGCCAGGAACCGGTTTCTTCAATTAAAACATCTATGATTTTACCCAGGGGATTTGATTTCGATTTGAAAATAACGATTTTATTGCCCCGGGTTCTTCCGATAAACCTGGTTTTATCCCCGGCACTTATTCTCTCAACCAAAACCTCAAGCGTTTGCCCCTTTAACCCTTTGTTTTTCTCAAAAGCAATCTTTTCCTGAATCTCCAGGGTTTCAGCCAGCCTTTTTTCTTTTTCTTCTTGCGAGATATTATCTTTTAGCTTCTCCGCCCGGGTCTCTTCTCGAGGTGAGTATTTGAAAATAAAGGCGTTGTCGAATTCAACTTCTCTTATTAAGTCTTTAGTCAAGCGGAAGTCTTTTTCGGACTCTCCCGGAAAGCCAAGGAGGATATCTGAGGTGATAGAGGCTTCAGGAACTATTTTACGAATCTTTTCAATAATTTCAAGATAATTATTTCGGCCATAGCCCCGCCTCATCGCTTTGAGAACCCTATCGGAGCCGGATTGCACCGGAAGATGGAAATGTTCCGAGACTTTAGAAAGATTAGCCACCGCCTCAATTAATCTTTCACTTACATCCCGGGGATGGGCGGTAAAAAAGCGGATACGTTCGATACCGGAGACTTTATTTAATTCTTCCAATAAATCAACAAAATCGATATCACCTAAATCCTTGCCGTAGGAAAGAACATTCTGCCCCAAAAGGGTAACTTCTTTAACTCCCCCTTCGGCTAAAGCCTTGACTGTCTCTAAGATTTCTTTCTGCGGGCGGCTTTTTTCCCGGCCGCGGACATAAGGGACAATACAGAAACTGCAAAAATTGTTGCAGCCGCGGATTACGGAAACCCAGGCCTGATAAGGAGTACCTCTTTTTGCCAGGGATTCAGAGATAAAAGGCTCACGGCCATTATCAAGTGAGACTACCCTATCCAAAGGATTCCTTAAGGATTTAATAATCCGGGGGAGTTGATAAAAAGAATGGGGGCCGACAACCATATTTACATGAGGCGCCCGGCGGAAAATATTTTCTTTTTCCCTGGCACTCATACAGCCAGAAACGCCAATTAAAAGAGAAGAATTCCTATCTTTTATCTTTTTTAATTCCCAGACCTGCCCGTAGGCTCGGTCTTCGGCATGTTTTCTAACAGAACAGGTATTAACCAGGGCAATATCAGCCAAAGCCGGCTTATCAACCAGCTTAAAGCCTTCTTTCTCTAACAGCCCAGCCATAACCTCTGAATCGCGGACATTCATCTGGCATCCGAAGGTGCGGATGTAGACTTTTTTTGGCATATTTTTATAACCTTTTGATTCTTTTGACATTGCAGTTTCTTTTCTGTTTCCGAAAGCAAAAAATTAAAGGGGGCAAAGAGAGAAAAAGAAATTCTTTTTGGGGGCAAAGACCCGCCGATGGCGGGGGCGATTTTGATGTTTTTAAAAAGCAGCCGCGCGAGCTCTTTTTTATCAGCAAAGTCCAGTTTTTCTTTGCTGTCATCATAGCTGTCAAGAAAGTCTTTTACTCGGTTAATATAGCCCTCTGAGCGTTCTCTTTCCATTTCTATAAGTTCATATCCTGCAAGGAGTTTCTTCAAAAATTCTTCTTCGTCTCTCAAGGTTGTTACTTTTTCACGATAGACGTCTTCACTAAGCAAATTTTCCAGATAAGCATCGGTAAGTTTCGACTGTTTTTCTTGGTTATTTTTTAGCTTATCTTTGAGCAGACCCCCGTCATTGCGAGCCGCCGAAGGCGGCGAAGCAATCTCAAGACTAGTCCCTGTCGTCCATCGGCTCTTTTTTAGCGTTTCTGAACGCAAAAGGCAGTCAAGTAAAGCCGCGACTTTCGGTTCTATATCTTCGGCTTTGACACTCTTGTTTTTGCACTTGATAAAACTCCTTTGCGGGCCATTGCACCGATACCATCTTTTCTTTTCGCCTGTCCTGTGATTTGAAATAGACGAAATACCCAAATAACGGTGATTGCATTTAGCACAGTAAAGAATTCCCGATAAAGGATAATCGCTCTTTTTTCGCTTTATCTCAATCCTTCTCTCCTTTAACTTCTTCTGCACAAAATTAAAAACTTCTTCGGAAATCAAAGCCTCATGTCTTCCTTGAGCGATTATAATTTTGTCTAAAGGATTCTTTACATAAGCATAACCCTTTTTAGTCTTTTGGTTCTTATCATAGTGATGGCGATTCCAGACAAGCTTGCCTGTATAAATTCTATTCCTTAGGATATCTCCGATTAACTTTGTTGAGAAAATATTGCCCTTTCTGTTACGGTATTTCTTTTTGGTAAGATATTCAGTAATAAAGCGAATAGTTTTACCCGCAAGGCACATCTCAAAAATAAGCTTAACAATCTTTGCCTCTTGCTCATCAACCTCAAGAAGCTTATTCGCTTTATTATATCTGTATCCGTAAGGCGAATATCTGGCGCCTTGCCAATTACCAAGCTTTACACCTTTAAGCATTCCGGGAAAAACACGCTCGGCAATCCTATTTCGCTCAAACTCAGCAAAACTCCCTAACTGCTGAAACATCAGCATTCCCGCTGATGTTGAAGTATCAAAAGGTTCAGTTGCTGATTTGAAGGCAATCCCGCAAGTCGATAATTCATCTACCAAATTAAGAAGGTCTTTAAGGTTACGGCTAAAGCGGTCAATCTTATAAACAAGCACAAGCTCAAACTTCTTATCTTTGGCATCTTTCAATAACTGCTGCAACGCTTCCCGCCTCGTAGAATACGCACTAATTCCATCATCGCAATAGACTTTGAAGATCTCATAGCCTTCACGCTTAGCAAAAGACTCAAGATATTCCCTTTGCACCTCAAGGGAATAGCCTTCTTTGGCTTGATCTTCGGTGCTTACTCTTGTATACATAGCTATTTTCATAAGGCAAAAACCTCTTCATCTTCAAGAATCTGCACATTTTTAAAATATTCAGGATATCTTTCTCTATTAAAAGTATGAATAGGAATTAGTTTTTTAGGGTTCAAGGCATTGGCAAACTTCTTTAAATCTTCTAATTCAGCATGGCCACTTGTATGAACTGACTCTATGATTACGCCTTTTTCATTGCAAAAATTCTTAAACTCTTCAGTCAAATAGCCGCCCCACATTGAATAAATAATTCTTGCTCCCTTTATTGATTCTATCTTCTTTAGAATAATCGGAAAAACAGAATTATCCCTCGCCAACATTAATATCCGGTCTCTTTTATCATTTATCTCATCCATATCAATTTTTCGTTCATTGTATAGATATAACAAATCTTTCCTATTATTCTTTGCTAATACATCAGCATGATATTTTAAAAATTTAACCCTGATATTTTTCCAGTCAAAGCGCGGAATTCCTTTTGATATTTTATTAAGCTTATCCAGAATAAAAGCAGTATATAAATCGATAACAAATATCGACTCTGTTTTGAGGCACGCTCTATACGCTGAAACAAGCCTGTCAATATTTTGAGATGAAGCAAAAAGAAACGTGACAGTACCGCTTTCTTTGAGAATATCTACGATATGATTCTCTATTTCTTCTTCATTATTGTAAAGCTGTTCGCTTCTGCCGAGCATAGAACCTTCCATCAAAAGGCAATCTATGTCTTTTGGTGGATTCTCAACCATCCGCTTAAATAATACGCTTTTTCTTCCGTGCCCCCTGAAGTCACCAGAATAAAACAATCGTTTGTCTTCGGCTTTAATCAAGAAAGCTAAAGCATCAAATGCCGAATGATCTACAAGATAAGGAGTAATTTTAAAATCTCCGATGACAAAGGCTTCTTTATTCTTTATAAATTTAGCATTCAAACTCTTAACCTCTCTATAGACAAACAAACTTGTTATATCAACTAATTCCTTGGCTCCCTCGCTCAAATAAATTGGTATATCCGCATGAACATAGCTTAAAAGACCATAATGATCCAGATGAGAATGCGAAATCAAAATAGCGTCTATTGATTTATTTTCGTCTTTATATAAACCATCAATCTGAGGCAGAATTGAAAGGTTTTTAAGCTCTTCGATTGATTTCCCTTCTAAAATGTCCGTCTCGAATCTTTCTTTGTTCTTTTTAACTAACGGCATCCCAAAATCAATCAGGATTCTTGAAGCAGCCGTGCTTAGCTCAACGCAACTGCCCCCGATTTCTTGAGTACCTCTATGAATAGTTAATTTCATTCTATAAACGGATCCTTTTCTAAAATAATAGCTTGGGATTTTTCTTTATAATAAGCAACCGCCAATCTAATAAAATCATTGCCTATTTTTAAAGGTGAATTCGCTTCAAGAAAGCTCCTTTCCTTTCTATATCTTTCTTCTTTGTTTCGGGAAATTGCCACAACTGCTTCTATTTCTAATGATGAAGGGAGTGTGCTTTTAAAGCCAAACAATTTAAACCATTCAGAAGCTCTCTTTGAATGACGAAGAACCTTCACGAGTACAACGCTATAAATATAGGCCTGTGAAGCCGCATGCTGATAAGCGTCTGGCTTTTTTAACTCCCACACAGAAAGCCTTGTAGCATTATTCTTCAATCTATGCCTAGCAAGAATATCTATATAACCATTCCCTGGTTTTGGTAAACCAGTATTTGCAGATATTGGAAGCGGCATCTGTAAAGGAAATTTATTCGCAATTAAAACTGGCTGAATCCTCAGCGAATTAAGACCGAATTTTCCTGTCCCTTTACACATCTCAACTAAAAATTTAGACTCGATACGATGTTCAGGACTCTTAACCTTAGGCATACCCTTGGCCGAAAGAGCCAGTTTTTTGAAATGACTTCTCAAATATTGCGCCTCTTTTCCCCTCCATGGATAAACACCATCTGCTAAGGATAAATTAAACCACTGTTCATTTTTGATTTTATGCCCTCTAATTTGCAGGAAAACTTCTTTACCCCTAACTACAAGATGCGCTATTTCTTGGCCAAAAAACCTTAGTGAGAAAAAAGCTTTAGATCGAGACTTAGCTTTGGTCACTGAAACATAAGCTTTGAGTGGTTCCCAACGATGAAATTCTTTCTTTGCTAAACGCAAAAATTGATTACCATAGTTAAGGGCATCAAGCCACGAGGATAAATTACATTCAAACTTTTCAGCGTTAGCCGCCCAAATTCTATCGATTTCATAAAACAGATTTACATTCTTCATTTTTATTCGTGTAGACTGTTTCGCCAGTCATTAATATTTTTTAAGTCCGTTTTAGTAAATACAGGAAAGTTACGATAATCCCTCTTTGGTTTAACCCACCCTTTCTTAAACCAATAATACAGGGTCTGACGTGTAACGCCTAACTCCTTTGCCGCTTCTCTCATATTATAGCGTTTGCCTTTCATAGGAGTTGATTTTACCTCTTTTTACACTTTTTGTCCATCAAAATATTACAGGGGGAATAAATTGGCTCTGAGCGCAGGGAATGGAAATCCGAAGGATTGCAATCCGAGCACAGAGATAATTTTTCGGGTGGGCGGGGGATGTTTGGCGGGGTGTTTTGCCTTGAATGCAAGGCAAAACATACCCTGACGATGGCACCTGTTTGAGGAGGGCTTTATTCTCTTTTCGCCGCCGCCATCAAAAAAGTACTTGCCCCGTTAGAAACGATAATTTAAAAATCTTTGTGTTTCTAACGGGGTGAACCGATTATAAAAAATTTTGTTTTACCCTAAAAGCCCGACGAAAGCGGGTGCCTGAGGAAGGGTATCATAACTACGCAACGATTACACCAAAGCGGTGGTTTTGCAGGCTCTGAGCGCAGGAGCGGAAGCCGCCCAAGCGGCTGAAGCCCGAGCACAGAGACTGCTTGCAACAAGCGAGCGGCCAAGCGAGCAAGGCAGTGAGCCGAAGCCCAAGCTGAGGCGAACGGTGAATACACCAACAACGTAGCCCTTGACGTCTTTGACAAAAGATGTCAAGGGCGGTGCATCAGGATAACAATTCAGATTGGAAAACAGAAAAAAGGAATGGTTTCAAAGACTTGTAGAAAACAATCCAAGGGTCATCCGAAAGTACGGATGTAGATTTTTTTCATAGGGGATATATTCTATAAGAAATAAGGGAAAAGTGCAAGATTATTCAGGCTGGGGGGGG
>Ga0180433_10000854_pt1 | contig 51920 bp, 84 predicted proteins | sample SS_ome_8_FD_132980 | JGI IMG/M metagenome (GOLD analysis project Ga0180433, IMG submission 132980) | Hypersaline lake sediment archaeal communities from the Salton Sea, California, USA - SS_1_D_1 metaG | ecosystem: Environmental > Aquatic > Non-marine Saline and Alkaline > Hypersaline >...
ATTTGAAGCAGGTAGTTCTACATATTGTTCTGTCGCTGTTCTTAATAACGGCAATTGGGTCTGCTGTTACAGTGATGCGGATGATGGCGGGAAGGGCAAATTTGTAATATATACCGAGGCGGGAGTCAACGTTGCTGGCCCTACTCAATTTGAAGCAGGTAGTTCTGCATATTATTCTGTTAAAACTTTACCAAATGGCGATTGGATTTGTTGTTATCGTGACGTGGGTGATACCGATGGCAAATTTGTAATATATACCGAGGCGGGAGTCAACGTTGCTGGCCCTACTCAATTTGAAGCCGATGATGTCACTTATTGTTCAATTACGGTTTTAGACAATAATAATTTCGTTTGCTGTTTCCATAATGATACAGACTCAGAAGGGCAATTTGTAATATGGTATCCCTATACATGGTATGCAATGAAAATTTCTGTTGCCTCCGATTTGAACGGAATAATTCTTGATGCTGAAAATCAAGGGGGGATGGATAAAATTGCATTCATCAATTCTGCAAAACTCACTGCGAAATGGAACGATTTCAAAAATTGCGATAACCCTGGACTATCAACTATACTCGGATATGCTGTCTACGGAGATACCGAGAGCGACTTTTACAACAATCGATTTTTCGACAACGACGCCGGAATCTACCTTACCGCGAATAAAGCATTAATCCATGATAATCAATTTTACCGCAATCAGGCATCAGGCGGATACGCTATACACATTGACGGAGCGGCGGCGGCTGGCGGAGACATAACAATTGAGCACAACGATATCACCCAGAATAACGCGGGGATACGACTCGAGAATAACACGGGTGGCGATTCGGAGGTTGTCAAAAACAATATCATTCACGATAACGATAACTACGGAATCAATGCCGATACGGACGTCAACTACAGCTATACCGTGATCACCGACTCCACGAATAACGCGACCGCCGGCACTTCGGTGGTATTATTCAATCCTCTATATATCCACGAGGGCGCGGACGATCCAGAAAACATCGATCTCAATATCAAGGTTCGCGTACTCGGATATTTCACGGACTCCCCCGCTAAACTGCTTGCCGATGATACCAGAAACGCCGGAAGCTACAACGTCCAATACATAGGATCGGAAACTTCGTGGACTGAAATCACTGTCGCAAAACCTCTTTTCATGGAGCCGTATCTCGAGGCTGCTGGCGGTTCCGTGCACGTAAAAAGGGACGGATCGTTAAGTTCTGGTAAAATAGGACAGAGTGAATATATCGAAATGAAATGGGAGGCGGTGAGCGACGCTGACAGGACGTCCCTTCGCGGCCTGTGGGTATCAGATGAAACAGAATGCCGTATCTATCCCGATCCCGACGAGAACCCAGATTCGTACAATATATATTTTCTGGTAAGAAATAAAAAATTCCCGCTTGGCCCGAAATACTGGATGCAAAGCGATCTCGGTGCTGAAGATATTCTTTTATTATTCGGCAGGAAATACGAGGAAGCATGAGCCTTGTGCACACATTGAACAACACCGTTATCCCCGATGAGGATATAATTGCATACGGAAAAGACGAGCAATCGGTTGACTTTAATGGCAATACACTGATTGCATCCGAATATACTATCGATATTGACGATCTTGATCGAGACGATTACAACCCGCTTTATTCGGGCTCTCTGCTGTACGGCGTGTCGTGGTGGAATAAGGAAATCACGGTATTCGACTCGGATAACGGTGTTTACATCTGGCGCGGAAGGCTCAAAAAATTTAAGGGCGACTGGGCGAACAACAAGCTCACCATTACATCGTCAAATTATATTCAGGATGCTATTGATACAATCTGCGTATATGAGAACACGGGAAACAAAACGCCGGCTCAGATTGTTTACGAGCTCCTCACGGATAATCTTGGAATAGATGATTCATACATCAATTACAGCGGGTTCCAGAGCGCAATCAATATCCAAACGGCAAGCACAGTATATACCAAAGTGGTATTCACGAAAGACGATAGCAAAAACGTGCTTCAAGTCATTGCAGAGCTATGCAGGATCACGCAATGTGTGTTGTATGTTGTCAACAATATCATCAGCCTGTGGCAATATGAGGAATGGGGGGGACTGCTTGGGTTCGAGGTCAGAAATGACGATATTGTCGAGGGCAGTTTCAAGTTTGAAACAGTTGAGGACAGGATAATAAATGACTACTCCGTGGCATACGAAAATGGCGCGAATATCGCATTATCGACAGATTCAAATGCGGCATCAATTTCCAATTATGGAATTACGAAGTCGTTTCTCGTGCCCGATGAGGACGTTGACTCAACACTCGCGGCTGACTATAAAATCCTTTTTCTGAATGCTGCCGCTGCAGGGTGGGCGGGCGATCTCGCAATCACCCGATATAAAAACATTCTCTATAAATGCGAATTCATCCTTGATAACCTGAAAGGGGAATGGAATTTTCTGGAATTAAACGATCAACTCGATCTAAATTTTTATCCGCCGTTTGTTCGCGAGCCGATACGAGTCACGAAACTTGTCAAAGACAAAGATAAAAAGCTCATCAACATAGAGGCGATATTCCTCAACCTGCCGGTGAACGCCTATGCCCGCGATGTGGAAGCGCCTATCCCCGTCGAGCTGATGTCTGTTATCGGGGGAGATAGGACGTTGTTTATCAAATGGACGCAATCCGCCGAAGACGATCATCTTGGATATTACGTTTACATCACGTCAACCCCGGGGGAATGGGAGACGGAATTCTGCAACATGGGGCGCAGCAGGATCGACATAAAAAACCCATCGACTATCGAGGGGTATGCATATGTTGTTCTATCACAGCTGAACAATGGCACCAGATACTACGTGAAAGTTACGAGCTACGATACGTCGTTTAACGAGAGCGAAGATTCAAATATTTTAAGCGCGACACCTTTCGCCGCAACCGGGTTCGAAAATGTGTATATGCTCCAGGGCGATCCGTATATTGACGGGCTCACTCTCGATATCACGAATGCCGAGGGCGGGACGGTTCCGGAAGAATTTACAACTTATGAGGATTTTGACATCCCAGAATTCAGCGATGTTATCGCTGCCATATATGAATCCGACAGGCATCACAAAACTGGCGGATTTACGTCGATAGAATGGAAGGCGGCTGGCGATCCTGAAGACGTAAAATTTCAATACCGGACGTATGACGGATCCGACTGGAGCGACTGGTCAGCCGCCATTGATGCTGTCGGGGTAAAGTCTCAAAGCATAAGCGAGGAATATTTTCAGTATCGATTTATTTTCTATTCAACATTCTGGAGCGATTCGGATAGCGTAATCGTCAGGGATATATATTAGAGGTGTGATATGGGATATGTGGAAGTACCGGCAAGAGCCGTAACAACGTCCAGCATGTATCTGGACATCAACCAGCTGCAGGACAACATTGACGCGCTGCTCGACGGGACAAAGACGTTCACGAAAATCACGGTTGACGATCCTGCCGATGAGCATGGCGTTGGCGACAGAGGATATAATGACTCACGGTATGCGCTGGCAAATTCTGGAAACGCCGGCCTTTTCCGGCAGGCAATAATCAATCCCGATGGCGCAATCGCCCAGCGGGGGGCGAGCGGATCGGCGGAATTTACGGCGGCGACGACACCGGCGAATGACGATGACACCTACCTGATTGACAGGTGGGTTCTCCTCTCCGATGGGAATGATATTGTTGATGTATCTCAATCCACCGACGCGCCGGAGGGATCGAATTTTTCCGTGAAATTTCTCGTCGCGACGGCGAACAAAAAATTCGGACATCTGCAAATCCTTGAGAGCAAAAATTCTGTTCCGTTTTCCGGCAAATCGGTGTCCGTATCATTTCAGGCGAAAACGACGGCGGCGAAGCTGATAGAAAATTTACGATGTGCCGTTCTTTCGTGGGATGGAGCGGCGGATTCTCCCACGTCGGATATTGTTTCCGCGTGGAACGCCGAGGGAGCGAATATCACGCCGGTGGCAAACTGGACTCTTGAAAATGTACCGGCAGATATCGCTATCGATACCGACTGGACGAAATACAATATCAACAACATTTCTATCGATACCGCGGGAATGACGAATCTCGCCCTGTTTATCTGGGTGGACGATACCGACGCGGCGGCGAACGATGAGCTGTTCATTGCGCAGGTACAGATGAACGAGGGCTCGACCGTTCTCGACTACTGCCCGAGGCAATTTGAGGAGGAGATTGCGTTGTGCCAGAGGTATTTTTGCAAGGGGCACAATATCGAAACCGCTCCCGGAACGGCTACGAACGTGGGGCAGAAATTCAATTATGTTACTGCGGTTGCGAACTCAGCTTGTACGGTCGGGTGTGATGAGACATTTTCCGTGAGAATGAGAACGACACCAACGATTCATGCCTACGATCTGGCCGGAACAATTGACAAGGTGACAATTTGCGGCACGAATGGACAGGCGGCCACGGTATACAGGGAGGGGAGTAGGGGGTTCGGGATATATGGAGCTTCGTCGGGAGCGGTAACAACAAGGAACGTGGAATATCTATATACCGCTGACGCCGAAATATAGGAGGAATCATGACGAAACATTATATTCGAATCGACGCCGAAAAAAACATCACTCACGGATTCTCGGACAAATTCGAGAAGCCGGTTCAGGGCGACATCTGCATCAATGAGAACGCTCCGAGGCATTTCCCGAAAAATGAAATGTTTCCCGATGGAATGAAAACCGAGGAGGGCTATCCCCGCTACACATGGGACAGCAAGAAAAAAATTCCAGCCCTGAAAACCGAGGAGCAAATATACACGCTCGGCGTGCGGAAGGTTGAGAAAAAACAAGAAATCAAAAACGAACGCACGCAGGCGGAGAGGTTGTATCGGCTCCTGAAACCTCTCATCGATGGGGGGAACGCGGAGAGTATCGAATCGGCACTCATCGCACAGTCAGACGCCGCGAAAAACGAAACCGAATTGGAGGCGATAAAGTGGGGATAGACGCATATATCGTGATAGGGAGCGCGGTTGCCGGCATGGTGATCTGGGCGATCCGGCTTGAGGGTAGGGTGAACTCTCAGGAGAAAACGTTTTCGTTGTGCCAGAGAAATATCGAAAAAAGCCTGGAGCACGTAAACGAAAATATCGGTAAAATATTTGAGAGGCTGGATCGGTTGTCTGAAAGCGTCAACACGCTGATAGGATATCAGGATGGGCGCCGGAATGGGCAAAAAAAATGATCATCTATGAGACATAATCATGAGGGAATCCACGCAGGAATATTTTCGGGTGCTGCACAAGACGATCTGTGATATGTGCCCGGCGGACTGCAACGGGTTCAACCTCGATTGCCTCTACCACATGATCAACCTCGCCTCGATAATGGCGACAAAATACGCGGAGATGAGAGATGGAAATAGTTGTAGACGAAAAAATCCGTGAGAAATGGCACAGGGGTTTCGCCAGAGAGAAGCCGGTATCGGAGATAATCATTCACGGCACGGGCGGAGGCGGGACGTATCAGTACGTCCTGAATGGCGGGCGCTCAAGCCTCTATGTCCGGGGGATCGCCCTGTTTCATTATCTCGTCGAGCGTGACGGGAAAATCATCGAAATCATTCACCCGAAACGGTGGGTATATCATTCCTCATCCGGGAAGCACGACGAGGTGACTATCGGCATCGAGCTCCTGAATCCGAATCTCCACAACAATGGATTCTACACTGACGAGCAGTACAAGTCTCTATTCTATCTCATATTCGACAAATTAATGAAGGACTTCCCGGAGGTGAATATTATCCGCAGTCACAGCGCCACGAAACAGATATACAGCGGATCGCCGAAAAGCTGTCCGGGTCTAGCGTTCGACTGGTCCCGCCTCGACGCCGAATTCGAGCGCAGGGATATATATGTGTTTCAGGACAGGAATGAGAGCTATGAAATTATTGGGGGTACGGCATGAAAATCAAACCGATATTTGACGGCATCCATACAGCCATAAAGAGCAAATATTTTTGGAGGTATCTATTCCTGATTGGACTGATACTCATGTTTCTCGCGGAGATAGATTTGAAATATGATGGATTCGAGTTTCACAAGAGATCGCCGATCTCTGTCATTCTGGGGCAGGGTGACTGAAGGCTTCAAAACCCTGATCGGGGTAGGGGCGATCATAATCATGACAGCATGTTTTTTCATCGCCTGCCGGAGGAATCGTGCGCGTCGTCGAGAATGACATAGTTATCCTCCTGATTCTGATCGGCCTGACTGCTGTCATATATTTTCAGGAGAGAAAACGCAGGAAATGTCAAAAATGATATATACGCTCTCATTCCTCATCTGCGCCTTTTCTGCAACCGTGACCATAGGCCACCACCACAGCGAATTTGCCGTACTCCGAAAACAATACCCGAAACTCACCAGACAGATCCACCGGATCACAGTCCGAGAATGCAAACTTCAAAATGTAGGGAAAACACATAAACTCACTCCCGGCATGGTGTATGCACTTATCCAGGGGGAGAGTGAATTTACTCTGCGTGCTGTTTCTCGTGCCGGCGCCAGGGGGCTCATGCAGGTTATGCCGTATCATTTCAGCAGGGGCGAGAATCCTTTTGAACTCAATACAAATATTCGGGAGGGCATTGGATATTTCCTCGAAGCATGGCAGAGGGCTCATCGATGGGTGGGCGCAAATTCAAAGACTGACTATTCGAAACAGCACGTAAAACGGTATCGCGAAGCCGTGAGGATGTATAATGCAGGACATTATAATAAACGATGGAAATATAGAAACTGGAGATGGTGTAATAGGGTAACTCGCTATTACGAGAAAAGCCTCCATCCCGCAACGCCGCCGACATGGAGCAGCCGTATTGCAATACTTTTAGGAGGATTACCATGAAGGCGAAAAGAGTTTTATCGTATACATTTATATTTCTATTATTTGGCGTACTCATTTTGGAGCCGAAATGCTGCACCATGAAAGAGGAAGAGGCTGTTAAAATTGTGCAGGACATGAGAGCACAACAGGAGTGGGAAGCCACTCAACAGTTTAAGAAATTCCTCAGGGTGCTTGCCCCTTACCTGGACGGGAAACAACCGAGCGATATCCACTCGGTGCTTGGCGCACTGGTGACATATTTCGGAATTCCTGCGACTACCAACTCGCGAAAATTTCACACCGGATACATGGGAATTAAAAGGCAAATTCTATTCGGTGAAAAACCGGATGATATTGTGATACACATTCATGTATTGTACTGGCAGCGCAGCAAAACGATGACGAAGCGATACGATCCGTTTATGGGGAGCATTATGCTTGCATCCAAATATGACATAGTGATGTTGCTATTTATGAACAATGAAAAGCTGATAGGCTCACATATTGAATGCTTGAGATGAGAGATGGAGAGATGAAAATATACTCAGCCGTGATAACAATTCTATTCCTCCTCGCTGCGGGGGCGTATCTCCTGTTTCCGCGGGCGGAGGTGAAAACCGAAGTGCAGGTGAAAATCAAAGAGGTGGAGAAAATACACACTGTGACGAAATATATCAAATCCCCCGAGGCGATGGGTATAGAGGATCTCCGCGAGTGCACCGAATCGCCTATTGCTATCGAATACCGCGTGGAGTCGGAGGAGAGCCGCCGGATCACCATCACCGCGAGCGACGGGTGCAAATTGACGGAACAGACTATCGACGTCAAATACGATATACGGGACACGAGAAACAAACAGGTTGATCGTGCTAAGGCGTTCGGACTGGGTGCCGCCGCGGCCGCCGTGATAATATGGATTGCTCCTGCCGTTGCGCCGGTGCTGCTGCCCCTGATATTATAGTTCTTTCATTGCGAATCTCCTTTTGCGTCCGGTAACTCCGGGCGCCTGCTGCCTCGCCTTTCCGCGGGGCATTTTTTTGAATACTAAACATGATTTTACTATACGTCCGTTATAAAATTTTTTACCCTTTTTTTGCCATTTTTTCTTGAAAAATACTTGACAAATTTGTGACAATTCAGTATATTATATTTATCAGAACGAGAGAGAGAGGGAGAATGAAAGCAGATAGCCTGAAGGAAGCCTACCAAGTTGGACAAAAAATCAGAGAACTCTATAATGGCGATTACGAGACCGCAATCAATATGGATGATGAACTCTACCAAGACATGAGGCAATGGACACATGCCTATTACATGTTTTGCGAATGCGGGATCAGGGAATACGATATACCGCAAAAAGTCAAGGCTTGGAGATATGGTAAGATCAACGGTGAAATGAGCTACAATTATAGAGATGATCGACCGGAGAAGGGAATATCAGTTATGCAAGTTAAGGGCGGTGAAAAGACCAACACCCTCTATGAAGCGATTAACGGCGGAGACATCATATATCTTACTGGCTACCTGCTCCCTTGGCATGGTGCCGATGGAGAACCACTCTTGGTTGCGTGCAAAGAGATCACCCAAGAGGAGTATAACATGGGCGCATCCCCGAAAGGGGAAATAAAAAAGAGGAGAGAGAGAATGAAATTTAAATTTAGTATCGAGATAGAAGTTGACCAAATATGGATTGATGACGGATTAACCGCCAATGGCATAAAAGAAGAATTGGGATATTTTATTGAAGAGCGACTAATCCCTTATGCTGTTGAGGGAGAAATCAAGGCAACAATTAAATAGCACCCCGCCCGCTGGCACTCGCTGGGGTTCAATTCCCCAGCCGGGCGCATGCTCGAAAGAGCAAATTAAAGAGAGGAGAAAAGAGATGAAACTAACAATAAGGGAAATCAAAGAAGCTCACGCACAATGGACGTTTGATGGTGGTTGCACAGCATGGAGGAAACTGTGTGACCTGATGCCACCAAAAGATAGTAGAATTACACATAATGTTGCAAGGGAAATCAATTCACAATTATCACCATCGGAAATACAAGAATTGAAAGAAATTATTTAGCACCCCCGCCCGCTGGCACTCGCTGGGGTTCAATTCCTCGGCCGGGCGCATCCCCAAAAGGGGAAATAAAGAGAGGAGAAAGAGATGAATGCACAGGAATTTATCGCCGCCGTAAGCCATGAAAATGAGAACAACTGGGCAAATTCCGACCTCCGGGAGGAAACCGAAGAAATGCTCAGAAAAATTGCAGAACATTTTGTGGAGTGCGAGGAATGTCGAAATGATTTTGACGCTATGCTGTATGAAGAGGAAACACTCATTGACTTCGAGCGCATTCTTTCGCAAACAAAATTGTCTGATTGGATATGCGAGAAATGATTTATGCAGCCCGCCGCCGTGTTGTCGATAGTACGCTTCAAGGCACGGTGGGCAAATTCCCTGAAAAAGGAAAACTAAAGAGGAGATAAAAATGAACGAGAAAAAAATAACATTTCGACTGTCCGAAAATCAATACGAGAGATTCCGCTCCGTTTTCCCCGAGGGGGCGGATCACCACATCGGCGGGGCATTCGTCTCGGAATGCCTGAACATGTTCCGCAACACCCTGCTGGAGCTGAAGGGCGTGTTCAACCGGGACGAAATCGGTGCTCTTGTTGACATAACGAATACGTGGTTGATGGATTTCTCGCAGTTCTCAGCCCGGCAAATGCTCCTGCACGAGCTGGAGGACTATTTCCGGTTGGAGCAGGGATCGGAATTTCCCCCTGAATTTCGGGAGAAAATAGAATCGCTAACGGAGTTTCAGGTATATGTACTTCTCCGCCAGATTAAGGCGGACTGGAAATCTGAGGATGTTGTCGGGGAATCGGAAAAATTGTTTTGCTGAAGATGTGCCCGCTCCGTGCGGGCGTTTTTTTCTTGACTTTTGCCGATATTGGGCAATCATGAACGCATGAATCCCGCCGATATTCAGCGAAAAATCAATTCAGCATCAGTCCCCGCGTTCGCATACGACCGCGTTTCCACGTCCTCTCAGGCGGAGGAGGGGATATCCCTCGCCTACCAGGAGACACAGGCCGAGCAATATGCACAGAGAGCCGGTATCGAGATCGTCCATTTTTTCACTGTTGCCGAGAGTGCGCGATCCTCGGAGCGACGGAAGATGTTCCGGGAGATGATCGAGGCCGCGCGGAATTTTGGAGTCCGCCACCTGATATTCAAAAACGTTGATCGGATGTCGCGGAATTACGCCGATCTGGTCCTCATCGAGCAGCTTATCGACGAGGAGGGTTTTCACGTCCACTTCTACCAGAACAATAAAATGCTCAATGCCGATAGCAATCACAACGACCGTTTCATCCTCGGTATCGAGATAGCCGTTGCGAAGCAGCTCTCGGACAAGCTCTCCCACGACATGCGCGAGGTACATCGGCACAAGGTAAGGCATGGCATCATGCCCGGGCGATCTCTCGGATATACCTATGACAGGGACACGAAGCGACACATGATCGATCCCGAGACAGAGGAAATGCTCCGTTATCTTTTCGATACGTTCGACAACGAGAAAATCTCCGTTGCCGAAATGACGGACAGAATGAATCAGCGCGGGTATTGCACCAGCACCGGCCGCCCCTGGCATAAGTCGATTACCCACCGGCTCTTATCGTCACCCGTGTATTGCGGCATGTTCGAATACCGGGGGGAAATATTCGAGGGTGTTCACCAGGCCTTTTACCCTGCCGAGAGATACTACTCCCGTCGGTGCCGGCTGGACATGAAATATACCGGGACCCGGAAGCGCAATTACGAATTCCTCCTCGCGGGGCTCTTGCAATGTCAGGGAAAAACCTTAACCGGAGAGGTAAAGAAAAATAAATATATCTACTACACCAACCGATTCAACGGGGCCTCGTTTCGCCAAGAGGATATATTTCGCTGGATTGATGCCGATATTGAATCAATACAATTTTCCCCGAATTTCGCGGAGTACATCAAGGAGCTTTTCCGCGAGTCGGTACAGGAGCAGGAGCAGGGAAACAGGCATGTCATCGGCGCCGTGAACCGGCAGATCTCCAAAATCCGCGTGCGGATTGACAGGCTGCTCGATCTTTATGTCGATGGCGATGTTGACCGCGAATCGCTGACCCGGAAAGTGGATCTCTACAGAAGGGAAATCTCACGCCTGCAGGAAAACCGAAAACGGGCAGAGCTCGATAAGGCGAAATTCATACTCAAATCTGCGGACATAGTCGATCAGATTCAGAAATTCCCCGCACTCTGGCAGAACAGCACACCCGAGGAGAAGGCGGAACTTCTCCCCATCATGGCGACCCACGTCACCATTGAAAACGAGCGGGCCTCCGTCGCCTGGCGGAAGCCCTTCTCAATAATCCTCATCCCCGAACTCATTGATCACGCCCAAAAAGTTCGGAAATTTCACAACAACCTCCACGAATGGGACGATTTCCGAACTCTGATCCCAGAGTGCGAGGATCTGGTTTTTTCCCGCATTTCCCCGGAACTGCAATTTTTTGTTGCCGCGTAAGGGGAAAATTAATATTTTAATTTTAAAAGGAGAGAATCATGAAAAAAATAATTTTTACTGCATGTATCGCATTGTTTTTCATTGCGGGGTGCGAGTATTTCGAAGAAGATACTTTCACCGTGTATTACCTGGTTTCCGGCGAGACGCAAAACGCAGAAATTCGTTATCTTGACGAAGATGAAACAGAACAGGCCATAACGAAAAGTTTTGGAGATTGGGAGTATTCTTTTACGTCAACACACGGGCGTGTCAACTATTTTGTCAACGTGGTGGTGTATGACGGCAAACAGGTTGACGTGTATGTTAAAAAAAGCACTCGTGACTGGTTTGTGTCGTGTGATGATGAGTGTGGTATAAATACTGTTTGTGGTGTGACGGTAAAGATAGAGTTGTAAATGGGTTGATATTTTTTTAATTCATTATGAGACATAATCCCGATCTGGAGGATATGAACTCACTCTACAGTATACGTCAAACACTTTTTGATTTCAACTGGATAATAAAAATTGACTGAAGAAAAAACCAATGAAACAATCTGTCAGAAAAAAAAGATCGGGGTGCGGTGATGGAAGATAAAGAGAAGGAGATTCTTGCCAGAATCATCAAAAAATTGAAGACATTATCAAAAATTCTTGAAACTAAAAATTAGCCCTTCTTTAATAACGATTTAAGGCCATCGGCAATAGCTGCCCCAGAGATAAACACAGCACTTATCAGAAATAGGATAAATGATTCAATTTCATGAATCGCGCTTTCCGCTCTAAGCAAAACCAGGAAACCGAAAAGTCCAACAGCCAAACCGAGAGTTAATAAAATTATACTCATTGATTTATCTCCTTTTGCTTGTAATTAATTAACAATTCTATTTGTCTTTCAAATAATTCCAAAAGTTCGTATCTTATTTGAGGCTCAAATTCCTGTATCGTTTTTACAAGATTTAAATATTCTTCGGGTATATTATATATTTTGCTTAACTCCTTTTTATCTATAAAAAATTCCCATACGTCTTTATCGATAGCCTTGCAGATTAGCTCTATTTTTCTAAGCAGTGGATAACTTTTTGCAGTTAATTGAGATATGTTTGCAGGGGTAACTCCAATCCTTCTGGCAACCTCTGCAGGACTGAGCCCGCTTTCGTCAATAATCTCTTTAAGTCTCTCTCCGTAATCCATGCAACATATATAATAATGATATGCACATCGGAAAACAAAAAAATTAACGTTTTGTTAAAAAAAATTGTTGACGAATTAACAGTTTGTAATTACATTAACACATAAGTTAAGACATTAACAAAGTGTTAAGAGGGTTAAAAATGGATAAAACAAGTCTTTCCCTTTATGTTCTCCCTACCGACAAAAACGAATTTGAGCGAATAGTTCAAGAAGAAAAATCGCGGGAGCGAAGGCGAACCATCGGCGACATATTTCATGATATGATTGAGACATATAAGCAGCGTGCCGAGGCCAATTAATGCAATCAATATCGCTTGCATCTGTCAGGTTGAGTGCTCGGCCTACCTCTGATTCCGATGCACGCCGGATCGCCATTATTGCAACTGATGAATTCCTGAAAGCGAATGGTATTGAATACGTCCACCAGGCGTATTTCTTCGAGCAAACAATATACCAATCAGCAAAACGACTGCAGCTTACCTGCGATGCGCATGATGAGGAGATCCGGCTCAACCAGCTTCAATTTGAACTCAAACGTCGCAGAATACCTCACAACGAAATCAATCCACTGAAGCTAATATCGGAAGCCCTCACACGGGAGGAGTACCGGGGTGAATACATAGACATCAAGCCGGCAGGAGGGAGCGGTGGCGAAAAGCCTGAACGAATTCATAACAGAGGAAACACTCGTCAAATTTCTCGAAATAAGCAAGTCGAAACTCTATCGACTAAGGACAGTAGAAGGGTTGCCGTTCATAAAGCTCGGTGACAAGGTTGTTTACCACGAACCATCGGTTGTTGAGTGGTTAAAGGGCAAACAGGAAATTTTAGTCTCGGACGTTGACGAATGACGACAAATGACGACAAACGGTATCTCTGGGACTGCAACTGACTTCACCTGACTGCATATGACGACGTGATTTTGAAAAACGATGAATACCATTGGAAATGAATAAAATGCCTAAAAACTACCCGATAAAGCCCGATCCCGTCAAAATGCGGGAACTTGAAAAAAACGGCGAGAGGAAGGCCGTCCGGGAGCTATTTGACGCAATCTCTCGCATAGAAAAACAGCACAACAGTCGGGGTATCGTTTACGAGCGGGATCCCGATGGCAACTACCACGCCGTACACAGGAGAAAGCAATGATAACAGCCCTTATTGAATCCCTTCGCCTCGAAAGAGAGATGGAAGAGGCGATAATACAGGCATTGAATAAAATAATTAAGAGGGAGGAACGTAATGATAACGGTATCGAAAATAGCTGAGGCCGATGGGTATGAAATATTTTTCGGCGATCACGGGAAATTCCTGTATCGCCCGAAGAAGGGCGGGACCAAACCGATCAACGGAAAACGTCTCATGAAAACCGATCAGGGCCCCATGCCCGAACTCTGTCAGGAGTCGGTCGCAAAGCTCCTGCAGGAGATGTATGAAAAAATATCAGGGAGGTAAGCAATGTACGTCTACATTCAAACCGAGCCAAAGCTCTGGACAGTTGGTTTTTATAAGCCCGATGGGCGATTTGAGCCAGAGTCAGATCACGAAAGCCCCAGCGCAGCCGCAAGCAGGGTTAATTACCTCAATGGGGGGATAAGCAGTACAGGAGATCGCAATGGCTGAAAAGAAAAACATAACTACGGCGGTGGCGAAGCCGAAAGCAAAGCCACCTGCAAAAACCAAAATCCAGAAATTCGATCCGCAAGCATTAATCGCAACCGCTATCGAGAAGGGCATGGATGTCGCAGTACTGGAAAAACTTCTGAACATGCGGGAGCGAATAGTCCGCGAGGATGCCGAACGACAATTCCGCGAGGCGATGAGCGCGTTTCAGGCCGAACTACCGGTGATAAAAAAGCAAAAGTCGGTGATGAACAAGCCCGAGAAGGGGGGCGGACTCAGATACAAATATGCAACAATCGACGAAATTATGAAACAGGTGCAGCCGTATATCGGCAAGCACAATCTCTCCTATGATATCGAGACATCGCGCGTTGACGGCGGCATTATGGCAACGGTGATTGTGTTTCATGTTGCCGGGCACTCGAAAAAAAGCAGTTTCGCCGCGCCCGTCGATCCCGAGGCATACATGACGGCACCGCAGAAATGGGCGGCCGCGCGGACGTTTGCCGTCCGGTATGCATTCATGGACGCTTTCGGGATTGTTACTGGCGATGAGGATACCGATGCCGCAGATGTCGGCAGCGGCGATACGGGCGCCATGCGGGAAAAACTCAATGCCCTTTCTCCCGACGCACAGGAGGGGCTCCGCATTCTCGGGTACGGCGTCAAGGCTGCACATATGTTCTGCGAGAAATTCGGATGGGATGAGAGAAAAATCTTGCACGAGATCCAGAAAATAGTCGATGGCAGGAATGCGAATGCAAGCTGATCGGACATACATACACGAGGGGAAAAATCTTCCGCACGTGACGGACATCATACCGCGTCCTGAATTCTATTGCACGCCCGAGCAGCTTGAGAACGCGAGGCTCGACGGTGTTGAGAATCACGCGATGGTGAAACTGTATTTCGACACCGGCGACACCTATGACGATCCGTATCTGATCGCGTTCGACAAGTGGCTGAGGGAGAATAGCCCGATCCTCGGAGAACTGATCACGTATGAGGAATTAATGGTTTCCTCAAAACGCCTGTTCGTCGGGCAGCCCGACATGATATTCAAAAAGGCCATTGTCGATCTCAAGAGAAATTTCGGCAATGTGAAAATCCATTCCCTGCAATTGGCAGGGTATTCGATCCTCGCCCGAGAGAGGGGGATCGCGAAAACGAAAACATGGATCATAGTCTGGGAGCAAAATGGGAAATTCAAATCCCGAAACGTGTACGATCCGAGAGCCGAGGAAATATTTCTCGCCTGTTTGCAGAAATTCAAGCTCGAACAGGCAATCGAATTGTACATGAAATCGACGTAAAAGGAGGACGCATGGAAGAGCAAGAATTGAAACAGGAGATCGTGAAGGCCGATGAGCAGATTCAGGCGCTCGTCGTCAATTCTCCCGAAACATTTGAGGAGGCCGGGCGGGTGGTGATATCGCTGGACGACCTGATCAAGAAAATCAAAAAATACTGGAAAGAGCCGAAAGAAAAAGCATTTCAGGCCCACAAAGCGATCACGCAGAGGGAGAAGGAGATGCTGAAGCCGGTCGAGGATCGCCGCCGAGTTGCGCAACAGCGCATTTCCGCATATCTCACCGAGCAGGAGCGGAAGCGCCAGGAAGAGCAGCGCAAGCTCGACGCAGAGCGCAAGGCGAAAGAGGATCGGGAGAAGGCAAAACTTGAGCGCCGTGCCGAAAAGGCCGAGGAGTCCGGAAACGCCGAAAAGGCCGAGGAACTTCGCGAGAAAATTGACGACATCTTTGTCGCACCGGCCATCGTCGAACCTACCATCGAGAAAACGACACACACCGACGCCGGAACCATCTCGCAGAAAAAAGACGTTGATATCCGTGTCACCGATCCGATGGCGATATTCAGGGGCATTGCCGAGGGGCGGATCCCCGCGAACGTGGCGGTGATAAACGAGAGCAAGTTGAAGCAATTTATCAAACTCCAGGGGATCGCAAAACTTGACGGCTGCGACATTCAGGAAGTCGTGAAAACTCAATTCAGGAGGGCAATATAGTGCAGATCGGAGCTTGTTGGATCAAACAGACACAGGATGGGCAGTCGTATCTGTCCTGTCAAATTCAGGTACCATTACTAACAATCAATTTCGCTTTATTCAAGGCGAAGGAGAAAAAATCGGCGAATTCCCCGGACTACAACATTATCTGGAGTGTGCCACGGAAAAAAACTGAAGCAGTATCGTCCTACAGTCCGTTCGAGTCCTACAATCCGTTCGACGATAGTGCCGTGCCGACGGGGGGGCGATGATGTACCATTTTAGGCCAAATTACGCAGAACTCCACCGCATGAATGAACATATCATGGGGCGGGGATACCTTAAAGATCGGGATTATTACAAGCGTCGCGATCAGGAGCTGGCGGAAGCCGAACGGCTGAGGAAGCCAGCTGACTGCGGTATACAGCAGTCGGGAAGGGGAGGGGAATAATGGGCAGGTTGAATCCGGCAACCTGGCTAATCCACAAAGCACAGCCGGGGTTCAATTCCCCGGCTGCCCGAAAAGCCGGTGTAGCTCAACTGGTAGAGCGACTGATTTGTAATCAGTTTGTTGGGGGTTCAATTCCTCTCGCCGGCCAATGCCCGTGAGGGCTGTAAATTAAAATTTTCTGGTAAGGGTGGAGATCCTAAATGTCCGTTTTCGTCAAGCCACCGCGAATGACTATCAGGAAAGACTGACAAGGGCGGTGTCCATGCCTAAACTCACCATAGGCAACAAGCTGGGGGATTCTCTCACTTGCCCCCAGCCTCCGCCCGCTAAAAAAATTCACAAAGGAGGTAATCAGGTTCTGGAAAAGTACTATTCGGCGGGCGACATTTGCCCGCCCGCAATCATAAATATTTTTTTTCAGTGAAATGAAATTTGAAATTGAGGACTTTGAAAAACCTTAACGAAACTATACAAAATACAGATTATGTCGCATAAGGAATTGTGAGATGGCAGAGGCTAAATATCGATATTTACAAACATCGTTCTGGACTGATGTTGATATCATTGATGAGTTCACACCTGAAGACAGATATTTTTACACTTACTTGCTCACCAACCCGCACACGAGTCAATGTGGAATATACGAAATATCATATAAGCACATGGAAACGGAAACCGGATATAACAAGGATACGATAAATAACATGATCAACAGATTTGAGACGGTGCACAAAAAAATAAAATATAACCCGGACACTAAAGAAATTGCCATAAAAAATTGGCCTCGATACAACTATACAAACTCACCAACCGTCCAAAAATGTATAATAAATGAGCTTGAAAAAGTCAAGGATCGGTCATTAATTCAGTTTTTGGAATACCCTATCAATACCCTATCGATACCCTATTTTCCAGAGCGACCCCAAAAAGAAAAAGAAAAAGAAAAAGAAAAAGAAAATAATAAATATATTGTCGATCTCCTCGAATACTGGAACTCCCTCGAAATACGCATACACCAACCCGAAGTTGCAATTCGATACGTTGAAAAACGGCATAGGGAAAATATTGAATTTTGGGGCACCGAAAAAATTCGTGAAGCAATGAAAAACTACAGCGAGGTGCTCGAGAGAAGCGATTTTTTTCACTACCGGTGGTCATTTTGGGACTTCATAGGGCGCAAAAATGCGATACCGAATTTCGTTTCCGAGGCTGATCCGATTGGCAATTTCTGCGACAAAGACAGATCGAAGGTTTTGAAATATTTGAAAGAGAAGGGTATGGCAAAATGAATATAGATCAATTCATCGCAAATATGTGTGAGAAATATCCAAAGAACTTCACCCCCATTGACGCTGACGATCTGCGAGAATGGTGTGAGAGAATGGAGATGGGTGATTTACAACTTGAGGCGCTATACAATGCCATTAAAGAAAACCATAAATATAAAACTTTCCCGTCGTTACCGGACATAAAAACATGGTGGGGGGGCACGGCGAGAGAGGAGAGAGGCAAGTTGGGGAAGTCTCCCCTTGCCCGTGTCGTTGACGAGACGAAACACTGGAGCGTCGAAAAACTTCTCCGCGTCCTGAATTACATCTGGGGAAAGGACGGCTGTGATCGCAGCGCTGCTGAGCGAAACATACTGCACGAATGGGGGAAGGTGCTCTATCACTACTGGGCGTACCGCGATCTCGGATACCGCGAGGAGGACATTCTCAAAAAGTGCGAGAAGACGAAAAAGGCAATTGAGCATGGTGAGCGTGTTTCTGATCTCGTACCCGAAGAAAGACGAGATCAGCAGATCGAGGAGATCGGCGATACCCGCCAGGGCCGCGCGGTAAAATTCGAGGATATAGGGTTGCCGCTGTGAAAGAGCGTCCGATAATATTCAGCGCCGAAATGGTGCAGGCTATTCGTGCCGGCACAAAAACGCAAACGAGACGGGTGATCAAGCCCCAGCCGGATTATCTCCCTGAGCAAAAAAACATGGCTGAAAATTGCCCCTACGGCGAGGCAGGTGATCGTCTGTGGGTGCGGGAAACTTTCCGTATATACAACTCATTTGAGGAATGCACCTGTTATGATGATTGCTCTTGCCATAGATATCATGGAAAACCGATTTACCGAGCCGACATGCCGGATGCCGAGGTAAAATGGACACCATCAATTTTCATGCCACGAAAATATTCTCGCATTCTCCTCGAAATAGACAACATCCGCGTTGAGCTTTTGCAGGACATCTCGGAGCAGGATGCGATACGGGAAGGCGTGACTTGTCGCGATGCGTTTCGAGAGTTATGGACGGTCATAAACGGAAATTGGGAGTCAAACCCCTTTGTGTGGATATTGGAATTTCACGAGGTGAAGCCATGAGAACAAACAAGCAATTACAGAAAGAAGCTCTTGCTCATTACGACAGGATGATAGCATGGGCGGAGAAACAGCCGAAAAGGGGAAAGCCATCTCATGTAAAAATGGCATCATATATTGGGGAATGGGCTGGGCCCGCTAAATGTTCTTACTGTGTAGAATATGGCTATGATTGCTTGCAATGTCCGCTTGGTCCAACTGTTTGCTGTGGAAAATTATATGGAAAAATGATCGACGCCAAAACATGGGGCACCTGGGTGAAGCGAGCGAAACTTGTCCGTCAATACATTGAGGAGCACGGAGCATGACGAAACGATATGACTATTGTTGTCTCTCCTGTTGGCACACTTGGCGGTCTACAAAAAAATATGAGCGTTGTCCGAAGTGTAAGAGCAGAAAACTTGATATTCGGGAGGAATTAATATTATGAAACGCGGTGATATAGTCTCAGTCGAATTACTACCAACAGGGGAAATTCTCCGCAATGTCAAAGTTCTCCAGGTGGGTTCAGACAAGCGGGATTTTAAATTTGTATATAGCAAGCACATTATTTTCACCCGTCCGGCGTGGTCGGTGCGGGTGTTGGAGGAGGGAGCATGAAAGATATACCAGCATTTCCGCTCATGGGTGTAGCGCCGGAAGACAGTGCGCCCGTCGAGTTTCACGGCATGACTCTCCGTGACTATTTCGCAGCTATGGCGATGAATGCGTACTTGAGTAAATGTCCTGAAACTACATCGGACAAGAAAATAGCATGTTGGTCTTACGAAATGGCCGATGCCATGTTGAAAGTGAGGGAGAAATGACACTATCTGAAATTCTCATTTTCGCTCTGGTGCTTGTCTGGCTCTGGCTTTTCTATTCCTGCGCCGGATACCTCATGTGGCGCATACGCGGTGAGCGTTTCCACGCCGACATTGAGCGCAACAGGAGGGAGATAACCCGTGGACGCTATAATTGAATTCCTGTTTGTTGACGCACACTGTTTTTTCAGAAAATTCAATGGCGTCATGTGGCAGGTTGTGGAGGCGAACGTGCTCGCGGGCGCAAATGTTATCGTCGCCTACGCCACGTACCGGATCGTGCGACGCCTAAAGGAGATGTTGTGAAGCTCTTATATCCGAAAACAGAGTATCCCACCAGCGAGAGTGTTGCGAAGTCGCTCGCTCGGAGGACTCTGGTTGAAGCGAGAATAAAACACGAAAAGGAGGAGAAGGCAATGAGCGAGGAAGTCAAGGAGAGAAAACAACGCGCATGGACAACACGGAAGAGGCGAAAACGCTGTTCCGGTTGTGGGAAACTGTTTCCCCGTGCCGAGCTCGGCGAGCAGGACGGTCTCTGTCCGAATTGTCGGGCCGGCGGGATGAATGTCGATGAAATTCCCGATGACGATGAGCTGAGCGGACATACGGTGAAAATCCATTACATCGAGGATGATTTCGACGAGGACAGCATTATCAGTGAACCGGAAGAGGGCACCGAAGAGGATTTCTCCGAGGAGACTGGAGGCATTCTCGTTCCATTCCAAAACGGGAATGGGCACTATCGGGAATGTTTCGCCTGCGATAGTCGCCTGTTTTTCTATCTCGGCAACGGCATGATTGAATGCGCTCGATGTCATGCCAGATACGATGTTGTGAGGAGGGGGGAATGAGGAGCGAAACAGAGATACGGGGAAAAATCGTGGAGCTGGAAAAATTTTTGGATTCCGGCTCTCCGTGGTCGCCGTACATGGCGAGGGTAACTCATTTTGCTGAGGCGCTTCGGTGGGTGCTGGAGGAGCAAGAGGAGCTATGAAAATTACGCATGGTGGAAATAAATGAGCAGTGAATTACAGAAAATAGAATCGTTTCGCTATGCGCTTGCTATCGCTGAGACGTTCGACGAGATCGGGAAAATAGACAGCGCGACGGCTGCTATTGCAGAGTTTGCCAGACGGGAGAAAATTAGCTTCGAGCGTCAAAACGATATTGGCAAATTTCGCATAGAGATCGAGCAAAAGAAAGGGAGGTGGCTCAACGATAATTTTCCGCACGGGGGGGATAGGGGCAACCAGTATACCGGTGGCAAGTTGCAAGAGGAGAAACTTGCCAATATCGATCCGCACTCCTCCTCCCGTGCCCGGCTTATATCGGAGACACCGATAGAGAAAATAGTCGAGGTACAGGAAAAAATTGCCAATAGAGGGGATGTTATCACTCCGGCGAAAGTGGAGCGGGAGCTAAGAAAAGGCGCGACAGACAGGCGTGAATGGATACCACTGCCAACCGAAAAATATCATGTGATTTACGCCGATCCTCCGTGGCGATACGAGCATTCTGTTTCAATTTCAAGGGAAATAGAAAATCATTATCCGACTATGAGCATAGATGAAATTTGTGAGCTTAATATCGGATCAATAGCGCATGATGACAGTATTCTTTTTCTCTGGGCTACCAACCCGAAACTATCGGAGGCAATGAAAGTTATTGGTTCATGGGGTTTTGTTTACCGGACGAATTTCGCATGGGTTAAGGACAGGATCGGTATGGGGTATTATGTTAGGCAGCAACACGAGTTACTACTGATAGCCACAAAGGGAAACCCCGGAACCCCTGATCCCCCTAATCGCCCGAGTTCTGTTTTTTTATTACCACGCGAAGTGCACAGTAAAAAGCCGGATCATGTATATGGCATGATTGAAACAATGTATCCCGGAAGAAAATATATTGAGTTATTTGCGAGAAAAAAAAGGGAGGGATGGGCTTCGTATGGCAACGAAGTTGAATGATTTCAAAACCGATCTTGAGTTTTCGAACAGCGCAAGCGATGAACCATTTTGGAAAGAGGTTTACAGAAGGGCATTCCCTGATTTTGCAAATTGCATGAAATATGATCAGCATTGCGAAGGCCAGCTTAGGGGAATAGACAGGATTATATATCTGAAAAGCGGACGAGTGCTCTATATCGATGAAAAAAAGAGACGGAAAAATTACAATTACAATGATATTTTACTGGAATATGAGCACGTTTTTGATGATGGCCACACAGAAATCGGGTGGATCGAAAAACAGCTCGTTATAGATTATCTTGCGTACGCATTTATGAAAACTGAAACTGTTTTGCTGTATGACTGGCAAATGCTCCGAAAGGCGTGGCTCCAAAACAAGATGGAATGGCATAGGACCTGCGACACAATACCAGCTCACAACCGCGGATACGTGACCCATAGTCTTGCAATTCCGTTTCGAGTACTACACAAAGCCGTGAGTGCCGAGAGAATCATAAAATTATGAGCAGATATACAAGCAGCAGGTTCCAATGAAGATTGACCGCCACCACAAATTTCCGCAGACGAAGGCGAACCTGAAAAAATATGGGAGAGGGTTGATCGACGATCCGCGGAACGTCTGTCTTGTGAATCACGATCTCCATATGGCGGGGGACGTTCCGACATGGAACGAGCGGGAATTTTGCGGGGCGCTGGGATTGCTCCGTGAGGAATATTGCGAGAGGAGTGAAAACGGCTGTAAGTCCTGCACATGGTACTACGGCTTCGAGGCTGACGAGTGCAGGAATTTTGAGTTCAGTTTAGACAAATATGAGGAGGCGCAGAGATGATACCATTCAAGATTAAAGTAACAAAGGGGAACTGCAGGCTCGCCCTTCATGTTTTGGAGATGGATGAGCGATTGAGGAATAAGGGAGAGATATTTGATAACGGGGATATGGGGATTACTTCCATAAATCTCCCATGGTCGGATGAAGAGAGATTGTATTTGCGAGGATGTTGGCGGGAAGCTGATGAGGCTGATTTTATACTCCGCTTCTCTACCAATCATTCCCGTGACGCATACCTCTTTCGCCTCCAGAAACTCTGTGACGATTTCAAGGCGGCATGGAAGCGGGGGGAGATAAAACTGTTGGAGGCGCAGAGATGAAACTTAATGAATTATCTGAAATTTTTAACGAAATAATAAGAATAGCCAAAGAAGAGGATAGTGAAATATTTTTTCCAGAGATAGTAGACACCCCATCAGGAGAAAGACAGCGGTCTGATTCAGAATTATTTGATCATGAATATATTATACAAAAACAAGGTAATTGTTGTGATTCATATTATGGGTTCATTTTCTACCCTATCGGTGATAAATATTTAAAAGTTGGATTTTCAATTTAAATTGAGGGAGGCGCAGGAATGAATGTTTGTGAAATTGTTACAAAATATCTCATCGAGAACGGTTATAGCGGACTGTATTCAGAGGATTGTGGATGTAAAATTGGTGACTTGTTTCCATGTCAAGAATGTCCCGATAAATGCAAAGCTGGCTACCTTCAAGAAGATTGTGACGGGTGGTGGATAGGAACAGAAAAGCCAAAATTGAAATAACAAAAGTGCAAGAGGAGAAATAAAATTGAAGGAGGCGCAAGATGATTAGAAAAATAATTAACACAATCCTTATGCTCCGCACTGTCCGGCATTACAACCGGATGATGGCATGGGCGAAAACTCAACCGGAAGGGGAGGAGGTTAGCATCACTAAAATGTATGATGAAATTGGTGAGGATTGGACTGCCGAGAATTGTCCGTATTGCCAAAAGTACTACATAAATAAAGGTTCCTGTTCTCAATGTCCTTTGAATATTTCAAATTTTCCCTATCATTGCTGTAACCATCTCTGGAGTCAAATGAATAAATCTCAAACGTGGGGAGAATGGGTAGAACGAGCAAAAGCCGTAAAAAAATACGTGTGGAAACACGGGATATAAAAAGGAGGCGAGGGATGAAAAATTGCATACAGGGAGTCAATGTTCGCTGTCAAAAATGCGGGAAATTGGAGTTTCGCCGCATTCAGGATACGGACGCTATGTTTGTGAACGGATTTATGATTTTGCCGGATCGCTGGATATGTGACGAATGTTTGCCTGAGACTGCGTATGAGATAGCGCGGGAAATGCAGGCGGAGCGAGATCGGAAGCTGGGACATGACGAAATCAATTGAAACACATTTCAAGGTTCAGCGGGGCAACATCGTTTTCCTGAACGATCCAAATCCTCCCGAGCTGCAGAAGCTGATCGAGAAAAACGAGGGACGGCGGGGAGTCCGGGAGATCCGCATCGAGGAGGATTCCGTCGCGTACCATCAACACAAATTTTATCGTGGTTATCTGATCCCACCTATCGCCGAGGCCGCGTTCGACGGAGACGAATTTCAGGCGCACATCGAAATGAAAAAGCGTTTTCTGTTCCGGGAAATCCACGAATACGGCGAGATACCGAGAAAACATCAGAGCCGCTGCATTCCTGTATGGCGAATCACGCCGGACGGGGAGGAGGTGTTGATCGGCTATCTCCCCAGCACCGGCGATTTGACGAAAGACGAGATGCGGGACTACATTCAGCGCGTCGAAAAATTCAGCGACGAGATGGGAATGTATACGCTTGATCAAGCTGGCGTCGAGGCCCGAAACATGGCGTATGGGCACGACTCGGGACAGAAGGAGTTATTCTGAGGAGGATATTTCTTGAAAAAATATTAAAAAAAGGAGATAGTCAATGACAACTAAAGAAAAATCCAAAACCAACAAAACCGAGCAGGTGGTTATTGCTGCTCCGAATTTCGGGTATGCAGATTTTAGTATTGTCGGGATGGCTCCCTATGTGCAGCTAAAGTTTGCGGAAAAAACGAAGGATGAATTGAGGCGCAAGCATGAACTTGGGAGCCAGTCGCGGAAGGGGGCGAAAAAAGAGGCGCGTGATTTTGATGAAGATTATCGGCAGGCGTTTCACGTCTCAGACGAGGGCTGGCATGGGATTCCCGCTTCTGCATTTAGAAAGGCGATGATTTCAGCGTGTCGTACGGTCGGGTTTCAGATGACAAAGGCAAAACTATCTATTTTCGTCGAGCCGGACGGGTTTGACAGAAATGAAGGAACGCCTTTGATCAGAATTGAGGGTGAACCGGAAATGAAGATTGACAATGTGAAAAATCAAACCGGCGTTGTTGATTTGCGTGTACGGGCAATGTGGCGAGAATGGTCTGCGATGGTAAGGGTGAGATTTGATGCTGATTTTTTCAGCATAACAGATGTCTCCAATCTGCTCGCGCGTGCAGGGCTTCAGGTTGGCATAGGCGAAGGCAGGCCTGATTCAAAAAATAGTGCCGGTATGGACTGGGGGTTGTTTAAGATTGAGTAGAGGCTTCATTTGACGAGGCGCGGCTTGGCAAGGCATGGCGAGGCGTGGCCAGGCAAGGCGCGGCGCGGCCAGGCGGGGCAAAAACATCTCAATGAGACATAAAAAAAGAGTTGACGAAATTGGATTATAACTGTAAATTACTGTTAGATCGACAACTAAAGGAAGTTGCCGTCAAATATCTCGATCTCTACCATTCCGACTTTCTCAAGATCGAGATAAATATGAAGCGGGACCCGCAGGACGTCAAGATTATTTGCAGCGATTCTCGTACCGTGTAGCATAACAGTCTCAATCAACAGTCGGTGTCTGCGCAACAGGCCGATATTTCCCTTCCGGGGAGGTGTCGGCTTTTTTATTTGTTATGGCAAAGAAATCAGAAAAAAAGAAATTATCAGACAAGCAGCAGAGATTTATAATGGAATATCTTGTTGACTTGAATGCAACACAAGCGGCTATCCGTGCGGGTTATTCAAAACGCACGGCAAGGGCAATTGGGGCGGAAAACCTCTCAAAACCTATCATCAGGAAATCGATAAACGAAAAAATTGAGGAAATCCTCGAAAATAAGACAGATCTCACCCTGCGGACAATTAGGGAGTTAGAACGTCTCGGATTCTCGAATATATCCGATTTTCTTGAATATGATAATGACGGAGTGAAAATTTACCCATCCGACACAGTTGACACCAGGGCAGTATCTCAAATAAAAGTAACTGAACAAGTCCTCGGATCAAAAGATTCTGAAGAAAAAGAAACCCTAAACAGAACCATCGAATTCAAACTCCACAACAAAGAAAAAGCCCTTGAGTTGCTTTCTCGATACCTGGGGATTTACCGAGATTTGCATGAGCATATGGGGAAAAATGGCGGTCCTATCGAGTTGTCTGAATTCAAGGAGAAGTTAAAGGAAAAGTTAACGAGAAATGCAGATACAAAATCAAAATCCGACAGCGAGTGATTTTCGCTCATTGCCCCTGGGAGACAGGGCTGAACTCATTGATTCGATAAGCCCAGAGGAGGCAATGTCTCTTTATTACGATTGGCGTTTTTGGGCACGTCCAGAACAGCTTGAGCCAAAAGAGCTTGGGAGGAATGGGAAGTTTATTTGGTTTTCGCTTTCCGGCAGGGGAACCGGGAAAACTCGTCAATACGCGGAATGGGTTATTGATAAAGTACAAAATTATGGATATAGATATATCTCTCTTATAGGCGCCGCAGCGGATGAAGTACGGAATATTATGATTGAGGGGGAGAGTGGTATTTTGAACTGCTCTCCTCCCTGGTTTATTCCGATTTATGAGCCTTCGAAGAAAAGGCTATTGTGGCCAAATGGTGCTGTTGCTCAGATTTTCTATGGTAGTGAGCCCGATAAAGCGCGTGGGGCTCAGTCTGACCTTGTGTGGATGGATGAGCTTGCCAAGTGGAAATACCCGGAACAGGCCTTCGACAATATTTTGCTTGGATTGCGTTTGGGGGAGAATCCCTTATGCGGAGTATCCACAACCCCTCGGCCCACAAAATTCATAAAAGAGCTTGTAGAGCGTCCAGAGGTAATAGTGACGAGGGGCCATACAATGGACAATATCGACAATTTGGCAGAGCCATTCATTCATACCGTTATCAGAAAATACATGGGGACACGGCTCGGACGTCAGGAGCTTGATGCCGTAATCCTCGATGATAATCCAAACGCTCTATGGAAAAGAAAAGACCTGGATGACTATAGAGTCGAAAAGGCCCCGGATCTCTACAGGATTATTACTGCTGTTGATCCTGAAGCCACAGATTCCGAAGAAAGCAGCGAAACCGGTATCGTTATAGTTGGCGAAGGCAAGGCAATGCCCGGTATGAGAAATCAAGATCTGCCTCACTTTTATGTAATAGATGATATGTCACTGAAGGGATCTCCCAACGGATGGGGCAGGCAAGTGGTAACTGCATTTAATAAATACGAATGCGACAGGATCATCGCAGAGAAAAACAACGGTGGAGATATGGTGAAATCTACTATCCACAATGTTGATGCGAAGGTCCCTTTTTCTCCTGTTTGGGCAAGCAGGGGGAAGTATGTGAGAGCTGAGCCGATATCGGCATTATATGAGCAAGGAAGAGTACATCATGTTGGTTCGTTTCCCATACTGGAGGACCAGCTTTGCGAGTGGGTTCCCGGGGAGAAATCACCAGATAGACTGGACGCCCTGGTATGGGGTGTTACATGGTTATCCGAAAAAGAATCTATTGCTCAGGCCCCCTCTGTCCGGGCACATGGCAAGAATCCAAAATTCAGGAGCAAGGTAACGAATTTACCAACTTGATTATGGCACAATCCAGCTTATTGAAAGAGGTTACGCAATACGGCGATAGATACATGAGGTTGTCCGAGGTGCTTTTCTATTCCTCGGAGCGCAGTGTTGAGCAATACAAAAAGATGCGCATGTATCCCATGTGTTGGATGGGGCTGAATTTCATCAAGCTCGGCTTGCCGGATGTTCCCTTTTCCATTGAATGCGATGAGGATGTGAATATTAAGCTCCTCACCGAGAAGATGTTCAAAAAATTCTGGAAGCGGATGATCAGAGAGGCTCTTGAATCTCTGGACTTTGGCTTCAAGGCGTGCGAGATCCGATATCAGGCAAGCAGTTTTAAATATCAGAATGAAAACGAGGAAACAGACACATTCGATGGAATGGTACTGCGAAGGCCAAAGGGGCTGGACGGTGAAACAATCGAGATACTCATCGATGAGCCCGAAGGGAGCCTTAGGGGGTTCCGGCAGAATCATGAAATCGATGTGCTTGTAAAAGACAGAAAAGCACTTCTTTTTACGCATAATCTTGAATCCGGGAATTACTACGGCATATCCGCACAGGAGCCAATTTACCCATTCTGGTATGATGCGAATATCAATCGCCAATTTCACATGCGATGGCTTGAGCGGAAAGGGACTGGCATATTCAAGGGCATTTATCCTGTCGGGAATTCACCTGTCGATGGGACTGATACAGACAATCAGGACGTCATGCTTGACCTCCTTGATGGTATTATGGAGGGGACGGCTGTTTCCTTACCATCAGGCCGGGATGAGAGCGGCAATCTACAATGGGATATCTCGATACTCGACAGCGAGGATAAGACAGACCCTTTTATAGAGCGTGCAAAATATCTCGATGAAACGATTTTAAGAGGGCTTGTGATACCGGAGAAAGCACTCACCCAGGGGGAGGTCGGGGCCCGTGCGAGCATTGAGGCATTTCAGGATCTCTTTATAAATCGCAAGCAGGATATCCTTGATCAGATTGTCGATACGATTGACCGATACCTACTTCCGCATTTCGTTGAATTGAATTTCGGCCAGGATATAGAAGTCCATGTAAGAGCCGGAAAGCTCGATGATGACAGCAAATTCACAGCGAGTGAAATAGTTAAGAAGCTCATAGAGAAGGGCTCCGAGAAGGTCGAGCAACAATGGCTTATTGATAAAACAGGCATACCACTTGAAGAGAGGAAAGAGGAAATTGATCCTGATGAGATTGTTGAATTTCCTGAAGATGAGATACCGCTCCCCGGGGAAGAAATACCGTCCAACATTGAAGAAGAGGTGAGCGGATTTTCCGATTCCAGATGGCGGGCGTTAACGAAGAGGGAGCAGGCATTCAAGATGTCTCAGCTCGGTTCATTTCTTGACGATGAGAGTGCAAAATTCCAAAAGGACATGACCGATGAGCTTCTCAAGCAGGCAGACAGAATCAAAGGGTTCGTTGATAGGAATTTCGGTAATGATAAGCCTGCAAATATAGCGAACAAAATAGAAATAAAGAAATCACCCATCAAACGCATTTTAAGGAATTATCTTCAGAGCGTTTATGATTATTCATACAGCAATTTTAAGTCCAGCGTGGAGGGTGTGAAATTTACCGTCACCACCGATAATACAAAGGATTTCATCGGCTTTCGCTCCGATCTCACATCCAACGGCATATCCACAGACATTGAATCATCCGTCAAATACCAGACGATGAATGATCTCTCGAAGGGGATCGGCAAACTCGAGGTATTGGAAAACATCATCAATACCGTTAAGAATTACATTTCGGCGAGACTCCCCAATGTCGCAGAGACAGAGATCGGATTCACGCTCGATAAATCCAATAACGATTATTATATCGAAAATCAGAAAAAAGTCAAGCAGGGGCTGCTGCCATCCAACAAGGCAATAGTGCGATTTCAGTATTCTGCAATTCTCGACAATAAGGTTTGCCCGTTGTGCGCTGAATTGGACGGGACCATTGTAGAGGGAGAATCGCCAATCAAGGGACAATATGCTACCCCGATTCATTACATGTGTCGCTGTGCATGGCTCCCGATAACAGAGGGAGAAGTTGAGGACCCGAGATATGCCGAAACTGATTTGTCGCTAAATAAGAAGGGCAAGCCTATGACGTTAAACGACATGAATGCCAAAGTGGGAAACAAAATTGAACTCAAGACTTTTTGTTTTCACTAAGGAGACATAATATGCCATTACCAAAACCACGCAGCGATGAAGGCAAAGACGAATTTATCTCCCGATGCATGGGTGATGAGATTGTGAATACAGAATACCCCGAGCAGAATCAGAGGGCTGCTGTCTGCAATAGCCAGTGGAAAGAGAAATTCTTAGATATCCGGGATGTTCTCACCGACGAGTACGACGAGGTTCATGATATTGAAATATTCAACATTCATCCGAATGCGCATAAAATAAAATTCAAAGAGAGCGATCTCGACGAGATGGTAGACTCGTTTTACCGTAACGAGCAATCAAAAAGACCGAATGTCAAGTTGAGCCATTCAGACAAGCAGCTACTCATGAGAGAGCTCTTTAATGTTGAGGGAGTCCCCTTCGACGAGGAGCTCCCGAATATAGGCTATCTCTATAATTTGCGAAAACGTGGTGCAAGCCTCATTGCTGACATCAAGGATATTCCAAAGAAATTAAAGGACAAAGTATATAACGGGAAATTATTCAAAACCATATCCCCGGAGATTGTATTCAACCATAGAGGAACCGGGAAGAAGTTTTTACAAGCCATCGTTTTAACCAATAATCCTTCATTGAAACACATCGCGGATGTGCACATGAGCGAGGCTCTTGGCTATGGAGGAAATTTTGTAATCGAGGAGGGTAAAACTATGGAAGGCAAAGACGCAAAAGAACAGGAAGGCGTTCAACTTTCTGAGGACTCTGCCAAGAGCTTGATCGAAAAAATGACTGAAGCTGTAAGCGGTGCTATATCGGGCGTTTTCAAGAAACCCGAAAAGCCTCCCGTTGACGGCGAGAAAGTCGTTACCATGGCTGAGATTGAAGGGATTAAGGATTCAATCAGGGCTGAATTCAAGAGCGAATACGAAGGCCAGATCAACGAGCTCAAGGCGAAGCTCATTGATAAGGAGAACGAGCAGAAGAATTTCAGTGAGCAGTTGAAGAAAATTGAAGAAAACAGCCGGAAGGAAGCAGCCGAGGCAATATGCAAATCGGCCATTCTTGACGGCGTGCCTCCTGTGGTAGTCAACCATTTCAAACCTGTACTGTTGTCTGATGTTGGGGAAAGAATGATTAAATTCTCCGACACGGTGGACGGTGAAATTGTTGAGGCCGAGAAGTCTCTCAACGATTTTGTTGTCGGGTTTTTCGATGTATACCCGAGCAAGGTCGATCTCTCGGATCAAACCGTAACATCCCTGACCGCACCTTCGGATGACAAGTACAAGAAGGTCAACGCGCGAGCTAAGGAGCTGCAGGATGGCGGCATGGATCGCCACAAGGCCCTTATTCAAGCGGGACAGGAATTAATGTAGGAGGTAATAGTCTATGGCATGGGATGCTGGACAAGGCGAAGAACGGCATGTAATGACCATCAACGCAAGGGCTGGTGCCACTGTAGCTCCGTATCGGATCTGCAAAAAGGGCACCGATCCCGATGAAGTGATAGTCACTACAGCGGGAACCGATATGCCTATAGGTGTATCGGGGAACGCAAGCGAAAATAACGCAGCCACTTATGCTGAACACGATCCGATTGCCCTGAAGGTTTATGGCATCGTGTATGTTGAGATGAGTGGAGTAGGGCTCCGAAGTGATCGAGTTATGCCCACCGCTTCGGGGAAGGGTTTGCGTCACGTCAATACCGATGGTGTATATGTCCTCGGTTTTGCGATGGAGGCGTGGACAGATGGGCAAATAATTCCGGTGATGATCGACAGATTCTTTGTCGGTGATTATACGTTATCATAGGAGGTGAGTCATGGGTATTAGTGGAGTGACCAAATATGACCAGTATCTCACTGACCTGGCGCTGTCTTATCCTACCGGAAATCTTATCGGGGAGATTGTCTGCCCGATTAAGCCAGTGACAGAATACAGTGATTATGTGTTTCAAGATGCGGATGATGCAATCGCATTGAGAAACGATGAAGCCGAGGCGGTCCCTGCGAATATGGTTGATTTCGGGGCTGGCGATGCATATTCATACAGGACAAGACGAAAGGCTTTTTCCGATGTTGTTCGAGACAAGGAGGCAAACAGTGCCGCCAAGGTCGTCAGATGGAAACAGCGGGTGACAAACAAACTTGTCCATCGGCTGAAGCTGAAGCATGAATATCGTGTCGCTACGATCCTCACGGATCCGACGAAAATAACCCAAACAACCGATGTTGATGCTGTCGCAAACGCAAGGCTTGATGAAACAACTCCGACTCTGGAGACGGATATCATCACGGCGGTAACCACAATTCAGTCAAACTGTGGTGCGGTTGCGAACACCATAATCATACCCTTTAAAGCTGCTGTGTATGCCGCCAAGGTGTCTTTTATCAAGGATACCTTGAAGTATGATTATGGTATGGAATATGTTCAGGCGAGCTTTCAGAATCAGGTGATGGCTGCTGTCGGACTTCCTCCGTTTATCAAGGGGTTAAGGGTTGTTGTCTCTGCCGGTCGTAAGGATAATTCAAACAAGGGTGAAACTACGAATCCCGCGGCAGTGTGGGGCAAAGACATCCTTATCGGCTATGTTCCTCCGAATGTTGAGGTTGATGATATGTTCGGAATTCTCACTATGGAATATGAGTCGCTGAAGGTATGGACGGAGCGACAAAGCGATCCGCGTGGCACGAAAATCGTGGCCGAATGGGATTACGACATTATGGAAGCGAACCTCGCATCGTGGTATTTGCTTCAGAACGTGGTCGGGTAAATTTTTTGCTGGCCGCTCGGTTTTCTCTCTCCCGGGCGGCTGGTAAATTCTTTTTGAGGTGAATGAATGTATTGCTCAATTGCACAGGTAAGGGGATCAAGCAACAAGCTGGAGAATGAGACAGATGTGACTGATCTCATTATTACCGGCAGAATAACAGAGGCCGAATCGCAGATAAAAGCTGATCTGTCTGAAATTATCTCCGAAGCTGATCTCGATGCTCTTGGCAGCGATTCAAAAGTTGTAAATCTGATGGCGATATATAAGGCCGTTGAGAAAACACTCATATACTATTATGGCATATATCGAAAAGCCAATGAGATAGGAGACACAGATTATTTTGCGAAGCAATACGACAGGCTCCTGAAGAAAGTCATTGAGGGTGAAATATCCGTTACAGACGATACGGGTACAGACTATGGAGCGGCGGACTACCCGAAAGCAACATCTTCGAATTACAATCTCAAGCTCTACCCGAGGAAGGGCATTCCGGGATTCACGCCGGAGGGTGCCGACGGGAGCTATGAGGATGATGAAAATCTATAAGGGGGCAATATGAGCAAAGAAGCTGAAGAAAAAGCGCAAAGGCTAATACGGCAAATCGGAAACATGTCGGATTTTATTACCGATAGTTCGGTACCGATAGAGGCACGAGAAAAAGTGGCATTTGAGCTGCAGAAGCTATTCAACAACAAAATTCTCGGATCAGTGAGCGCTGAGAAAAACAGACTCGCCCTGAATAGAGTATATCAATGAGATTCAGCGTTGATATAGAAAATAAAGAGCAAGTTGTCAACTGGCTTGAGCGGTTGAAAAAAGGCACAGACGATGCACGGCCTTTCTGGAACGCAATGACGCCGAAGATTAATGAGTTCGTTGATAAGCAATTTGATCCTGCATCTGATTCCGGGAAGGGGTGGAAAAGCCTGAAACCAAAATATAAGACGTGGAAAATCAAAAAGGGCTATTCCCCTGCCATAGGCGTAATGACTGGCAGGCTCCGGGAAGGTGCAGGAGTTCAATCGTCGAAGAAATACAAAAAGAAAGAGCTCATATGGGCAGTCAATCAAAACCATGTGCAGGATCACGGCGTGAGATATGCGGGCTATTTTAATGCCGAACGTTCTATATATAAGCGAATAGCATTGAGGCTCAACAGCTTTCTCGGAATCGATATCAAGAAATTCGAGGGAGGCTCGCATAATAGTTTCACGTATATCTGGTTGAGAAATGAATTGAGGAAGCTGCAATGATAAAGGAAGTGATAACAGCATTGAAAAATCAACTGACTGTGTACCCCGCCCTGGCTGCTTACGCAAGTGATTCAGGTTATATCGCAGAAGATCCCTACGAGTTAGTCCAGTCTAACAAAATGCCATTTTTCAATATTAATCCACAGGGGCAAGTTGTTGAGAAACTCGATGATATGTCATTCACGGACATCGAAAGGCATACAATGCAATTCGTGATTCAATTTGCGACAAGGGCGATGGCGAAGAATGTGGCGGTAATGGGAGATGATACCAGAACAGGAATTCTTGATTTTATGGATGATATATGGAGCGGAATTATCTCTGACAGGACTATCGGTGGGACCGTGGATGGCATCACGCCAGGATATGCTATTGCTATTGATGTTATCGAGCTTGAGGATCAGCAGAGGATATTCGTGGCGGGTGCCGAGATGATTGTCGAATTCTTTAGGGATGTTGCGCTATGATGGGGACGGTTCAATATCAGGGAAGAGAAAAGGAAGTCTTAATTTTCCATAACGGGAAATGTACGACTGTTGGCCCTGATGGATTCGCGACAATTCCGTTGCAGGAATGCAAAAGACTTATTGAAAGGGCTGAAGATTTCGTACCGACAAGGGAAACCGCAGAAATGCTACAAAGATTCGACTGGAAGGGCACACCGACTGCCAACGGGATGCTGAAAGGCGAAAGGCTTTTTATTATCGGGTGCGGTGGGAGTCTCAAGGGATTTGATTTCTCCCGGCTTGATAACGAATGGACGTTGGTGATAAACCATTCACTCAGATATTATCCAAATGCGAAGATGCTTTTATTCCTCGACGTAACCTTCGTCAAGGAATGCAAGCAGGAAATTGATGATTTCAAGGGGATTGTTTTCGCATCATTCAGGGCTGATTATAATGACAGGGAATTTAAAGGTAAGCACATTGTTTGCTTTCCTATAAATAGAAAGGCCCCCCAGGAGGATATAAACCTCGGATTGTTTAATGGCGAATTGGCGGGATTAACCGCTGTAAATCTCGGGATAGTAATGGGGGCCTCTGAAATATACTTGCTCGGGTTTGATATGGACTCGGAGGCTGAAGATTATTATTTCTTCGAGGATCAATTCAAGCCGAAGAGCAAAAAGCATAGAAGCGGGAAAGATGTAAAAGTCCTTCCGCAATTTGAAAAGTTTAAACCATATAACGACAGGATATTTAACTGCAATCCTGTCTCGAAGATAAAGACGTTTGAATATAGAGATATCGAGGATGTTTTGAATGGATGAAAGAATTTATTACGTGATTCCTGCCCGGGCGGGATCAAAAGGACTCCCCGGGAAAAACAGAAAACTCATGAAGCATACATTCAAGAGGATTCCATATCAGGGATCGAACGTGGTGGTGACTTCAGACGATGAGGAAATCTTGAAAGAAGCCAAGCAGCGGGGATATCAATATATCAAAAGGAATCCCGAGCTGTGCAGCGATACGGCCTCGATGAAAGATGTGCTTCTCGATACCGTCAAGCGAATAGAAATGAATGATGACGATATCATCGTGATGCTCTATCTCACGTATCCCAACAGGACATGGGGAGATGTGATTGATGCGCTTGAATTCTTTTTAAAGGAAAATGCCGACAGCCTGCTGTGCAAGGCAGATGCCAGGACGCATCCGTATCTGTGTATGTTTCCAGTGAATGAGCATAACGGAATTCAGATCATTGGACACGGTTTATACAGACGACAGGATTACCCGGAGGTATTCAGGATCAGCCATTATATTTTTATCGGTAGAGTTAAGGAGATTCAAAACCTGAATCAGAATCTCTACAATGAGGGCACGGTATTTTTCCCGGTTGAAGATGGCGTGGACATTGACACCGAGGAAGATTTCATAAAATTTCAGAAGGGGGCGTAAATGGCAACACAAAAATCTACCACTACCAGAAGGCCGATGAGCAGGCGCGATGGATCGGGTCGCGGGAAGATGGGTGGTCGCAATAGAAATACCGGTGGATGCTCCTCGGGCGGTCCCGGTGGTGGAAAGGGTGGCGGTCGAGGAAAAGGGGCGAACAGGAAGGGATGATGGCGCATACTATATGGCTGACAGGCTTGCCGTGTTCAGGCAAATCAACAATTGCCAAAATCATTTATGAGCAATATGGCGATTATGTTATTCTTGATGGTGACGAGCTGCGAAGTGGGCTGTGTTCCGATCTCGGATTTTCTGCCGAGGATAGGGCCGAGAACATCAGGCGGGTCATCGAGTTGTGTAAAATCCTGAATAAAAACGATGTGAATGTCGTCACGGCCTTTATCTCTCCCCTTCGGGAGTTGCGGAGACGGGCGAGAGGGGAGATCGGGAATTGTGATGTTATATGTTTATTGGCGAGCCTTGAGGAATGCAAGAAACGAGATGTTAAGGGGATGTATGCGAAGGCAGCGAGAGGAGAAATTGAAAGATTCACGGGTGTTAGTGATCCATATGAAAGTGGGGAAGATGACGAATACGAACTTGACGCAGAGTGCCCAATTGAGGTTACGCGACTCGAGCTTTTCGATATTGTGGACAAAATACGGGAGGATTATAGCTAAAACTATCAGCTATAGGCTAATCATGACGATATTGACGGCATCGATAGTATTTTTCTTCTCAAGGGATTATTATGTGTCAATCGGATCTGCAATATGCGAATTGGTGATGAAGTCATTTATATATTTTTTCCATGAAATTCTATGGAGGAGCGAGTGAGGATTCATTTCATGGATGTTGAGCATATAGGGTTTATCGGACGATTTGTCGTATTCCATAAAGGGCACACGTCAATCATAATGGAAAAGTACAAAGAGACGGGCTTGCCGGTGTTGATACTGATCAGGGATACATATTATGATGAAGTCAAGCCAGTGGACAGAGCGGCTGTAATTACGGCGTGGATGGATAAAAACGAGATAGAGGGTATCGTGATGGTAATACCGGACATCAAAGGCATATATTATGGCCGTGGTGTTGGGTATGAAATCGAAGAGATCGAGGCACAAGAGGAAACAAAAACGATATCCGGGACAAGAATCCGGGACATGATTAGAAACGGTGATTCTACATGGACAGAGTATGTTGACAAATCGATTGTTGAGGACGTGAAAAGGGCAATATGGAAATAGCAATGTTCACAGTCTTATCGAAAGACTTCCTTGTCGGATACAAGGTGTTTATGAAGTCATTTCTCTATCATAATCCGTGGTTCGATTTGGATTTCATAATTCTCGATATAGATTTACCGCAGGAAGTGAAGGGCATTTGCAAAGAGATTTACCCGAAAGTAATTTTCAGGAAGCCAGATTATAAAGCCTATGAAGATGTTAATTTTTCAGCAACCCATCAAAAGCTACAAAGTACATATTATTTTCTGGATGCTTTTTGCCAGTATGATTACGACAAGGTTGTTTCTATTGATGTTGATATGGTTATTCTGGATTCCCTTGAGCCTGTTTTTAAGGACACGGGAGACGGTATCGCAGCCTGTCCGGGGTACTCGAAAAGAAAAGATAGGATAGTAAAACTGATGAATGCCGGTCTTTTCGTGGTGGGGAAAAAATATCTCAATGAAAAGACATACATGGACTTGATTGAAATTATCAAACAGGGCTTTTCGATGCCCGAGCAGAAAACGATGAATATCTATTTCGACGGGAAATTCGAGTGGCTCCCGAAAAGATATAACATTGAAAAGCGCATGATGAAAACACGAAGGTACAGAAAGATTCTGTCTGGTATGGCTGGCCTGCATTTTGTGGGACTCAAGCCGTGGCAGGATCACTCGAGGTGCCCTGATAACGAAAAGGGGTATGAGAAATTTGAGGATATATGGTGGACATGGTATCACAAGAAGGTATGAAAGCATGTCTTTTCGCAATAATGACTGAAGATTATTTCAAGGGATTTTATGTTACCATGAAATCATTTTTGTATCATAATCCATGGTTTGATCTGGATTTCGTCATAATTGATATTAATTTGAATGAGGAAACGAAGAAAAAAATTTTAGAGATTTACCCGAAGGTTCTTTTCAGGAAGCCAAATTACGGCTTATACGAGGGTGGAAATTATGAAAAGCTATACAAGAAGAATAAGGTAAATCAGTTTTATCTTGAGTGCTTTAATTTATGTGATTACGGCAAGGTTGTTTCAATTGATCTCGATCTCCTCATTCTTGGCGATATGAGATCATTATTTTTTAATACCGGGGATGATCTGTATTGCCCGAAAGGGTTTTCGATAAGGAAAAAACGGGTATTGAACACATGCCAGGCCGGGGTTTTTGTTGTTGGTAAAAACTATATAAATAAAGAAATTTACCTCAAACTTATTGAGTTTAGCAAGCAGGGCTTTAGATACGGCGAACAAACAGTTATCAATAAATATTTTCAAGGTCAGATTAAATGGTTACCGAAGCGATATAATGTTGAAAAAAGTATGCTAAAAATAAAAACAAAACGTCAATTGTTTAACGATTGCGTGGTGCTTCATTTTGTCGGTCTTCATCCGTGGCAAGATCACTCAAATTGTAAAGATAAAGATAAAGGATATGAGGACCTGGAAAATCTCTGGTGGGAGTGGTATCATAAATGAATATCTCTCACGCGCATAAGTTCATCTTCATTCATCCTGCCAAATGCGGGGGATCTGGCATTAGGAAAGCATTCAAGGCATCCATACAGGGGACTGGCGATTATAGCGTGCCATGGAGGCACAGCAGCCCGAAGGATTCAAGAGCATATATCGGGGATACTATATGGAAATCATTCTACAAATTCACGGTTGTGAGAAATCCGTTTGTGAAACTTTTAAGCTGGTATCAACACCCTATTCGATTCAACACAAAAAAGATTGTTAAAATGAAGAAGAGCTCTGAGGCAGTGCGGAAAGAGGAAGAGGCGAGATATGGCACCATTGACGAGCTGAAAAGAGAAATTGCCTATCTGAAAGACATAAGAAATTTTCCGAAGATGATTGATTATTGGCTGACTGATGAATATCGGGAAAAGATGTCTCAAACAAGAATGAAATTCTACATATTTGAAAACATGGTGGATTGGCTCGATGACGGTGACGGGATAAATTTCGATAGGATTATTCGAATCGAGAATCTTGAAGAGGACTGGCAGCTTATATGTAGAGAAATCGGAATCAGGTATTTGAAAGTTGTCAACAAAAACATCGGATATATCGGGCAGAGCGAATTGATTTATAAGGATTTTTATACTCCTGAGCTGGTGAAGAAAGTTTCAAAACTCTATGAGAAGGATCTGGAATATTTCGGATACAGGTTTGAGTGATGTTTGTGTCGGATAAATATAAATTCATCTTCTTACACATGCCGAAAACAGGCGGGACGAGTGTGAGGAATGCGCTTCAAAAAATAGACATCCAGGCCAAAAAGAGAGAATGCTTTCTGCATAGCAATGCGATGTATTCAAAGGCATTTCTCGAAAAGACTGGCCGCAAATGGGAGGACTATTTCAAGTTTTCCATTGTGCGGGATCCATATCCGAGAATGGTGTCATTCTATGAGCATATGGTAAGAATTCGCAAGAGGCATGAATTTGTATTGAATGGGTACAGGACTAAAAGGGAAAAGCTCCTCAGAGGCGAGTATCAGGACATAAGACAGACAGTGAAATTTAAGGATCTCGAATACGCGATAATGTGGGACGGTCGGGAGGTAACGAAATATAATTATGATTCGTTCGAGGATTTTATCAAGAATCCCTACTACTGGATGCATAGACTCAATACACGGAAGATCGATTTCACGGTGAATTATGTTGACTGGCTTTCTATTGACGGGGAAATCGCTGTTGATTTCGTTATGAAACTTGAGAATATCAAGGATGATTGGGGAATAGTTTTAGATGCAATGAAATTACCTAAAAAAAGCCGTGTTGAAATTGGTCACGACAAAAAGGGGAGTAATATCCCTGACTGGAAGCTATATTATAACGATGAATTGACAGAAATTGTCGCAAATAGATTCAGAAAGGACTTTGAATATTTTGGATACAATTGAAAAAATATCTGTGCGTCGTGCTAAATTTGCGAAGTCTGGATTGGTAGATTTCTGCAATTACATTCCCGAGGAATGCAGGGGCGCAATTGCAGAGATCGGCTCATATGTCGGAGACAGCACAGAGATATTTGCTCAGTACTTTGAGAAAGTATATTCAATTGATCCATTCCTCAACGGCTATGACGACAATGATGATTCCTCTCATAAATACGATATGAGAATTGTCGAGGCTCAATTTGACGAGCTGTGCAAACAATATCCGAATATCCGCAAGATAAAAATGAAGAGCGAAAATGCCGTGATGCTATTTCATGATAACACTGTCCCTGTTGTTTATATTGATGCCCTTCATACATACGATGGCGTGAATGATGACATATGGCGATGGTATCCGAAAATCAGGAAGGGCGGATATCTCGCGGGACACGATTACCAGGGGCGCTTCCCCGGGGTGATTGAGGCTGTGCATAAATTCAGAAAGCCGGATGCAATATTTAGAGATACGAGTTGGGTGATTAAGATTGGATAGACAATGGTACAACGAGGTAAACGGCCTCTCTATAGAGGAGCAATTCAACAGGCTTTATCAGAGAAAGATGCGCCTGCGTTCAGAAGATGAGTCTTTGTGGAAAAGTGGGAATCCATTCAGGAATACCGAAGCATTGAGGAGAGAGATTCCGAAGATATTTAAGGAATTGGGAATTAGGTCGTTTGTGGATGTCGGGTGTGGTGATTTCCTATGGCTGTCAACTATCGATTGGACTGGAATTTCTTATCTCGGAATAGATATTGTGCAGGATTTAATCGAAAGGAATATACGAAAATATCCGGGGTTCAATTTCATAAAGATGAATGCAATCGAGAAGATCCCATCGAAAGCAGATATGATTTTTATCAGGAGCATTTTCATTCACCTGGGCTTTCCCGATTCATTGAAGATTATTGAAAATGTGAAGAAGAGCGGATCGACATATATGATGGCTTCCACGCGTGAAAACAAGAAAGTAAATTATGAGCCGGTGTGTCTCATGCTGCAGCACCAGAATTTATTGAGACCTCCGTTTAACTTCCCGAAACCGCTCATGCTCATCAAAGAGATGGATATAAAAACGAATAATCATATGGGAGTATGGAAAGTCAATGAATTATAAAGGCATATACGACAAGCTCTATTCTGTCGGGTATCATGACAAGGGGAAAAATCTCGGTCAACAATATGTACCATTTCTCTGTCAGCGATTCAAGTTTAAATCTGTGCTGGACGTTGGGTGTGCGAATGGGTTGTCTGTTAAATCCTTCCAGAACTATCGTAAATTTTCGTACGGAATTGATATCTCGGAAATTGCCATCAGGTATGCAACGGAGCAATATCATGTTCGGAATTGCATAGAGGGGAATGTTTTAAACATCCCATTTCGGGACAGATTTGTCGATGCTGTTTTTACTTGTGATGTCCTTGAGCACCTTGCTCCCCATGACATACGAAAGGCGATAAAGGAAATTATTCGGGTATCAAGGAAATACCTTTTCATCAAAGTGAGCGACACCATTGAGCACAACAGGGAATTTCTCGATAAAGCCTCGCAAAAATGGGAAGAGGTCTTCATGAATATTCCGAATCTGCACATGACCGTTTTGTCATTCAGGGAGTGGAAGGAAATTTTTCAGGGAGAATTCAAATTGAAACTTTTACATACCGAAGAGGGGCTCTGGATTTATGAATCACCAAATAAGGAATAAAGTCTACACCGCTGATAATCGGGAGGTATTGTATCAGACTGTCTTGAGGTGTCCTGATGGCATAGTGAGATTATATTGCAATCACTGGACGAAGGAGAATCGGACTATCTTCAGGGAAAGCAAAGACGGCATTTCATTCGACAGTGAGCTCCATGTGGTTATCAAGGATAGTGGTGTGTCTCATAATTTTTATCCGTTTTATGATAAGAATGGAAATTTGTATGCCATAGGGGGCCTCGATAGCTGGAAACATGAGGCGAAGTGGCGGCAGGTTGACGATTACGAAGTGTTTAAAAAGATGTTTCTTGAGCGTTTTAAAACCCCCTACATCCGTGATGTGGAAAGATTCGAGATGTTTAAAAAGCGTATCCGGGCAAAGAAGCCACTTGAGCATACGTCGGGGCTCTATCTCTTGAAATCGGAAACAGGCGTTGAATGGACAATGGCAGAGAAGGACCCGATTATCACTGCATGGCATCCGGGATTTCACTCAGCGCTTGATTGGGGCAAGTCAACCGAATTCGACGGGCATCTGAGTTGTGTATACAACCCAAGACTTGATAAATATGTGCTCTATCTCAGGAACAATATCAGGTGGGGGATTCGATATATTCAATATTCAATGTCTGACAATCTGCGTGACTGGTCACCGTTTCAAAGCGTAAATATAGAGGGATATGACATCGACACAGAGAATTATTACTCGCCGGTCATATGGAAGCATCCGCACAGGGAGATCTATGTCGGCATGATTCCGTTTTTCTTCGAGAAAGGCGGGAAAGGCTGCATCAAGCTGATTAAATCAGAGGATGGGATAAACTTCGAGATCGCCGAGGACATCTTCCAGAGAAAGGTGAGTCTGCTTAATCTCAAGCCGAAAAGCTATTACAACGCAATCAATGGGATTCTCACAGTTGGCGACATGATATATTTTTACATTCATCATAATTATCTCGGAGTAATACCGCATGAACCGGTAGAGATTTACAGGTATGAGATATCAATCAGGGATCTGGATAAGGCTTTAAAATGCTGACTGAAAAACTATTCATATTCGAGATGGCAAACAATCATCAGGGAAGCATCGAGCTTGCCAGAGGGATTATCGATGGTGTTGCCGGAATAGTTGAGAGATATGGTATTCTCGGCGCAATAAAATTTCAATATCGCGATCTTGATACATTCATCCATCCGAATTTCAGAGGGAGCGATATCAGGCACGTTAAAAGATTCGAGGAGACACGGCTTGAGCGGGAGGATTTCAAAGAGCTTGCCGAGTATGCCAGGGGGAATTTGCTGGTGATTGCCACGCCATTTGACGAAATATCCGTTGAGCTGTGTATGGAAACGGATGTCGATTATATCAAGATTGCGAGCTGTTGTATGACTGATTGGGGGCTACTTGAGGAGGTGTCGCAGACTGGGAAAAATTTAATCATCTCCACCGGTGGGCACGGCATTGAGGACATCGATAATGTGGTGAGCTTCTTCGAGCATAAGGATGTCGATATTGCTCTTCTGCATTGTGTGGCACTTTACCCTGCCGATCACAACATGAATATGGATTTCATTGATAAATTGAAATCTCGTTATCCCGGTATCGATATCGGGTACAGCGGTCATGAAAGACCGGACAATCTTTTACCTGGAATTATAGCAACATCGAAAGAGGCGATGATATTCGAAAGGCATGTGGGGATTGAGAATTTGAATGATTACTCAATGAGCATCGAGCAAGCTGATCGGTGGGTGGGGACGATACTCAATACCGCTATGAGCTGTCACATCTATGAGCGAAACGAAAAGGAAATTGAAAACATCAAGGGGCTTCAGCGTGGCGTATATGCGAACAGGGAAATAAAAGAGGGTGAGCAGATAAAGGATAATGTATATTACGCGATGCCCCGGCAATTGCAACAGCTTTCCAGTGGCCAGATGAATCAATATAGAATCGAAGTGATTGCATCCCGTGACTATGGGAAAGATGAGCCAATCTTCGAAGAGCCGAAAACGAACGATAGAATTGCGTTACTCAGGCGATATATGCACGAAGCTAAAGGCATGTTGAATGAAGCCGGAATCAGTATCGGGGACATTTATGAGTTTGAATTTTCACATCATTATGGAATAGAGAATTTCCCGCATTATGGGGCAATTCTCATCAACATGATTAATCGGGAATATTGTAAAAAGCTGATGATCCAATTCCCCGGGCAATTTCACCCGGAGCACATGCATAAAAACAAAGAGGAGACGTTTCATGTTCTACATGGAACACTTGACCTGAGGATTCAGGGCAAACTTTTTCATCTCAAGAAAGGAGACATAATCTTGATCGAGAGGCATCGGGGCCATTCATTTTCTACGAATACCGGTGTGATATTTGAGGAGATATCCACGACCAGTATCAAGGGGGACAGCTATTATACTGACACATCAATTTATGAATCCGATCCGATTGAGAGAAAAACGATAATGGAAAGGCCATGAAAGAAGATATTATACGGAGAGAGCGCACGAAATATAATCATATTCACCAGCGCGAGAAATATGGCGCAAAAACGGGGCGGGTAAAGCAGTTTGCTCTTGCGAAAGACGGGCTGCATAAATCCGTCAAAGCCGCGCTCAAGGATTCGGAAAGCCTGATTGACATCGGCTGCGGTAAAGGCGGATTCATGGATTTTTTCAGGAATCGATATCCACATCTTGAGATCGTCGGACTTGATATTGCAGAAGAGGTGAAAAAGCACAGGCCGGATCTGAATATTGTCATTAGTGACGCCGGGCATATTCCATTTGAAGATGAGCGATTTGATTTTGTGTGTCATCAGGACGGCCTTGAGCACATACCGGAGGAGCTTCTCGAAGACACCATGAAAGAGGAATTCCGGGTGTGTAAGAAGTATATGTATTTCACCGTCGCAACACATGAAGTCAAGCATAATGATGATATTTACCGGGAGATGGGACTCGGAGCAATTCACATCAATATGAAAACGGTCAAAGAGTGGAAGCAGGTATTCATAAAATATTTTGCAGATAACTCTTTCAGCCGATGGATATTTGATGCTGATAAAAACTGGGTGTATGTGTATTTAGAAAAATGAATTTTGCAGAATACATAAAAGGAAAGCGAATCTGTTTCGTTGGTGCCTGCCCGAATATCCAGGGCATGGGAAAGGGCAAAGAAATTGATAAATATGATGTCGTTGTAAAGACGAACGGCTCGGTGCTCTTGAATTCGCCTGAATATTTCCGGGATTACGGAAGGCGGATTGATGTGCTCTATGCGAATGTGCAATTTGCCAGGGAGATGCGACCGTTACCTGTGGGGGACTTCAGGAGGCGCGGGATCAAATGGGTGTGTTTCAAGACCATAAGTGATGCTGATTTGCAATTGTATAGCAAAGAAATGAAGGTCCGCACCATCAGAAAAGTGATTAAAGTCGTGCAGCAGCAGGTCCCGGGGGCGTTGATGGGGTGTTTTATTTTTGCTGATCTCCTCAGTTTCAAGCCAAAGGAATTATATATCACTGGCGTGGACTTCTTTTTGAGCAAAAAGAAAGTTTTCGAACATGATAATTATCAAGAATATCTCAATGGGTATCTACCACCGAATATCAGGATGCAAGGGAATGAGATAAACGCAGGCAAAAAGGACGATGGCCACAACATGCTTGAGAATACGAAGTATATTTATGGGCTGTTTCAGAAGTATAAAAATGTGAAAACAGATCCGTTTATATTCGATCTGATGCACGGAATAATCGACGGCAGGATGGTACAGACATGATCGCCCCGCGTGAATTCTGGGAAACATGCCGAAGCAATTACGCACACCTCAAGCCATCGTGGGAATTTGATGACAAAATGGATCGCACAACAAGGCTGAAAGAAGCATTTCTGGATCACATGGATCTCAAGGGAAAGATCGTTATTGATTACGGTTGCGGCGGAGGGTTTTTGGGCAAGTTTTTATTCAGGGAATACGGAATTGCAAAATACATTGCCATAGATATCGCAAAGAGAAGTTTACGGAAGGCGTGGGAGGTAAACAGGAAATCAGATTGTGAATATATTCTGGTGCCCGTTGAATTCAGTACCCTCGGTGCTGATGTATTCATAAGCATCGCGTGTATGCAGCATTTTCCGTCTGAAGAGTACCTGAATGAATTTCTTGAAAACTTGAATAACAGCAATGTCAAGGCAATTGCTCTTCAGATTAAGTACGGTGACGAAACTGAATTTTTCGGGACATATGACAGAAAGGGATACGGGGTGAATTGCAGGACGAATGCAAAATATATAAGCTCATTTTTGACAAACTATAATTTCAGAGATATCGGGCGACATAATTATTTGGTGTGGGAATCGAAATGGTAAAGATAGTTTTTGAAATAGGCATAAACCACAATGGGAAAATGGAGCTTGCGAAGAAGCTGATTGATATATCGGCATTTGCCGGTGCTGATTATGTGAAATTCCAGAAGCGCGATCCGGATACCTGTGTGTCCGAAGAGCAAAAGAAAAAAATGCGTGTCATGGAAGATGGCCGGGAAGTCACCTATCTTGAGTATCGAAAGGAAATTGAATTCGGCAAAGATGAGTATACTGAAATCGCATTTTATTGCGTTGACAGAGGCATAAAATTTTTTGCCTCCGTATGGGACATAATATCTGCTGAATTCATGAAAGAATTTTCAGACATTGCAAAAATACCCTCGGCGAAATTGACAGATATTGAATTATTAAAATTTTGCAGGAGTGAATTTGATTTCAGAATCTTGAGCACTGGCATGAGTATGGAAAAAGAGATTGAGAGAGCTATTGAGATTCTTAATCCGCAGGTAGTGATGCACACTAATTCGAGTTATCCTGCACGGCCTGAAAACCTGAGACTACAACATATACGATGGCTCAGGGAGAAATACAACGCCGAAATCGGATATTCCGGGCACGAATGGGGTCTCGGGACCACGTATCCTGTCATTGCTCTCGGTGCGACATGGATTGAGAGACACATTACATTGGATCATAATATGTGGGGGAGTGACCACGCTGCATCGATTGATCCTATCGGTGCAATTAAACTTGTCCGGTCCGTGAGGGATATCGAGAAAGCTCTGGAATTGGGATATTCTCCCCGGGAGATATACCCAGAAGAGGAAGAGAAGAGGGCAGCATTGAGATGACATACGTTTTCGACATAGATGATACCATTTTTTTCAGTTCGATAGACGGACATGGAGAATATCAAATTGACTCTGTGAATGAAGAATTGATCGAGAGAATCAATGCCCTATTCAATAGCGGGAATACTATTATTATTTTTACCGGAAGGCACTGGAGACATTTGGAGCTTACGAAAAAGCAGCTCATGAATTGCAATGTTAAATATGATGCATTGATCCTCGGGAAGCCTATTGCTGATGTTTACATTGATGACAGGGCAATGGCACCGAGAGATTTTTTAAAGGGGGTAAAAACAGATGGCTAATAATCTGAACATCGATGTTGCCAATTTCGGGAACAATAAAGATTATATGTTTCTATATGATCCTGCGTTGTTTGTTGATTTCCATGATGGGAATGGATTGCTCGGGCTCGGGTATATGGAAGCCGAGAAAACCATCAGGATGATTGCCGAATATGCCGTTTTCAAGACGGGTATCCCGCATTCTGAAATACGGCGAGATATTCTCGATCAAGAAATCAGCATCGAGGGAATATTAAAGCAGGTTCAGCCGGAAACAATTGCGTTGGTTTCCCAGAGGCGATTCGATGATACTGATGGGACATGGCGGCGCGTCATCTCCGGTTCGGAAGTTCCTTCGCCGGTATTTCCGTCATGTGTGCTTGTCGGGCAGACGGTTGATGGAAACGAGTTAAGATTCTACGTCAGACGGCTGCAGATCACATCAGAGGATCTTGAGATTATTCTCGGTGGCGATGATTACTCAGGAATTCCGTTTAAAGGGACAGCGCAAAAAGACGAAACGCCATTAACGACGAATCCGACATGGCCGTATAATGCCGCGTATGCGAATCAAGACAATATCGCATTCTGGGCATGGCCGAAGACCGGAACGTCGAGTGGCGATCTTACGTTCTAAGGTTATGGGATGTTTGAAAAAGGATCGTATAATCTCAAGGAGCTGTTGCACGAGAACTTCACCGACTTTGACGTCGTTCGTGAAAAACCGATGGTGTTCAAGGTCGGTGAGGTTCATATCGTGATTGCTCCAGTCAAGGTGAAGGATTCCCCGTTATTCCTGAAGCAGATGAGTAAGATAATACTTCAATATTACGAGATATTTGCGAATCTTGAGTTTTTGTCGTCTCACAATTACCGTGATGAAAATGTGGTCAAGGACTTAATAAGCAAAGTCACCATTTTCACAGCAGACAGGAAGTATAAGCAATTTATCAAGGATGCCATCAAGTTCATTTACCGGTGGGGATACACGGTCAAAGGCAAGAAGGACAAGATTGTCAGGATCAAGAATCGGGCGCGACGAATCCTGAACAATTTTCATGCAGATGAAATCATTCACATGCTGTTCGTGTTGTTTGTATACAACTATGATATCGAAAAAAAAAATTGTATCGAGTTCCTGAAGATGTTCAGTTTACAAGAACAGAACGAGAAATCCTCTCAGCGTGCGGGTGGTTTGAAGACGCAGAAAGAGCGGGTGGTTATGCCCAAGTTCTCGGAGAAACCGTACAGCAGAGAAGCCTTAGATATCTTCGCAAAACAGAGCAGAACGTTATAAGGGAAAAGATGATTAAAAGGGACGCCAAAAGGAAAAGGCGATAATGGCCAGGGGAAACGAAATATTATTAAAATTGCGTGCCGAGAATAGGGATCTCAAAGCGAAAATTTCTGAGTCTCAGGGCAAAATAAACGGCATGGAGAAGAGCACGAAAAAGTCCTTCGGAGGGATGCTGAAATCTTCTCTCGGTTTTCTCGCGGCCATCGGCAGCATCGTGTATGCTTTCAAGAAGATGATAACCTCTGCGTCGAATCTCGAAGAGCAGCAGGCGAAATTCAATACTGTTTTCGGCACATCGGAAGAGGTTCTCAAGGCCGCAAACGAGGCGGTTCAGGAACTTACGGATTCGTATGCGATGTCTCGTCGTGAGGCAATGGAGTACCTGTCAACCATTCAGGATCTCCTCGTACCCCTGGGGATGAATGCGGTTGAGGCTGAAAAAATGTCCGAGGGCATTGTCAAGCTCTCCGCGGATCTCGCATCATTTAACAATGTCCCTGTTGAAGAGGCGATGGATAAAATCCTGTCCGGCCTTGTCGGTATGGGTAGGCCGATGCTCGAATGGGGCGTTCAGATCAACGAGACAACGCTGAAACAGGAAGCTCTTACGATGGGGCTCTGGAATGGTGTCGGCGCTCTCGATGGTGCGACAAAAGCGCAAGCGGCTTACAGCATTATGATGAGGCAATCTGAGGCTGCCCAGGGGGACATGATCCGAACCGGGGATTCGTACGCGAATACATTTAAGAAGCTGAAAGCAGCGGTCGAGGATATGGCCGCGGATCTCGGAAAAGACCTATTGCCGTCACTCAGAAATCTTTTCAATGAATTTATTATCACCGCAAAGGGAGGCGGCACTTTCAAAACTGCTCTCCAGGGACTCATTAAGGGTATTGCGGCAGTCGTAAGCGGTATCACTCTATTAGCTCAAACACTCGAATATATACGAACCAAATACGGAGATCATAATACCGAGGTTATTAAATCCGGGCAGGCTTACAATAGAGCGAGAATGCGCGCACAGGAATATGTGGTGATGCTGCAGCGATATACCGGATCACAGAGAAATTTTGTCAACGTCCTGAAGGAGCGGGCAAAATATGATAGAGAAGCTGCGACTTACTTGCAGAACTATAAAAAGATTCAGTCGGATCTCGCGCAAACGGGCGAAAAGAGGTTAAGTGTTGAGGGAAAACTTAATGGCATTGTCCAGCGCATGAATAAAACGCTCAAAGACTTCAATGATATCGGGAAAAAGACAACTGAAGACGAAATTAAAAATGCTCAACAATTCGCCGATCTCCAGAGGAAAAAACAGGAGGAAATGGAGAAAACCAACGAGAAGAGAAAGGAAATAAATGCGGCATATTACGAATATATCGGAGAGCAGGAGGAGGCCGAGCTCGCTGCAGAGATAGAAAAACATGAGCGACTATTGGAAACGTACAATCTCAATAATGAGCAGATTGAAATGATTAATCAGGCTCATACTGACAGGATGAAGGAGATTGAAAACAAATACAACGTATGGCGGATGAAGACAGTTGAACTGTATCGGGATACCTATACGAACGCCATGTCGAGCATGGATACGGCCACAAAGCAGTTCGTTTTTGATTCTATATGGGGAAAGCAGGGGCTTAATGTCTGGTGGAAAAACGTCAAGCAAATATTGAAGGAATTTGTCGCCGATGTTGTGTGGGCTACGATCAAAGTGCTTGCGCTCAAGGCGGCGTTGTCGGCTCTTGGCGGGGGTGGGGCACCGTTCCTGCTTGAGCGCGGGTATGTGCCTCCGTTTTTTGAAAAGGGGCGTGTTCCTGTCCTTCAATCCGGTGATATACCTTCTGATCACTTTCCCGCATACATCGGGACCCGGGAGGCTGTTATTAATGCGGAGAGCACGCGGGCGAACGAGGACTTGCTCCGCGCAATGAATCAATTCCCCGGTGTATCTTTTACCGGTGGCGGAAATGAATCAACTGTAGTGCATACCAGCATCATGCTTGACGGCAGAGAGGTTGCGAATGTTGTCGATGAGCATCGAAACGAAAAGGCGCGGAGAATGGGCGCCTCGAATTATGGACGCAATACGGTATACGGATAGATATTAAATGTATGTATATAAAATAACAAATAAAATAAATGGAAAATTTTATATTGGAATTAGATCGGAATCTATTAGGAAATCTAATTCTTATTTTGGTGGTGGAAAGTTAATCAAGAATGCTATTAAAAAATATGGAAAGGAAAATTTTACTAAAGAAGTGTTACAAGAAGTTGACGACATTGAAGAACTGAAAAACGCAGAAGAGCGGTGGATATCTTTCTTTGGCTTTCCAACTAATGAATTGATGTATAATGTCACCGGAGGGCGTGAAGGGGCGAAGGGTTATAAACATACAAAAAAGACAAAAGACAAAATGAGTAAAAATAGTTCTAAATATTGGAAAAATAAAAAATTTTCTGAAAAAACAAAAAACAAAATATCAAATGCAATGAGAGGAAATAAAAATCATTTTTACGGAAAACACCATACAGAAGAAAGTAAGGAAAAAATATCAATAAATAAAACTGGAAAATATACCAAAGAAAAATGTTACCAATATCGTTCCGATATCAAAATTGGAAATATTTTAGAATTAAAAGCATTTGGATTTAATTGTAAAAGAATTGCACAAATAATGAATTGCCACCCAACAACTGTTTATAACAGGATAAAGGAATCATGTTAACATATCATAACGACAATACGATTAAAATAAATCATTCTCCCCAAATTAATAAATTTGCTTTTCAGGTGAATGATGTCGGGGCTCATAGCTATATATCCATCGAGGAAAACGACGAGATAACATTCGACGATGACAATACTATTTTCGTGTCTGATACTATCGGGGACGATGGAGACGCCGGAACCGAAGCGGCACCGAAAAAGACGATTGCCGCAGCTATTACAGCCACAACGGTAACGAAAATATATGTGGTGGTGCTTGATTCCGCTCTGTATGACGAGGATCTCTCAGGATGCACCTATACTTATTTCTCTGGTATCTATGCAGATACCGGCGAGACTCCGCAGTTATCGCTACGGACTCTTGACTATGTGCCTGCCGACGCAAACACGATATTTGTTGCCAAAACTGGGGCGGATGCGAACGCCGGCACTCAGGCCGCGCCGAAGTTGACGCTGACAGGCGCAACCGGGGCAATCGCAACGTGCGACGCGGCCCACCAGAATGTCGTGATAATGGATAGCGGGGAGTACACCGAGGACTCGTTCGAATTTACCGGCAATTTTCAGGGGCTTCATGCGGCGCTTGGGCAAAAGCCGACATTGAAATTCACGCCAACTCATGCGGCGAGTGATTACGGGGATATTCAGGAAGCGGTAGCGGCTACTATATTCGAAGATGGTGATGCAAATTATAATTCTGTTGCCAAACTTCAGAATGGCAATTTCGTTTGTTGTTATCGGGATGTCGCCACTACCGATGGCAAATTTGTAATATATACCGAGGCGGGGGTACAGGTTGTCGCGCCGACAGAATTTGAAGCAGGTAGTTCTACATATTGTTCTGTCGCTGTTCTTAATAACGGCAATTGGGTCTGCTGTTAC
>Ga0180433_10000855_pt1 | contig 51895 bp, 47 predicted proteins | sample SS_ome_8_FD_132980 | JGI IMG/M metagenome (GOLD analysis project Ga0180433, IMG submission 132980) | Hypersaline lake sediment archaeal communities from the Salton Sea, California, USA - SS_1_D_1 metaG | ecosystem: Environmental > Aquatic > Non-marine Saline and Alkaline > Hypersaline >...
CGACATGCCCAAACTCCAAATGATGCCCCCCACGATACCGATCAGATGCAGCCGGGGATTCCCTTTCTTGAAGTAGTCACCGAACGGAACGGGCTCACCCACAAACGGCTTGGCCATCACCACGCTGTTGAAAACGAAGTTCGAAAGGAACAACCCGAGCGAGAAGAACACGAGGGCGGTGTACGGCGTCAACTTGCCCGCTTCCGATTCGAGATGCAGATTGGCGAGATCCGCTGGCATGGACTGGGCAACCCACCGATAGAAGAAGCCCATCAACACGCCGCACACCACCGAAAGAACAATCCCCTTGACCGTCGTCTTCTGCCCCTGGGAAGATAATCGCTTGTAGGCAAGAGCATCCAACAAGATGGCCACACCGATACAAGCCACGCCCAGAAACAGGACAAAGGCATTTCCTGACGGATCCACACGATAGGTAGTAATCACGCCCAGCACCAACGCAAGCCCGATACCTACCGGAAATGCGACCGCCAAGCCGGCAATATCAATCGCCGCCACCAGCAGGATGTTGGCAATATTGAAGATGACGCCGCCCAGCAAGGCGAATCCAAGGTACTTGCCACTGGCCTGACTCAGATCAGCAAAGAAACCGCGACCGCCCGGTCCCATATTCCCCATCGTTACCGCCAAAAGCAGCGTCAGCAGTAACACGCCGATGGCGTAATCCCAATAGAACAATTGAAATCGCCATTCCTTGCTCGCCAGTTTCTGCATGTTGGCCCACGATCCCCAGCATAGCATGGTGACCACACACATCACGACGGCAACGACATAAGAATCAACAGTGACCATATTTGCCTTCCTTAAAAATCGTCGGCGCAAAAAGCGTAAAGCTGAGAGTTACACGCCATTGTTGGGACGCTGGGCACGGTGAATCGCGGAACGCACACGCTCGTGGAGTTCCAACGGATTGTTCACATGCGTCCACGAAGCCTCCACACCTCCGGTACCGGCCGTCGCAAAGGAAATCGTACCCAAGCCGGTCAAACGTTCGTACCACGCCAGCGTGAGGTAGGTGTTCTGAATCTTCATCAGGGGACATTCGAACAAGTCGATATTCAAAATCCCGCGCAGCCGCATCACACGCCGATTCGTCAGCACATAAAGACGCGATACCCACTGCAGAAGGGCGAAGCCAATTCGCGCTGCCCCCAGAGCCACCGCGCCTTGGACAACCATCTTCGTATTTAACTGAGGCACCACCGGCCCAACCCAACCGGCCAGAAAAATCACCAACAGCATGGCCAGCAACCAACGCGCAGACATGAAGACGACGAACCACAAAGACGGTTTGATCGCCAAAATCACGATCTCGTCGCCGTCCAACAGGTGGGCCGGCAACAGATCGACCGCCGTCAGCGAGTTCGAATCGGCTCCGCGTGCCTCAGTGAAAGAGGGTTCGACCACCCGCCCCCTGACTCGATCGGCAGGAGCTTTCATCCGGTTGTGCCGACGACAAGCATTCATCGACCTGCTCGCTCTGATGAGAAAGAAATGACCGCCATCCTTTCATCCGGAAGCGTACAACTCTTTCCGGAGAACTGCAATATCGGGCCAATTGCGATAGTGGTCGTCGTAGTCCAGTCCGTAACCGACCACGAACGCATCCTCAATATCGAATCCGACAAAGTCGGCCTCGAGGTCCGGCGGAGCCTTGCTCGGCTTTCGCAACAACACACATGTCCGCATCGACTTGGGATTCGACTTGGCCAATTGATCCCGAACAAACCGAAGCGTACCACCCGTATCGAGAATGTCATCGACCAAGAGCACATGCCGGCCCGCCACATCGAGATTCAGCTCCTGCAGCATCTGTAGGCGGTGCGGCTCCGTCGTCGCGCCGCGATAGCTCGACACGGTCAGCAACCCAATCTTCATCCGAATCGGCAAGTGCCGAATGAGGTCCGCCAGAAAAATCAACGAACCTGACAAGATCGCGACCAACGTCAAGCCGCCCGACAGGTCCGGCTCGTAAACGCGACCCATTTCCGCCGCCATTTCCCGCACACGTTCAGCAATGCGGTCCCGGGAAATCAGGATTCGATCGATATCCGCTTCCATCAGGTCGGATTATAACTCCTACCGCCCCAGATGCACCGGCTTGACCCAGCGAGCCGAAAACCTAAAATCAGGGGTTCCTCGCCTGACCCGGCAGCTGGCAGGTTGCCGGGGTACAATCCACTTTGGGGCAAAGTTGGATATCCCTATGCGTCGATCAAGGCGAGGATGAATGTGGACGCAAGGAGCCGACGTGATCTGCGAGGCTGGTCGATGATTCGTAAACTATTGCTTGGCATAACTTTGTGTTCATTCGCCCAGGGCATGTCCCTGGCTGGCGACACACAACCTAGGCCGAAGCTTACAGCCCCCAAGCCGGCCATTGCCCCCGTCTCGTGGGAACTCAAGTTCCGGTTCGAGGATCCTCAGCGGGTATCCGTCCTGGTGCCGGGAAAGGCTGAGCCGGTCGTGTACTGGTACACGCTCTACACGGTCGAGAATCCAGGCAAACGGGAGGTGGAGTTTTATCCGCGATTCGAACTCGTCACCGATACGTTCAAGGTCGTCCCGAGTGAAATCGGCGTCAGCCCGGAGGCGTTCCGAGCGGTTCGGCGACGTGCGGGGAATCCATTGCTGATCGCCCCTCATGAGATCGCTGGGCGATTGCAGCGAGGTGAAGACCGGGCTCGACACGGTGTCGCAATCTGGCCTGACTTCGATCCGAAGGCCAAGGCGTTTACCCTTTACATGGGTGGGCTGTCCGGCGAAGTCACGCGATGGAAGAACCCGGCGTTTGACGCCGACAAACCGGAAAACCCTCAAAACAAACGTTGGTTCATACTCCGCAAGACCCTGGCGATCCCCTATAAGCTCCCGGGCGACCAAAACACTCGGACACGGGCCGTCCCGGAGCGAATCACACGGGACCAGAAGTGGGTCATGCGGTGAATCGAGCGCGAGTGGAACAAAGACAGATAAATAGGTAAGCTATAGACATCGAGAAAAGGGTACATCAACCGACAAGCATGGGCGTAAACCCACTGTGGAGTGACTTTCAATGGCTCATAAAAAAGGACAAGGCTCCTCACGCAACGGGCGTGATAGCAACCCGCAGTATCGCGGAATCAAGCTTTACGGCGGACAGCTAGCCAAGGCAGGATCCATTATCGTGCGTCAATGCGGCACCCCCTTCAAGCCCGGTCGCTTCGTGGGGCGGGGCAAGGACGACACACTGTTCGCACTGGCTGAAGGCATCGTGGTCTTCAAAGGCCGACGGGTCGAGATCCAACCGAACTGACGATGCGAGGCTGACCTACCGGTTGGCTCAGTGGGCCGAGAAAACCAGTGGGCCGAGAAAACCAGTGGGCCGAGAGAACCATGCTCGGCCATTCGTGGTGCGCATTCCTATCCGCGTCACCCCCCCCGGATCGAAGAACCGACAAATCTCGGTTAAAATCAAGCAGCATCTTCGACTTCGGTAGTCGACGCAACACACTCTATCAATTGTCTCAAGATGGAATTGGCGTATGTTCATCGATCGTGCTGAGATTTTCGTCTCTGGCGGCAAAGGCGGTCACGGCTGCGTCAGCTTCCGACGAGAACGCTTTATCCCGCGGGGCGGACCGAACGGCGGTGACGGCGGCGAAGGCGGCGATGTCTATCTGGTCGCCGATCCGTCCCTCAACACACTCCTGGATCTGACCGGTAAACACCATTGGATTGCCGACAACGGCAAACCCGGCGAAGGCAAAAACAAGACCGGCCGAAGCGGTGCCGACCTGCGTGTCCGCGTCCCGCCGGGCACCATCATCTACGATCGCGATACGAATCACCGCCTAAAGGACCTCAACAAGCCGGAAATGGCGGTCCGCATCGTCCACGGCGGCCGAGGCGGCAAGGGCAACAAGCACTTTGCCACACCCACCCGCCAGACGCCCCGTTTCGCTCAACCCGGTGGTGAACCGGAAGAACGCTGGTTACGACTGGAACTCAAGTTGATCGCCGACGTCGGGTTGGTCGGACTCCCCAACGCCGGCAAAAGTACGCTGCTCTCCCGGCTCACGCAGGCTCGGCCCAAGATTGCCGACTACCCCTTCACGACGCTGGAACCCCAGCTGGGCATTGTCGAGGTCCCGGGATATCGCCGATTCGTCATGGCAGACATCCCCGGACTCATCGAAGGCGCTCATGAGGGCGTCGGACTGGGCGACGACTTTCTCCGGCACATTGAGCGTACGCGGGTGATCGTTCATCTGATCGATGTGCATCCCCTGCAGGATCAACCCAGCTCGGCACACGCCTACGAAATCATCCGCAACGAGCTGCAACAATACTCGCAAAAACTCGCCCATAAGGCAGAAATCGTTGTCGCCAATAAGATTGACCTCTCCGACACACTCGATGCCGTGGACGAGCTGCAAGATGCTTTGGGATGCGAGGTCTTGCCCATCAGTGGCGTGACAGGAGCGGGTCTGGAGCCGCTGGCTGAACGGCTTTGGGAAATGATTGAGACTGCAAGACATCAGGAAACCGAGGACGACGCCGACGATAGGTCCGACTTGGAAACGATGATGACCGACTCACCTGCGTTTGATACGAGCAGCACCGGCTTCGACCCCAGCGATACTGACACAAAAGAACGTCAACAACCCTCACCCGATACTTCCACCGGAGCCTCGCCGTGATTGCAACTACCGAGAATATCGACAATCTATCCCAGCTGGCACTGGCGGATATCGGCAATACGCGCGTGGCCCTGGCGACGTGGTCGGACGGGGTACGGAGCGAAGCCGAACATGTCAATACCCACCCCGTTGAACCGGTGATCGACTGGCTCCAAATGAAGTGGGAGCAGTTCTCGAGCAAACGCAGACGAGCCGTCATGATGAGCTCCGTCTGTCCCCCTGCATTGAAGGTGCTCAAGACCGAGTGCAAGAAACGAGGCATCGATCCGCTGTTGGTCGTAGGCGAGAACCTCGGCCTGCCCATTGGGGCAGATGTCCCCGAACCCAACAAGGTGGGAACGGATCGGCTGTGCGCAGCCGCGGCCGCTTACGAACGCGTCAAGGGTGTCTGTGTCGTGGCCGACTTCGGGACCGCCCTAACGATCGATCTCGTCGCGGATAACGGCGTCTTTCTGGGCGGGACAATTCTGCCTGGTATGGCGCTTGCTGCCCGGGCGCTCCATGAGCACACCGCCCAGTTACCCTTGGTCGAGGTGGGTGCACCTACCGAGATCCTTGGGAAAGACACGGCCAGCGCGATACGCAACGGTATTTTCGCTATGATGACCGGTGCGTTACGCGAAATCACCGAGCGTTACGCAACGGAAATCGGCAAGTGGCCGCCGTTGATCCTGACCGGCAACGATGCCCCAGCCGTAGCCAAAACATGCGACTTCGTGGATGCCGTGATACCCGACCTCTGCCTGGACGGTTTGGTCATGGCCTACAGACAACACAACCTGCATCATGACAACGACTGACGAAGTCCGAGCTGCATGCCTGACACCCCCCGCTGCCGGCGGCATTGCGATCGTGCAAATCGTAGGGAAAAACATTCCCGACCTTCTGGCTCCATGCCTGAAAAGCCCGCGTCCGCTCGACTTGGCACACATGGACGAGTCCCAGCTGCGCCTGTGCCGATTAGTGGACGGGAATGAGACGATTGACGACGTTGTGATCTGCGTCCGCCGCGAGTCTGACGGTGTGACGGTGGCTGAACTCACGATGCATGGGGGGCCACGAATCGTTCAGCGCGTTTTGCTTCTGCTCAAGCGAATGGGGGTCCGTATCACCGAGGGAAAGGAACTGCTCGCCGTCAGCTGGTCAACGACTCACCCCCTCGAACAGGAGATCCTCGACGCCTTGCTGCAAGCGAAAACACGATTCGCTGCCGCCTGGATCGCGCGAATGAAACACGCGCTTCCCAATGCGATCGACCCAATCGTCCGGACGATCCAAGCCGGCGATATGGCCGCAGCCCGGTCAGATCTTGAAACGCTACTCAGCCGAAGCCGCCAAGCTCGGTTTCTCTTGGAAGGCATTCGGGTGGTACTCATCGGCGAGCCCAACACCGGCAAATCCACGCTGGCCAATGCACTGGCGCAGCGCGAGCACGCAATCGTGAGCGATACCCCGGGAACCACCCGGGATTGGGTTGAGCATCCGACCGCCATCGAGGGGGTACCTGTGACCTTGGTGGATACCGCCGGGATTCGTGAAACCCACGACCGGATCGAACAGGAAGCGATCCATCGCACCCAAGACCAGATAAGATCGGCAAACGTCGTCATGATCGTCATCGATGCTTCAGCTCTACAGGCAGCCCCCCAGAACGACCGCGCGAACCGCCTACTCGACCACGCTGCATCGACCCAGAACGTCCCCGATCGCCTACTTGTGTTCAATAAGAGTGACTGCCTGACTGCCGCCCAGAAACAAGGCTTGCTGGCACAAAGGGGACCCGATACCCTGCTGGTCAGTGCACAAACGGGCAACAGGCTTGACACCTTACGGCATCGCCTGATCCAAAGCATCGGATGGACACAAGGCCTAAATGACAAGCCGGCCCCGTTCACGGATAGGCAGATCGACTTGTGTCGCCAGGCCCTGTCGGCGATGGCTGCCACCGAGCCCGACCTCAATGCCGCCATCGATCGGCTCCATTTTCTCGTCGGACGGGCTTGACCGGAAGAAGATTGACTCAACGGGGGGTATAATTAAGTGGAGGTTGATACATAAAACCCGTCAAGTTGCCCGATGATTGTTATTGAACCGTGGGGAAAGGGTCCGTAAAGTACCCAAAGAAATGGACACAAGAATGGGCTCCATGGAAATAGACCATGGAGCCATATCGTCTCGGAGTCATCCTCTATGGCTGATGCATCAGGTGAATCCACACTGAGTCATATCGCAATTGAGAACAAGCTCGTCACGCCCGAAGAACTCAAGGCCTGTCGGGATGAACAGCGAACACTCGCCAAAGAAGGTAAACGTCTGAGCTTGACCGAGGTCATGCTCAAATGCGGCTACATCACCCGCTCTCAGCTCCAACGGCTCAGCGGCGACATGGAAGACTCGATCGCCCGCAAGGCTCAACAGATTCCCGGATACCAAATTCTTGGCAAGCTTGGCGCCGGCGCGATGGCCACGGTGTTCAAGGCCCGGCAACTCAGCCTGGATCGCACTGTCGCGATTAAGGTGCTGCCCAAGAAGTTGGGCGAAAACCCGGAATTTGTCGAACGATTTTACAAAGAAGGAAAAGCCGCTGCCCGTCTCAACCACAACAATATCGTCCAAGCCATCGACGTCGGCTCCGCTGGCGAGTACCACTATTTCGTGATGGAGTACATCGACGGCAAGACCGTCTATGACGATCTCGCCACGGGTAATCTCTATTCGGAAAAGGACGCACTCAATATCGTCATCCAGATCGCCAAAGCCCTGGAGCATGCTGCAGAACGCGGGCTCGTACACCGTGACGTCAAGCCTAAAAACATCATGCTGACCCAGCAAAGCGTGGCCAAACTGGCGGACATGGGTCTCGCCCGCGAAACAAGCGATATGAAAGCCGCCATGGCTGAAGCGGGACGAGCCTATGGCACACCCTACTACATCAGTCCCGAACAAATCCGAGGCGAAGTCAACGTTGATTTCCGCGCGGATGTCTATTCGCTCGGCGCGACGTTCTACCATATGGTCACCGGCAAACTCCCGTTCGAGGGCTCGACACCTGCTGCCGTGATGCACAAACATCTCAAGGAGCCGTTGGTGCCACCGGACCATATCGTGCCAACGCTTTCTGCCGGCGTGGGCGAGGTGATCGAATGCATGATGGCCAAGAAGCGGGAGGATCGCTACGCCACAATGCACGATCTCCTTGTGGACTTGGAAGCCATTGCCGGCGGTGAGCCGCCGCTCCAAGCGCGTCAGCGTCTGGATTCCAATTTGCTTGAGGGGCTCGCTCAAGGGGGCGAAACGGTCGCCATGACCTCCCCCGCGGAAGACGAGGAAGAAGGACCGGTCACGGTACCGCTCGTATGGGTGTTTGCGCTGGGCGCTTTGCTCGGCCTGTCCATCGTTGCAAACATCATTCTCTTGGCCCAGTAGAACGTCAGAACATCACGACAAGGTCAACCTTAACCTCTTGTTTTACCTGATGATTAACCAGGATGTTGTCGTGTGGATAACCGCTTGCGATGCCATGCACGTATTGTCCAAGAAGCGGTATCTTCCCCATTCATTAAATCGATGTACGAAATCCCGTCACCTTGCTGCTCGCACCATACAACAACAAGTTTCAAAGAGTTGAAGAAGAGGTCGCGGAAACCGGCCGATAAAAAAAATAGGCGACGAGCGCCTTTTCTGTTTGCACTTATCGGTCTTTCGGGTATAAAGGTTTATGTAGAATGCGTTGCTGTCGAGATGCACTAAGCGTTTCGGAGTCAAATCAATGCGTCGATGAGACGCTCCCGTCAAAGGACTTCGAGGCGTAATGTGGAATGCAACAGCATTCTATGTGAGCTCAAGGATGAGGTCACACGTTGTGCCGGCACGGAGGCTTTCCTTCCTCGCCGGACCACAAAAGGTTGAAAACATAATGCCTTGCGAGATGCACTCGTAGGCGTGGGTTGCGCGAATCAGAAGTGTATTCGCCAAACGTGGAACGTGATCTGCTTCGCCAAGCACTCGGGTTTCATTTGAAACCCGGCGGCTTTAGGTGTCGCGCTAGCTTGGTTCCGGGAGGTTCTCAATGAAACCGGTCAAGGACAACAACGTCACTGCGCTTTGGAAGAAGTACCTCAAGACGCGAAATAACGACTACCGTAACGCCCTGGTCGAACATTACGCCTCCCTCGTCCACATCCAAGCCGCACGCCTCTCCCGCAAGCTGCCGGCCCAGATCACGTACGATGAAATCTGCAGTGCCGGTTACGACGGCCTGATCGAAGCGGTCGAAGGCTACAACCCCGATCGCAAGGCCAAGTTTGAAACGTTCTGTCAGCAGCGAATCATCGGAGCGGTCATGGACTGGCTTCGTAGCCTGGACCCTCAGTCACGAACCGTGCGCAACTTCGAGAAGCGACGCATGTCGGTCCGCGAAATGCTCGATGCGGAACTGGGACATCCCCCCATGCACGACGAAATCGCTCGCCGCATGGGAATCTCACAGGATCGCTACGATCAACTCGCCAGGATCTCGCAACTCGGGCGAGAAGTACACTTCTCCGCCATGGACCCCCGAGGCAATTCGGACGCCCGCGGCCGGTCCGGCGAGCGAGCCTGGGACGTCGGGGACCCCCATCAGACCGATCCGTCCGCCAAAATGGGTCGGACGATGCTAACCGAATTCATCACACGCGGGTTGAGCCAAGAAGAGCGGCTCGTTCTCATTCTTTACTACTATGAAGACCTCACCATGGCGGAAATCGGCGTCGTCCTCGACCTCTCGGAATCCCGGGTCAGCCAAATCCACAAAGATGTCATCATGCGACTTCGCAACCGGTTCAAGGGCAAGCTCGAAGGTGAACTGGTGGCCTAAGGCGGACCGCCTTTTTGTGCCCTTAACCCAAGCGTTTCAGCCATCGTAGACATACGCACAAAATCCACGCATCTTCCCCCGTAAAAATCTAAGGACCCCACTCAGCAAAACAACGACATTCCACTTCTCGCAGTCGCCCTAAGGCCCCCGACACCACCACCACAACCACGATTGAACATCCCCCTCGCACTCCATAAAATGCCTCCATGGGACGGAATATCCGGCTGCTATTGTCTTATGACGGAACAGATTTTCACGGCTGGCAGCGGCAAAATGGGGTCCGAACGGTTCAAGAGGCGGTCGAACAGGCTGTCCGCCGGGTCGTTCGCCACCAAGTCTCGCTCAATGGGTCGGGACGAACGGATGCTGGCGTCCATGCTGCCGGCCAAATCGCCAACTTCGAGACCGTCTGCGACATTCCCTGTAGCAACCTTCACAAGGCCATCGGCAGCCGATTCCCCAAAGATACTTCGCTGATCCACGTGGACGAAGTCCCCCTCGGATTTCGGGCTTCGCGCGATGCGGTCTCCAAACTCTACCGCTACACCCTCCACAATGCCGCCCATCGCCCCGTCGAGAAACACCGGCAACGGTACGTCTATCATTTTTGGCATCCGCTGGAAATGAAGCGAATGCAGGCGGCCGCTCGACTTCTGGTGGGCACCTATGACTTCGCCGCCTTCGCCACCAAAGGCAGTGACCGGGAAACCACCGTCAGAACGGTGTTGCGTGTGGACGTGGGTCGTTATTACGAGGAAATCCGCATCGACGTGGAAGGTACCGGCTTCCTCTATAATCAGGTTCGCAACATGGTCGGCACGTTGATCGAAATCGGAAGAGGCCGTTGGGAGCCGGAATACATTTCAGACATTCTCGCCAGTCGAGACCGGTCGAACGCCGGCCCCACCGCCCCGGCTCGCGGCCTTTGCCTCCAGTGGGTACGTTACGACTTGACCCGCCCCTATCCGCTAAGCTATTCAAAAAATGATGCCAAGACCGAATCCAACGCGGACAAAGAAAACAAATCCATAACCAACAATAACGGTCCAGACTCGCCAGAAGCCTCACCGACAGCGGACAAACCCGCGGATTCACCCCCATGAATATCTGCCACGTGATCACTCGCCTCATTGTCGGCGGCGCTCAGGAAAACACCCTGCTCACTTGCGCAGGCCTCCATGAACGGGGACACCGCGTAACCCTCGTCATCGGTCCGGACGTTGGCCCGGAAGGGAGCCTTCAGGCCGAAGCGCAAGCAGGTGGCTACGATGTTCTTGTGGTCCCCTCGTTGGTCCGGGCGATCCGGCCCTTTCAAGATCGTCTCGCCTGGCAGGAACTCACACGCGAATTCATACGCATCCAGCCGGACATCGTGCACACACATAGCAGCAAGGCCGGTATCCTCGGCCGATTGGCAGCCCGCGACGCCAAAATACCGACCCTCATCCACACCATCCATGGTATGAGCTTCAATCGAACCCAACGCTGGCCGACCCGCACGCTCTATCGTGAGCTGGAGCGATACTGCGGCCGATTCACCCACCAGATCATCAGCGTCGCCGATGCTATGACCAGACAAGCGGTCAACGCCAAAATCGCCAACCCGGACAAGTTCACCACCGTCTACTCAGGTATGCGAACCGACTGGTTCTCGCCACAAGATCACGATCGGCAAGCCATACGCCAGAATTGGGGGTTCGGGCCGGAAACGGTGGTCGTCGGGAGTGTCGCCCGACTGTTTCGCAACAAAGGCTACGAGCAACTCATCCCCGCCATGGCAGAAGCAGCCCGCACTTTGCCGGAACTTCGCTTCGTTTGGGTCGGCGACGGCCCCCAGCGCAAAGAATACGAGCACCAACTCGAGCGATTCGGCATCAGATCCAAGGTCTACCTCACAGGACTTCTCGAACCAACGCAGGTATCACAAATGCTCGCCGGTTTGGACATGCTCGTACATGCCTCCCAATGGGAGGGGTTGCCTCGGGCTGCCGTTCAGTCGCTGCTGATGGAATGTCCCGTGGTCAGCTTTGATATCGACGGCACCCGCGAAGTGGTCATCCCCGAACAAACCGGCATCCTCGTCCCACTCAACAAGATCGATGCGTTAGCCGCTGCCATCGTTCAACTTGCTAAGGATGGAAATCAGCGTTTGGTTTTCGGGCGCGCTGGCCGTGAACGCTGCCTCGTCCAATTCGACCACCACAACATGGTCGACGCGATCGAACGGGTCTACAAAAAACTGGCCGATCGCAGCCATGAGCCACGATCAGCCAGAGAAATAACGTCATAAAATCGTAAAAGCAAAGAGCCGCGTCGGCCCAACCTTCGCAGTGCGCTACTGCTTCGCGAGTTCCATAATCTTGTCAAACGCAACCGCATCCGCGATCGCCAATTCACTCAGCATCTTTCGGTTCAAACCCACCGAAGACTTCTTCAAGCCATTGATGAAACGCGAATAGGCCATACCACGGGCTCGGCAAGCAGCCGTAATACGCGTAATCCACAGGGCGCGGTAGTCCCGTTTGACCCGCCGCCGATCGCGGTAAGCACTTACTCCGGCTCGCGTCACCGCAGCCTTCATCGTCCGCGATTGCTTACTCCGCGCGCCAAAGTATCCCTTCGCAGCCTTACGAAGCCGGCGCTTTCGGCGTGCCCTTGCTGCACCTACACTCACACGTGGCATATCTCTTCTCCCGTTGTCTTCTCCTAACGTGAAACCCACATCTCAGCGTTCACGCCAGGCATTACTCGTCAAACCCATGCGATCGCGGTCGAGCGGTCAATCCGGACCCAAAAATTCGAGGTCCATCCCAACTCCATCCGGCTCATTCACACCAAGCAGACGCAAAACGAACCCAAGGCGGGCCGGTTCATGCCCGCAACCCAAGCGTTTCAGCCGTTGGAAACATGCGCGCAAAACAAACGCATCTTCCCGCCGTAAGAATCTAAACGCACAACGCTTGACGCATCCGCTTGCTCTCGGCAGGTATGACCGTATCCTGCCGGCGCAGTTGGCGACGTCGTTTGGCGGTTCGGCTACTCATCAAGTGGCCCGTAAAAGATTTCCGCCGCTTAATCTTACCCCGCGCGGTCACTTTCACGCGTTTGGACAACCCCTTGTGTGTCTTCTGCTTCGGCATCTTGACCTCTATTCCAGGCTTTACAACTTGCGGTCGGCCTCCAACGCTTCCAGCCAACCTGCCTTCCCGGCAAATCGTCGAAACGACGTATTCTAGCAAAAAAGACCCCGCAAGCAAGCGCCTCGCCGGCAACTGTAAACCGGGCGGACACCCAGAACACTTCAAACATACGGATTGGGTGTCTGCAATAATGCCTATTTGAAGTAAAAGTTGAATTCAAGTGGGTTAGGATTGCCCCAAGGTACCACTTTGATGAAAATCCATCCGCGTTTCTATCCGTGTCCATCAGATTCGTCATTTACGGACACCCTCTGCTTTGTTCGTGTCCCCATGGGTGACAAGCAGCCATAGAACCCTCTATAAACCTCTCGCCATTGGGATCTATGCCATGCCCACATCCCCATTTCATCCGCCTGCTGTTGTTCAAAAAAGAGGGCCCGCGTTTGGCAGGCCCTTCAGAATCCGGTGTCGATTCCTTCGGCTCAGATGCCGCCGTCCACGACGTATCGCTTGGCCGGATTGTCGTTTCGGACTGCAAGATTATGCTTCTTGACTGTTCCCGACTTAAGTTTGACTTCGTAGGGAACGAACCAGCCTGGATATCGGCCTGACTGGAACGGCTCGCCGATGTTAATGATTTCCAGGCCGCCAAAACCGGTTTTCAGGAACTCCGGAACTGCGGAGAGAGACCAGAACTTAAGTACTTCATCCCAGTTTTCGTTGGCACACGCTTCGAAGAATGCACGGGCCACTTCCTGCGGGGACATCTGGGCATATTTGTCATTGTCTGACAAAACCTTAGGTTCCTTGGAGAGACTGACACCTTCGGGTAGCTCGAGCGAAAAGAGTGCCGGATCGATTTCTGGGTTGTAGGCAATCTCGTTGATGTCCAGAACGAGGACATCTTCTTTCTCGGCGTGAACGTAAACCTCCAGGTCTTCGAGCAGTTTGCTTTGGGCATCGAACCGGTACACACGACGCGTGTCCGAACCTAAGATGGATTTGTTCTTTAACCAGTCGTTTGTGTAGTCACCTTGGGCTTTGGCTTCGATGGTGACGACCAGCTTGGGGGCCCCATCTTGCCCCACCTCGTGGGTGAGCTGAAGATCCCACCCCGAACGTTCGGCTTGCCGCAGTTCGCTATCCAGGACTTTGTCGACGTCCATAAGAGGCTTCAGCCATTCCACGAAGCCCGTGTTGACACTTTCTCGCGAAGCTAATTGGACCGGTTTAACTAAGAGGGTAGACGATTCCCCGTCCATGACCACGACGCGTCCCGGTTTCTCGATTCGCCATTTACCTGGTTCGCCAAACTGCTTCCACATTTCATTCGGAACGAAGTCGTAATTGAGACCGATCAATTCAAAATTGTCATGAGCGACCGTGCGTATGTTGGCTTTGAGATAAACCGAATGCAAATTAGAAATCGCAGCAATGCCTTGTCGAAGGACTTCAGCCGCACTGGCTTCGCTGATAAACGAACGCGGCCAAACGCCGAAGAACGCTACGGCAATCGCAGCCGCCACTGCCACTAAAGCTGAAATAGTTCTCCCATATCGTTTCTGCATTTTAATTCTCCGTAGTTTGATTGTTTGTTGTCGAAAGATTTGATCCATAACACCATTGGCTATGTGATCGTGTCGGAGCGTTTGTCCGTCCGCCAAAAGACGGTTGTGCAAACGGGCAATTCCATCAGCTTCGGCTTTGCAGGCCCGACACTCCTGCAAATGTAATGCCACTTCGCCGGCCAGTCGTTCGTCCAGCAAACCTTCGATGTATCCAGTGAGTTGTTCTCTACATTGCGAACAGTTCATGGCAATACCTCCGACGATTTGCCTTCGTCTCCGTATCGAGCCAACGATTCTCGCAACATCCCATAAGCTCTTGAGAGTCGTTTCGTGACCGTTCCCAGTGGAATGTCCAATTGTTCAGCCAACTGGGCACAGGATCGACCCGCGTAGTATCGAAGTAAGACAACCTCACGATAGATCTCCGGCAACTCAGCAACAGCTCGCTCAAGACCCAGGTCGTTCGACATTTCTGTCGCGGTGTCTGATCGCCGTTCGGGCCACAGTCGGGCAACCTCCTGTTGCCGCTGTCGGTCGCGCAAGTGTTCTTTCGTCACGCGATCGGCAATTCCCAACAACCAGGAAAAGAATGACCTGGTTTGCCTGAGGTTGCCCAGGCCGAAATAAGCTCGCACAAAACTCTCCTGAACAATTTCTTCGGCACAACCACGGTCCCCGACTCTGCCCGCCACTTGAGCCAGCAACGCCGCTTGATAGCGTGTGACCAGTTCGCGGAAGACCTCCGGATGGCCGTCCAAGCAAAGCGCGATGCACTCCTGATCAACCTGGCACATAGGAATCTCCATGACCAACAGAGGGATTCGAATCCTCATCTTATAGTGCGAGTCAGCCCCCATTTGCGACAGAAAAAGTAGAATATGGGCGCTTAAGCTGCGTGATTGACAAGACGCCGCTGCCAAACAGCGCTTTTCAGGTTCACAATCGGATTGACGATAGGTTTAACCCCGTTTTTATCCGCCGAGTTCAGTCGGGCTCAGCTGCTACGGGAAAAGACCATCGCGGCCTCGTCAATCGAGGGATCTTTAGCTTGGTTCTCATTCAGGTAGGCTACTGGCACGATAGGGATGCGGAGGCATGGGATCATCCATTGGCCGCACAACCACAATATCCGCACGACAGGGACGATAAATCGCGACCGATGAGCGTCACCCAGCGTCCGGCAATGGTGACCCCTTTTCAAGAGCAAGGGAAGAATTAGAACCCGATCGAAAAATCAACAAACTGCCCCGTCCCCGGGCTCTCGTTGATCTGTAAATCGCGGATGTAGCCGGCCATTTCCCGTTCCACCGCAGTAACGAACCGCTTGAGTTCCGCCGGTTCGCCTTCCGCTACGAGCTGCACGCGCCCATCCGATAAGTTCTTTACGTAGCCGGTCACCGCAAACCGACGAGCGATGTGCTCCGCAGTGTATCGAAAGCCAACCCCTTGCACCATTCCCGAAAAAAGAGCTGTCCAACGTATCCGCTCTTCGGCATCGGGCATGGAAAATCCGCCTTCTTGCGGAAGAAATGACCGCGATCTAAGGCAAGTTGCCTTTTTATGTAGCGGCTCCGAAAAAAACGCTGAAAATAAAGGCTTTTTATCTACGAATACCGCTACGAAATAAATTGAAATGCTCTAAAACCACGATCATGTCCTAAGAGCTCAACGTGACAGGATCAGGAGCCACCCTTCTCGAAGTCTTCGAGCTTGCGTTCACACTTGCCGGCCACCTCGCCACTCAACAAGAAGACTTTCTTCGTGTTTGCCAGCATGGCGTATCGGCTGTTGTTCGCATCACCTTGCGGGCCGTCCTTCGACACAAGCACCTCGACCTGTTGACCGCTGTTAAGCTTGACCGCGATGCGGCCCGCCTCCGCACCGAGACCATACGTGCCGGGGTCCGCCGCTGAATAACTCACGTACTTCTCGGTCTTGAGCTCGCGAATATCATTGAGCGCGTCCGTGACTTTCTGCTTGTCGATCGGCAAAACCGGATCAAGTGCGTACTTCCAGGCATCGCCGTCTTTCCGGAACACCAGAGGTGTCTTGCCACCAAAAGTCACTTCCACAACGTCCGCCACCTCAAACTTGGTAATCTGACGCTCATGAAACTCTGCGGTCGCATCGGCGAAGATCCGTTCATCAAGTTCGTACACCATGTCGCCGTCTGATAGACAACCATAGGTCTTGCCGCCACGTTGAGCCAGATACAGGCGTAACACAGTTGGCTGCTTCGGCGTTTCCTCAACCTCGGCCGCCGTGGGCTGCGCCGCCGTCGCCGGCTGAGTCGCTGCCTTCTCTTTCAACTCGGCAAGTTGCTTCTTAATCATTTCCGTGAGCTCAGGCTTCTCCTGGTCAGGGTTGTTCTTCTGGTACTCGAGCATCTCCTCAAGCGTCGCGATTCTCTTTTGGATATCGTCGCCCGGCTGACTGGAAGCAAGCTCTGCCGCTGCCGGTTGTGTCTCGCCACCCTTCTTGACGACCTTGGCCTTCGGCTTAGCCGTCACCGGCTCCACCCATACCGCCAATTCGACCTGTGGCTTGTCGAGGCCATATGCAGCCTTATCGCCAACCGACACAACCCGCTTGGCTTGAAGCGACGACAGGTCCTGCAACAAGTTGCGTACCGCATCGCGATCAACATTCGCCATGATCGGTGCGGACATTCGCCAACTCTTGCCGTCCCCTCCCTTGGCCAACGTAATCGTTTGCCTCTCCTTGCCGGAAACCGCGATCTGGTTCGCACGGTCACGTTCGAACGTCATAACCGTCCGGTCGCGATACGACACGGGCATCTGCATCAGTTGCTCAACATCGCTGTCGCGTACCACCGCCACCGCATCCGAGGCCGCATTCCGAACGTAGACCATCTTGCCGCTCGGGCTGGCGGGGCCAACAAGAACCGTAATCGGCTCCAGCCGCCCTTCCTGCGTCACCGCTATCTTCGCACGCGGCTTGTCCCAATCGATCGTCATCAGGAGCTGGGCCGGATCGATAAAATCGCTCGCTTTGAGGTCGCCGATCGCCTTGAGAAGATCCCCAACCACCGTGGCATCCGCTTGCGTCTCAGCCTCATCCGCAAAAACCCAGTCACCGTCCGGGCCCTTGGCCAATGCAATCGTCTCGCCCGCAATGTCGCCAACGATTTTCTTGACCTTCGCGGATTCCACCTTGGCAAGGGTCTTATCGCGCAACTCAACAAGGTCGGCATTGATATCGTTGTACTTATTCTCCGGAACCACAAAGACCCACGGAGCCGAACCGATACGTGCAAAGTACTCCTTCGCATCGGGCTTGGCCGGGCCGCCAATGTGCAGAACGTAGGCCTGGCTCTCAATGGAGGGCTGCGTATCCGCTGGCTTGGTATCGGGATCACCCGGCTTGGCCTTGGCAGGCTTCGTCTCCAGGGTTTCAACTTTCAACGTCAACCGCGGCTTGTCCAAGCCATACGGTCGATACGACACCGGTTCGTCATCTTTGAAATCCGAAACGTTCAAATTCGACAGAGCCCGAGCCACACGAACGGCCCGGCTCTTGTCGGCCACCCCGCGCACAGGCGATTCGACCACCCAACGATCCCCATTTTTGACGAGCACGAAATTGGCCGTCCCCTCAACGCTCACCCGCTGCACGTCCTTGAGATCAAACTTGACAATCGTCTTGTTACGATAGTCCTTAACCTTCTTGGTGAACGTGTCACCGAAATCATCCTGCGCTTCAATGACGTCATCGGAGCCCGCAACACGCAGATAACTCCCCTTGCCGGTGGGAACACGACCACCGAAAGCAACCTCAACCTCCGCTTCGACCTTGTCACCCTTGCAAAGCTTGACCCGTGCTCGCGGCTCCTCCAGCCCGGCAATCTTGTCGGACGGAACATCCTTGGACCCCGCAGCATACCGCTTCAGGTACTTGGCCTCAGCAACTTTCTTGACGAGGTTGTCCACCTCTTGCTTGTTGGCCGGGCACGCGAGCGGCTCCAGCATTTTCCACTCGTTGTCGTCTTCCTTGACGAAAACAAACTTCTTGCCGGCTCGGCGATCGAGTTCCACACGATCCACCTCGTCCGCCGGCAACTCAAAAAGAGCCTTCGCAATGGTTTTCGGCTGCGCGTCAACGACCTGCTGTTCTTCCCAGGGTTTTTCCACGAACAGGAGGTAGGCAAACACAGCCGCTCCGACTAATGCCAGAACAAGCGTTGTCTTGGTATTCATGGCTGCTTTATATCTCCGACTATGATTGCGTTTGTGACTACTTTCGCCGGACGTGCATCACCACGCCACCAGCAATCAGCACAATGAAAGCCCATCCAACCGTAACCATCCAAAGAGACCGGCGGCTGGCAACGTCGATCGTCCCGATAACCGGCACGGGAGCCGGACCGGAAGCGATGAGCTCCGGACGATCCGAAAGCCAGTACAACATATTCATGAGCAAGTCTGCGTTTTCCGTCGGCGGTGGGTCGGTAACAACCCGCGCCCCTTCGCCCTCGAAACGCATCACCCGCTGAGCAAGGTAACCATCGGAATAACACAACCCGTTACCCGCAACGACGATCTTGCTCTTCTGGGTTTCGTTTTCCACCGCGACCATGACGGGGAAAGGCGGCCGCATCGCATCCGGAGCGATCGTGAAGGTGCTGTCCTGACGACCCTCCCGAAGCACCGTCGCAATTCGCAAGATGTCCTTTTCAGCCCACATATCATGCGACGTCTCAGGTACCGTAAGAATGGGATCGACCTTTACCCCTTCCGGCAAACTGTCGGCGGGCAACACCGGGCACACTTGCCGCATAAGCACGCGTCGCGCCTTCAACGGTTCGCCAATCGGCTGCTCCGTGAAGGTCGCCAACGGCATGTACATCATCTGCACCAAGCTGATACCGAAACGCGACGGATCGCGCCGGTCCATCACACCACGCATGACCCAATAATCCGTCTCGACATCCACACCCCATTCGTCACGCAACATCTCCTGGTAGGCATAAGGCGTCGGTTTCGAGAAGGGGTTCGGAATCACCGGATCCGAGATAGCCAGGAAGATCGCCCGGCTTTCTTCGCCCAAGACTTTCTTCACCTGCTCCAATTCTTTCGGACCGAAACTCTTCTGCGGCGGCTGACGCATGAACGGATTCTGCGGGGCCGGTTTAGCCGGCGGCAGGAAAATGTAAATGGGCTTCGTGCCCTCTTCCGGTTCGGGCTTCTTCGCCTCGTCGCCCTCGCCGCCAAGATCCCATTGCTTCACCACAAAGTTGGCGGCTGTGAAACGTGCCTTCAACGTCTCGATCTGCCCCAAGGGAACCGGGCCGACGTTGGGACGCTGAAACTGACGCATCTGCTGCGACGGACGCGTTTCGTAACCCACAAAAATCACCGTCGCAAAAGGCTTCTCGTGCTGCATCCCCAAAACCGCGTTGAAAATGGCAGTATCGCCATCAAAAATACGTCGATGACTTTCGTCCTGCCTCCCCATCAGAGACTGAGCGCCCATGGGATCCGCATAGGGCCACACCTCGTCAAACGTGACCACACGCACATCATCGTCCCCTTCGACCACGACGATGTTGTCTTGCTTCAGTCGCTCGGCAATCTCATCCAATTTCAACTCGGGGAGATCATCGATTTTCTTGCTGACGGCCTCCAGCTCTGCGAGCACCTCGCCAAAAGCCTCGCCGCTGGCGCTGGCGGCAAGAAACGCCTTGCTGGCCGAGTCAATACGGCTCGCATCGTCAAGAACTTTGAGCACCCGATTGGACCATAAAACCAAGTTCTTCTCATATTGAGCCACCGCGTTCCGCAGTTGGCGAACGATATTCTGGAGTTGATCCTTCGGGACGTTGGGCTGTTCGAGAATACGCCGCAGCTGTTGACTGTTACCGGTCAACGACTCAGCGGTTTCCTTGAGAAGCGTGGGCAAATTCACCACGAAAATCTGCCTTCGAATCTGCCAATCGGGAAGGTTACTGATGGCGGGATTTTCCTTCACGAAAGCGAGAACGCGAGCCTGCTCGCCTGCCAGCCATTCCCCGATCTGACTGGCCGCCTTAGCAAAGCTTTTCATCACCGCCGTCGTATTCTCCGGCACATTCGGGTCACTCGAATCACCGGCAATCCCTTTGAGGATCCCGATTCTTGTCTTGATCTCTTCGACCTTATCACGGGTCGTCTTGCTGAAATCCGAGTTCGGATCGGACAACGCCTGGACCAGCTTGTCCATATCCTTCATCCAGGTCTGCGTTTCCTCGATATGCGTTTTCAGCTCATCGTTCGCCGACTTAATCTTGGTGTTGGCTTCCTGGTACCGAGGGATATCCTCGCCATGAACCAGGTTATCGACTTCCCGTTTTGTCTCTTCGAGGCTCTCCAAGTCCTTGCGAAGAATGGTAGCCACATTCGCCAACGTAGAAAACCCGCCCAGCCAGGAATCGGCCTGCAACAGCTGACCCACGCGCGCTTGCTGGGGGCCCAACGTATCGGTCAACTTCTTCCAGGTATCCTCGGCCAATTGGATCGCGTCCACATACTCCGTCGCCGCCGTCTGGTACTTCGACTGCACACGGTTACGAAGCTCCGCGCGATCCGCGCCGCTGTACAGGTGTTCGACCTTGACCGACTTGTTCACCTGCCTCAGCTCGTCACAGAAGTCACGGAGCTTCGGCAAGTACTTCTTTCGATCGGTTTCAGGCTCGTCGGAGGTATAAACGGTGGTAATACTGAGATTGGCCGGCGCTTTCTGGACAATGTTCGCCGTACGCTCGGACACGCGGTAGCTGGAAAAACCACCCGCCAGATCACGTCGCACGTTATGCCGATAGGCGATTAAATCAATCGCGACCAGGATGCACACCGCCAAAAGAACCATGACGGTTACGTTCGTGCCGAAAAACCACCGTCGGCCCGTTGAACTCGTCCCTGTGGTCTTACTGTCTAACGCCATCGTCGTGACTCCATCACCTTAACTGCCAAGAACAAGAAAAAGGCTGTTCCCGACAGGAAGAAAACCACACTTCTGCTGTCCAAAATCCCTTTGGCGAAATCGCTGAAATTCCAGAGAATGTTGAGATACGCACAGAAACTGCGCTGCCAAGCCTCACTGGCGTATTCAGCCCCGTAATCGACCACGAAGGTCAAAACCGCCAGAATGGCGATGGCGATCAACGCGGCCAGTAACTGGTGCCGGGTGCAACTGCTCGCAAAAATGCCGATCGAAACGAACAGAGCCCCGAGCAAAATCATGCCCAGGTAACCCCCGAAGATCACGCTGCCAATCGGGTCGGAAAAAGAAACCATCAACACCAAGTGCAATGCGGTTGCCGCGAGAAGAACAAGATAGAACAACAGCGAACCCAAAAACTTGCCCAACACGACCGCCAAATCCGAGACCGGAGCAGTCATCAGGGTCTCGATGGAGCCCCCCGCAAACTCTTCCGCAATCGACCGCATCGTCAGCAGAGGCAAGGCGAAGACCAAAACCGCCGCCATGCGTTCCAACAACGGACGAATACTCGCCTCATTGCCCGGGACAAGCGTCTCGGTCACGAAGAAATAGCCCGTCAGAAGCAAGAAAATAAACCCGACAACATAGGCGATGGGAGAAAAGAACAACGACGACAACTCACGCTGCGTAATCGCGACGGTCGCACTCACGATCGAAGGATTGCCGCGACCGGCGAATGACTGCCCGAGTTGCGACCGCTCACTTGCGCTGACACCTTCGGGCGGCGTCCTCTTGACTTGTCTGTCTGCCGACATGGTTTGAATCCCTTGTAGTAAACGACTCCGCTTCTTTGACGTATAGAACTTGCCGGGCCATGAAACCGATGATCGCACGTCCTCGCGGATCGACTTCAACGACCCGCACAATCCGTGATACCCTCGGTTAGCCGCCCGCGGCTTCGACGGTGATTTGAGTGAAGAACTCTTCGAGACTCCCCACCTCGAGCCTCAACTCGCGTAGGCCCCAATGGTTCTTGGCAACCAGCCCGGCGATCTCTTCCCGAGCGTCCTGGCCATCGGCGCCTTCGATCCGCAACCGATTCCAACCTTCGGACGCATGGGACTCGACACTCTTGATGCCATTGAGCTTCCGAATCGCAGTCTCGATTTCCGCTTTCGGCCCACGAATCTCCGCAATGAGGCGGGAAGCTCCCTTGATGCGGCTGCGAACCTGGTTAAGGGACCCGCTGGCACGAATCTGCCCACCCGCAATGATGATCATCCGCTCACAAACCGCCTCCACCTCCGGCAAGATGTGAGAACTTAGAATAATCGTGTGCCGCTTGGCGAGTTCACTAATGAGTTTCCGCGTTTCCCGAATCTGATTGGGGTCCAGACCGATGGTCGGCTCATCCAGAACCAGGACTTGCGGGTCGTGCAGCAAGGCGTCGGCCAACCCCACACGCTGCTTCATTCCCTTGGACAACTGACCGATCGGCCGATCAATGAAATCCCCCAGCCAGCAATGGTCGGCGACATGCTTGATGGCGGCACCCCGCTCACCCCATGACATACCGCGAAGCTTCCCGCGAAAATTCAAATACTCTTTGACCCGCATCTCCGGATAAAGCGGATTCGACTCGGGCAGGTAACCCACTCGTCGCCGAACCTCCATCGACTGGGTAAAGACATCAAAACCAGCAACCGTTGCCGAGCCGCTGGTTGCGGGCATATAGCACGTCAGAATTTTGAGCGTGGTGCTCTTGCCAGCCCCGTTCGGACCGAGAAACCCGACGATCTCACCCGCTTCGACCTTGAACGAGATGTTGGACACCGCCGTAAGCGGCCCATAGGATTTCGTCAGATTTGTGACCTGTATCATGTGAACTATCATCCTTCCGCTTCACGGCTCGGCGATTTCCCATGACAACTCGCCTCGCCGACACAGTACCACCGACCTGAATCAGCGCCTATCGCCACCGGTCGTACAACGTAACTTTTTATGTATCAGGTACTTGGCGTGAACTCCCGATGCGTAAACAACCATAATCACACCACGCGGCAGAAACTGCCATTCTCTACGCCGGCGGCATGGCCTAGGTTCACACGGCAAGTTCGTGCGCCAGCCCCCTGGTGAGGACACAAGAGGTCCCCAAAAGAGTGGTTCTAAATAGCATTGCGTCCGAAACATGTCAAGACCTTCTTGCGTCCCGTCGAACGGCACACGTGCGATCGAAAGACTTCCAAATTCCGGTGAGAGCGGCCATAATGCTGACTGCGGTCAATTACTATGGCGTCTGGCAATCCGGGTGCTCGCCGCATGTGCGGCAACCCTGTGTGAGGCAAGCCTCGTGACGCGAGGTGGAACGGTCATCCACCATGTCGACCTCCGTAACGCATAACATCGAGAGCGACCCCGCGCGGGTCCAAAGCGCCGAAGCGCGAGCAACGCCCGCCCTGCGTCCAGCCCCTCTCGCTGACCCCGGCAAGAAGCCGGCCGTGAGCGTCATTATCCCCACCTATAACCGCGTGGATCTTCTTCGCGCTTCGATCGAGAGCGTGGCAGCCCAAACCCTCACCGACTACGAAATCATCGTCGTCGACGATGGCTCCGAAGACGACACCCGCGACTACGTGACCTCGCTCGACTTGCCGATCCAGTACCACTGGCAACTGAACCAAGGCGTCTCAGAAGCGCGCAACCATGCCTTACGTGTTGTCCGCACGGAATTCGTCGCGTTTCTCGACTCGGATGACCTTTGGAAACCACGATTTCTGGCCGAAACCATCGCAAGGCTTCGGAGCCGGCCGGACGAAGCGATCGTCTACACCGACTTCATCTCAACCAATTCAGCCGGCAAGGTGATCGGTGGGCATCGCAAGAAACCCCATGCCGGCAACGTCACCTCGGAACTATTCAAAAGTACGTTCATTCATACGTCGGCCGTGGTGGCCCGTGCGCACATCATCCGCGACGCGGGCGGGTTTGACGGACGTTTGACCCACAACGAGGACTACGATCTCTGGCTTCGCCTTTCCCTTCGTTGCCGAATCGGGCTCGTACCCAAGCCGTTGTGTCTTCGCCGCTGCCATCGCAACAGTCTGTCCCGTGATGGTTGCAGCCCGGAAATCCTGCTACGTAAAGCCGAGCTACTGGAGCGGTTCTACGAGGAAGGGGGCGGCAAGCCGGTCATTGCCGAAACGGTGGCGAAACGGCGGCTGGCGAAAGTCCACTACACAGCGGGCAAAGCCTTTCTTCGGGCCGGCAAAGTCAATCAAGCACGGGAAGCCCTGTGCCGATCGATGTCATTTCAGTCCGGGCGAATCAAAACATGGTTCTGGTATCTGTGCGCCAACCTCATGCCAGCAAAGCGCTCTGACTAACCGATCTTTCCTGCGATACATGCATCTGCTACAGCAATGCGTTTACTGAGTAACCGGCCACTTTGCAGTAGCGTGAATTCGCCAAGCCCCAGCGCAGCTTTGAGTCCGATGTCGCGATCGATCCATGACGAGAAACCCATGATCGCACGACGCAGGTGGCCGAGTCGGCGCCAAAACGCGATCGGCATAGGGGGCACAGGAAAGTCGCTACCGTAGACCAACTTGGCGTGCATCTGCGGCATACGAACCAGTTGATTGAGCCAATAGGCGCGGTTCATCATGGCAAGACCCGACACATCCGCGTAGAGAGGAGCGTCGGCGAATTCGCCGAGCATGGCTTCGGTTAGGATACGGAAGTAGCGGTCCGATGCAAAGGGCCAGGCACATGGCGTTGCAGCGTGAGCCACGATCACCGTCGGCATCTTATCCTCGGCTCGCAGTTTTCGAAGTGTTCGCAGCAAACCTGAAGGGTCTTCAAAAACCCTGTGGTACGTCCCCAATACTTTCTCGCCGCCATAGTGAATCAACATCGGCATACCGATCTCACCGGCACGGCGTAAAAAGGCCATGGCGCGGGGATCTTCAGCATCGATATTCTGCGTCAAAGGTAACCACTTGACCAAGACGGCCCCGTTCGCTGCAACCTCATCAAGCATGTCAACCGCTGTCATCGTACCCATACGCCGGTAAGGATGAATCGACGCCCCGAAAAGAATGCGGCGCGGGTATTGTTGCCAAAGTTGCCGAACGTACGTATTGGAAACGTACAAGTCTGTACCGACAGCGCCGCGACGATCCCGCGATCCAATCGCGTCGCCCGCATGGGTGTGGTATTGATCGAACGCCAACACGACGACGCGATCCAGTTGGGTTGCACCGAGGATGTGCTCGAGAAGGATGCGTTCGATGGCGGCGTCGATTTCTTGCTCGGATCGGTGGCGGTCCAGCTTGAAAATCCATTTTGCCAGGCGCATCACGATGCCGTGATAGATGCGATCGGAAAGATAGGCATCATAAGACACGTATTGATCGGCAGGCTCAAAGCTGAACCGATGGGTCGGTTGACAAGGCCGATGCCGCTGTCCAATGTGACAATGGGCATCGACACGCATGTGTCTGACTCCGCTCGTCTCCGCCAATGACATGACACCCTCAGTAGCCCCGTGGGTCCTATGCGAATTTCCTATGCCAGACAAACTGTTGCGGTTCGTACGATGACGTCGTTGCGCTAGGGGCGATCCAATGATGCAGGCTGCGTTGTGGACAAGAAAAAGCGGTTGGCAGCGGTCAACGGCGGATACATCAGTGAATCGGAGATGGCGCGGTAGTAATAGGTCGTAGCTGGAGAGAGGCTCGGCAACTCTACCACGTGAGCCTTGACGGGTCTTTCGTCGCTCTTCGACGCTCCGTAACGCGTTGTTGTGCCATAATCGACCTTGGAACGAAGTGGCTTGGCCGTGTCCCACTTGATAATCGCCCGATGCGAACGGACCGTATCAACCCGAAGGTTGGCCAGCTCCCACGGTATGATATAGAAAGGCAACCTCTGCGGGCCGATGAACTTCACCTCCGAGGTTGAGATGAGGTCGCGTCCGTCGCTCGTATAGCAGATGCCTTCGCCCTGCACTTCACCGAACATGCTCAGGACGAGTGGCGGTTGCTGAAAAATCGCGTCGAACTGTTTCGCATCTGATACCGTGAATTCGTACGCGCTGAAGTAATTGCGAATCACGACGCGCCGGCCATCGGAATCGATATCGCCACCGGTCGGCATGGTGGGAACGTACGATGAGATATCCGCGACGAATTGCAGAACGTGGATCGTTGTGTCATCCCATATCACCGAGGCACTCAGTAGCTTGTAGACGCGCGCAGTCCCACGACCTACGTGGTCTCGCTTGGTCACGATGTAGATGTCGCCGGTGCCGGGATGAACGAACAGGGTCTCCGCATCGTATCGCGCGTCGTTACTGTCGGTGGGTAACGAGGGGTCGGCCGAATCGGGATACTCGAAGCGAAGCGAAGAAGGCGGAACATTGATATGGATCGGCGAACCTTGAGGGTCAATCGTCGGCTCAGAAAAACGATGAATGCGCTTATCGGTTCGCCGGCAAGGTGGGTTGTCGCCCCCGTCAAGAATATACACCTGCTGCCCCGGCCCGCTCGCAATATCTTCCCAGTCGCGACAACTTGCTCCCACAAGTTGGACGGAGCCCATGCGTCGGGCAACACTTGCCGCTCGGTCGGCTGAGGATAATCGAAACGCCCAAACAATTGCTTTGGAGCCGGAGTCGTTGTGTGTCCAGAGGATATCGGGATTCTTTCGACTCGCAACTACGCCGCTGGATTCGACCACTTGCCGTTCCGGCCCGGACCGGCCCTCCCGTTCCAACCCAGCCTCGCCCTCCGCCGTCGCAAGCAGAACATGGGGGCCATAGATGTGCGTCGTCCATCCCGCGATCGACAAGGGCGAGCCCACAAAGCAACCCACTAGAAAAAGAAAAATCCAACTATGACGATACACGTGTTCCCCCAGACCAACGTCCTAAGGCGGACCGCCTTTTTGTGCCCGCAACCCAAGCGTTTCAGCCGTCGGAAATATACCGCAAAATGCGATCACTTAGCTTCGAGAAGCCGAAGTCGCAGACAATTGAGCGCAAGCTTCCGCGTACGATCACGAATCTCTTCTCGCGTGAGATATGTACCGAATCGCCGCTCCGTCACTTGGCAACCGCGATTGTCGGCAAGCCCCACGTAAACCAAGCCGATGGGCTTCGTCGCCGTCCCGCCTGTCGGTCCAGCAATCCCCGTCACGCTCAAGGCGTAATCGCTTGCGCTCAATCGGCGACCGTTCTTCGCCATGGCCTCAGCGACCGGAACACTAACCGCCCCATGACGCTCGATCAATTCCACCGGCACATGAAGCAAACGTACCTTGGCCGTATTGGAGTACGTCACGACGCCTTCAAGCATATAATCGCTACTGCCGGGCACATCGGTCAGGCTTTTGGCAATCAAGCCGCCCGTACAGGACTCTGCCGTGGAGACGGTTTTCTTGTGCTTCGTCAATAACCGGGCCACCGCGTCAGCCAACGTGTCGTCGTCTTGACCGAAGACAAGGTTCCCCAACCGTTGTCGAACGTCGCGCGTTGCTTCATCAAGTAGCGCCCGTGCTGCCTGCTGCGTCTTGCCATAAGAATGGATCCGGACACCGATCACGGTGTGATGCGCGGTCGTCCCAACGGTCGGATTCCGGCCCCGCTGCATCAGGTCGCGAATCCGTTCGCCGATATCCGATTCGCCCGCCCCATAGGTCCACAAAACCCGCTTTAGCAGAACCGCTCCGTTCGCAAGGGATGTCAACTCAGAAGCCACATCGCGTTCGAACATCACCTTCATTTCACGAGGCACGCCCGGCATGATGAACAGCATGGCACCTTTGAGCGTTACGCGAATACCCGGCGCGGTGCCACACGTGTTCACGATCGGTTCGGTGCCAACTGGAAACATGGCTTGAATGAGGTTGGCCTCCGGCATGTCCAACCGACGCGCGGCAAAGAATGCCCGTATCTGCTCCACAAACTCCTCGCGCAACTCCAGGTCGACGCCCATCGCAGCCGCCAACGCTTGTCGCGTGAGATCATCCTCGGTCGGACCGAGCCCGCCAGTCACCATGACCACATCGGCCAGCTCGCACGCTCGCGTCATCTCGGCCTGTATCAGCTCCCGTTCATCGGCGATCGTGACATGCATCGTCGTGCGCACGCCGATGGCCGCCAGCTGTTCCGATAACCATGCGGCATTCGTGTCGAGCGTCTGGCCGGTCGTCAACTCGCTCCCGATGCTGAGTATCATCGCTTGCATATCGCCCAACCATACTGACTTCCGCACGAAAGTGAAGCCAACCCTGCTCCATCGAACGAAACAACGAAACCACCCCCGTCAATCGTCATTGACCCTGATCGACGCGGCAAGTACCATGCAGATGTGTTCAAAAATCAGTTCGCTTGCCGTGTACACCGCCTAATCGGAGGGTTGTGCTCGTGACCTCAAAACCGACCTCGTTTTGGGATCGACTTGTCAAGGCGATCAAAACCGATTCCTCGTCCAGCAACCCGCACAAAGTGCCCGAAGCAAGCAACAAAAACGATGTGCCTGCGCCGTCCAAGGATTCCGCCCATCAGACGAATGAGCTGCCTACCGAACCATCAGGCGGACCTTTGTCCCGGTGGAATCGCCGCGAACAAACCATCGCCCAACTTCAGCAGGGCTACAAGCACGTCACCGAGGTTGTTGAAGACATCCAAAAGCATCTCATCAGCCAAGGCGAACGTACCGACCGAATCGCGACCTCACTGGAGCAACTGCAACGGGCGCTCAACGACATGCCCGCTATCGCCCGGCAACAGGCGGAGACGCTTGCCGCCATCGCGGATCGAATCGAGACGGCGAGCCTCCGCACGCAACAGCTCACTGAAGCCGTCAACGAAATTCCGGCGGTCGCACGGACGCAGGCGAACACGTTAGCCAACATCAATCTCCAACTCGAAAAAACCGGCGAACAAGACAAAGCTACTTCCGAAGCAATGAACAAGCTCGGTACAGCCGTCATTGCCCTCGGAGAAGCTAACACCGCCCAGGTACAAACGATCAGGATGATGAATGCGAAAACCGACAAGCACAATCAGCAATTGAGCGTGTTGATCGCCAAGCAAAGCAAGCGTTTCATGTTGCTTTTCATTGTCACGGTGATCCTAGCGGCCGCCGCCGTTGCCACGACGATCGTGGGCATTGCAATCAAGTGACACTTCTCTACCCAGGCTGTTGCCCTGGTCACGGAAATATTCATCGGAGAAGTGGATGCCCGAACTGGGCGCGCAGCCGATTCGTCTGTTCCCATAGTTTGGGCTCGCTCTTGAGGAATCGCACAAGCTGCCCCGTCGAAAGATGCAACGTCTTGGCGGCATCGCTTACACCGGCCTGATACGACACAAAGACATCAAGCACATATTGCACAATTCGCCAATAATCGGGATGGCGTCGATTGACGCGTAGGGTGGCGTCGCATTGAAGAGCGACTGAATAAGACTCAGGTGGCAACGCAGCCGGATCAACAGGACTTCGCTGAGTCAGTGCAATCGCACGTCGAAGCCGGGACAATGCCCGGGCACGGTTCTCATGCTGAGAACGGCTTTCAACCGCGGTCACGCTTAGCCCTGTCACCCTATGCCGAAGGCGGACAGCCGATGATGTCTTGTTGCGCTTTTGACCGCCCGGCCCGCTCGCCCGATACAAATCGACCTCGCATTGAGAAAGTAAGGCTTCATCAGCCAGCTCAAGCCACACCCGAGCGGACGATTGGATGGACAAATCATTTGCCTGATCTGTGGCACGCTTCATTTTAACCATGATAACCGAATTGATGGCCGGCTATCACCCCGTCTGGGGGGCCGTAACGACATGCCAACAACCACAGGTAATCGACATAAAGTGGGAGTGATTTGCCAGCTTCCAGCTCCGGTTAGTACATCTGTTAACCTTAACCCATTAGACCGATAATAATGTAGCTAGAACTGGCACCAATCCAAAACTCGGCGTTACTGCACAAATTGCAGATCATACAATCCGTACAAATGTTTCAGGTTAAAAATGATAAGCAAAAGAAAAATTGAAATCATCGAAGCGTCAGAAGCATCATGGAGGTGTTCAGGCACACTGAACGACCTGACAGACATAAGGCATACGAATTCCGGGGTGCCCCACCCATGTCTCCTAAAATATCAGCGAGATATTTTTTTAGGGTTGCATTTCTGAATTCCGCCTGTATAATCCGGAACTGAGAAGAGTAACTGGAACTCGGATTTACGAAAATGAGCTTTAGTTGCTCGCGACATCACAAAATGACCATTCCTCTTCGCCCGCGCTCTCCGCGACTAATCCCCCAAAAAAGCGCGGGCGCTTTTTTTTTCTTGCCGTTTTGCTTTTCATCATAAGTCGCATCGTCGTTTTTCCAAAACTTTTCGGAAAAAAACCGGTTGAAGAAAGCTATGGCACTTTTCTTTTGAAACAAGAATTGAAGAAGCGATGTTCGGTTGCCGGAACAAGGAAGTCCACCACCTGCCCCACTGTCCGAAATTGAGACAATATTCAACTTGCTTGGAAACGACACCCACACGACACACCTACATGCCGATGTCAATGATCAGCTGGGGCGCGAAGTACCTCGTGGAATCCCTTCTGATGGAACGCCACATGACTTGATTCGGCACACCGTATCCCCCGGTTGCGATGGGATCGATGGGCTGAATTCGACCACCACACACGGCAATCCATTTCTTTGCTCACTGGCCTCTTCAAAATGTGATCAGCGATATCTTATGCCCGTCATGATAAAGGTGTCAGCCCAAGACGCTTGCTCAAAAAAACTATTCCGGGAACTGGTCGCCGATTCATGGCCAGACATATCATCTCCTTCGATGGAGGTATCGTTCATCGGGTAACGATTGCCGGCGTACTCTTGGGCCCAAGGAGAAAGCGATGTGCCAGAAATGTGGCTGTAGCCCCTGTAAGCAGTGTGGCCGAGAGATCGAAGACGGGGTCTGTTCAGGCTGCCAGCTACCTGCTGATGAGTGCAGCTGTGACCCCATCGAGGAAGAATAGGAACCGTGGGGCGCAGGGAATGATCGGGAATGGGTTGTGCCTGACCTGTCGCGCGTATTGAGCCTCGTCACAGGACACGAATGACACGCCAACGATAGCGTGGACTCGCTTTAGGAACACGCGACAGGAACGAATGGGGATCCCTGCACAAACGTTATTAAATCGTATGCCGACCGCTTGCGATGGTGACGCTAAAGCGGGAAGGGGTATCCTGCGCTGCACGGATGCACACCCCGGGGCGCAGAAGTCTATTGCTGATCCAGCTTGAAAAAGCGGATGGCGTTGGCGGTACCGGCGGCGGCTACGGACTCGAAGGTCTGACCGCGAAGCATGGCGGCAAAACGGATGGTGTGGGCGACGTTCTGCGGCTCGTTGGGTCGCATTCGACGAACGGGTTCAGGCGACAAGTAAGGCGCATCCGTCTCGAAAAGTAATTGGTCAATTGGCGCGTCCGCTACCACTTGTTGGGGATCGGTGGCGTTCTTGAATGTAAGGATCCCGCTGAATGAGGTCCACCAGCCGTTGGCACGCAATTCAGCCGCTTCGTCCGGGGTGCCGCTGAAACAGTGAAAGACGACGTTCTTGCCGACGTAACCGTGTTTGGTCAGAATGCGAACCGTATCGCTGTGGGCCTGGCGGCAATGGATCACGACCGGAAGCTGCGTGTCGGCCGCCAGCTCCAATTGCCGATCGAACACGGTTTGCTGCACGTCGCGGGGGCTGAAATCATAGTGATAATCGAGCCCCATCTCGCCACAAGCGACGACACCCGGCCCGCGCCAAGAGGCCGCCAGCCGATCGATTTCCTCCCGACTGGCCAGCTGGGCTTCGTGCGGATGGATGCCAGCCGACACCCAGACACAGGGATGGCGTTTACGAAGGGCCAATGCCAAGCCAATATCATCGCCGCGACACACTACCGTGATCATGCGCGAGACGCCGGCCGCAAGGGCATCAGCGACGACGCGATCCTGCTGAACCGCTAGGTCTTTGAACGTCAGATGGCAATGCGTATCAACGAGGTCATCAGGCATGAGCATCAGCGTCGCGGCACAAAAGCATCCAGAAAATGTTCGATCTCCGGGTTGTCGTCATGGTCAAACGTGACCGTAATGACATCGAATCGGCAGGCACGGTCTTGCGAACTGGTGTGCTTGAGGAAGGCTTCCGCCGCTCGCGTCAGACGCCGTTGCTTTTCGGGGGTCACGGCATCCTGAGGGTCGCCGTGGTATCGGTCGGCACGCGTCTTGACTTCCACAAAAACCACGGTCGAGTCATCGAGTGCGATGAGATCGATTTCACCCAGCGGGCAACGGTAGTTACGGGTGACGATTCGGTACTTTCGGCGGCGTAGAAACTTCTCCGCGCACTTCTCGCCTCTGTGTCCCAGCTGCGGCCGCCTGTCCATCCTCGATGGCTCCATGAAGCGGGGCTTTTTTGCCCGCAGGCCGCGCGAAACCTTCCGCCCTTCCGCTAGGCGCCTTCCGCTAAGTGGAAGCGGCGGCGGCGGCTTTTTCCTTGGCGGTGGTACGCTTCTTGTCGCGTAGCCGACGAGCCTTACCAACGCGGTCGCGAAGGTAGTAAAGCTTGGCGCGTCGAACGTGACCGCCTCGCATGATCTCGATCTTGGCGATCTTGGGCGAATGGAGCGGAAAGACACGCTCGACGCCTTCGTTGTTGACGATCCGACGGACGGTAAAGGTCTCTCCCATCCCCTGTCCCCGCCGGCCGATCACGACGCCGATGTAATGCTGGATACGCTCTTTCTCGCCCTCGGTGATCCGAACATGCACGTTGACGGTATCGCCGATATGAAACGCCGGCGGCGCAGAGGACTTTGCCTTGTCTTCCACAACCTGCAACAGTGGATGAATCATGATGCCGCTCCCTCGTCCACGGATCACACGGGACCCGCTTGAGACCTACTACATTCAAACCTTGCCAATATCTCCGGTCGATCCGCTCGATCCTGACGACCCATACAAATCGGGCCGACGTTGGCGCGTGCGTTCGATAGCTTGTTCCCGACGCCATTGCTCGATGCGGGCGTGATCGCCCGACAAAAGCACCGGCGGAACCTCCATGCCGCGGAACTCACGCGGCCGAGTGTACTGCGGGTACTCCAGCAACCCGCCGTTGAAAGATTCTTCCACACTGGACGCCGCATCGCCCAACGCCCCGGGCAACAATCGAACGATTGCATCGACCAGCACCATGGCCGCCGGCTCTCCGCCGGACAAGACATAGTCGCCGACCGATATTTCCCGAGCCTGAAGTCCTACGCGGATTCGCTCATCAAAACCTTCGTAGTGGCCACAAATGACCACCAAACGGTCATGCCCAGCCAACTCCCGGGCCACCGACTGCGTGAGAGGCTCGCCCTGCGGCGTCAGCAAAACCCGCACCGACGGCGTCGGGTCGTCATGCTCGACCTTTTCGACGGCGTCGAAGACGGGCTGGCACATCATCACCATCCCAGGCCCACCCCCGAAGGGACGGTCATCGACGCTACGATGCCTGTCCGTCGCGAAATCGCGAATATGGGTCAGTGGGATCGATACGATACCTGCCGACCGGGCTCGCCCGATGATGCTCGACGCAAAAAAAGGCTCCAGCGCCTCGGGAAACAGGGTCAACACGTCGATCCGCAAGGGAGTTAACTCTCAAGCTGCGACGCCGACCCGGACTAGGCGCTGGCCGACGTCTTACACTTCTTAATCAGGTCGCGCACCGTGTCGGAAGGTTGAGCACCCACGCTCAGCCAATACTCAATGCGGTCGATGTCGAGCCTGTACCGAAGGTCTGCGTTCTTGTTGCCGGGATCATAGTACCCCAGCTCCTCAAGCACGCGCCCATCCCGGGTTGCCCGACAATCAACGGCCGCTACTCGATACGACGGCTTGTGCCGCCGACCCATTCTCTTCAAACGAAGCCGAACCATGCATCTGCTCCCAATCATCGACCACGCACCACGTCAGTCAGCACGCCATCGGCGGTTCCGAACCCGCTGGATCCCGGCCGGTCAACCAGGCCCAGCCGACCCTGAATACGCGAACTGAGCAGTTTAGCAAAAGTCGCCCTCCCGGGCAAACGCGCCGCCGATCCAATCAAGGCCCATCCGATTCCCCCGTCCCGACCCGCAGCTCGCCCCGCACTTTCCCGCCCGGTTGGCCGCCTCTGGCGCCAGGCGGTATACTCTGCCCATACACACTGTAATGGCGGGAACCACCCGGCAAGCCAATGGACTGGCGAACGACCGACAATCAAGCCCACCGGGCAACAATCGAGGATCACACCTAATGCGAATTCTCATTACCGGATCAAGCGGCCAGATCGGAACCAACCTGGCACTCAAACTGATGGAACGAGGGGACCAGGTCGTCGGGATCGACCGCCGGCCCAACCTCTGGACCGACGCGATTGAGACCCAACAACTGGATCTCGTCCACGCCACCCCCGACGACTTGCCCGCCGGCCCCTTCGACATGGTGGTTCACCTGGCGGCGCACGCCAAGGTGTTCGAACTCGTGGAAAGGCCGGAACGGGCCTTGGAGAATATAACGATTTGCTTCAATGTGCTGGAGTACGCGCGCCGACACCGGTTGCCGTTTATCTTCGGGAGCTCACGCGAAGTGTACGGCGACATCCACCGTCACGTCATGGAAGAGGCTGAAGCCGACTTCGTCGTCGCGGAGAGCCCGTACTCCGCCAGCAAAATCGCGGGTGAAGCTTTCATCTACTCCTATGCCGAATGTTACGACTTGCCCTATCTCGTCTTTCGGTTCAGCAATGTCTACGGCCGATACGACAACGACATTGAACGAATGGAACGCGTGTTGCCTTTGTTCATTAAACGCATCGCACATGACGAGCCTATCGTGGTCTACGGCAAAGAGAAAGTCTTCGACTTCACGTATATCGATGACTGTATTGACGGGATTATCCGCGGTATCGACGCCCTGGTTTCCAGCCGCGTGAGAAACCAGACCATCAACCTCGCCTATGGGCAGGGTAGTACGCTCGTCGATGCTGTGAACATCATCTCGCTCGCACTGGGCAAGGAGCCGAAAGTGACCTTTGAGCCGGCCCGGTCCGGCGAAGTGACACGCTACGTAGCGGACATCTCCAAGGCCCGGCAAATGTTGAGTTACGAACCTCAAATGCCTTTGACGGCGGGCATTCCCCTCTCAATCAAATGGACACGCAACCACGGCGATCTGTGAGCCGACCGATACGCAGCCGACTCATGCTCCTGCTCGGCATTGTCTTGGCCGTCGGGCATGTGGCACTCGCCAGTTGGCGGGCGACCCATGGTGCAGCCGACCTCGTGGGCTTTCACGAAACAGCCGTACATTGGTGGCGCACGGGCGAGCTGACGAACGCGTTCGGGGCACAGTTTTATCTGCCCGTTTTTACGGTACTGATCGCGCCGGTGGCAATCTGGCCCTTGGCCGTTTCGGGCGTTTTGCTCGGGACGATCAATGTGCTGCTGTTTGTACTGACCGTGCAAAAATGCCGTCAGTTGGCTGCCAACGGTGAACGGTTGCCGAACCCACTAGCCTGGACGTGGCCTATCTTGCTGGTATTCCCTTTTGCCAGCGGCACCATCGCACTCGGACAAGTCAATCTGATCGTCCTATGGCTTTGCGTGCTCGCATATGTGCAAAGCGTACATAACCGCCCATATCGGACGGGCCTGCTGATCGCTTTGGCGGGATGTCTAAAGATCTATCCGCTTATTTTCAGTTTGTACTGGCTTCTAAAAGGTCAATGGCGTGTCACGCTTGGGACGTGGATGGGATTTCTTTTCTTGTCGGTTGGTCTGAGTTTGTACGCCTTTAGCTGGCAAGGCACGGTCAAGGCCCATCGACAATGGCTCGATGCCGTCCAGGGTGCCAAGTATCGGAGCACCCAAAGCCCCAAAAACGACGACGGCTCCGACAGTTCATCAGCCACGCAACGGTCAGCCGGCCATCAATTGATCTTCACGGAGCAACGGACACAATGGCATCGCCGCAACAATCAGAGCCTGGCTGTCGTCGTGCGTCGTTTGACCACGGATCTGTATCCCGGGCATGATCACCCTCACAAGCTGAACTTGCCGAATCTGTCCGCCAACCAGGCTCAATGCGTCTACTGCGTTATAAGTGCGACGCTTCTGTTGCTGTTGTCATACGTAGCTTGGCGACGGCGTCAGGCCACTCAGAATTTCGCGGAGTGGTCCGGCTGGTTGGCCAGCATCGTTGCGTTCATCCCCATCTATTGGACACATTACTTTGTCCTGTTGCTGCCGGCACTGATCTGTCTGAGTATCGCTATCTGGCGCCGCCATGCGCAAGGACAACGTTGCTGGCTGAACAAGATCCTGCGAGCCAGTTGGCTAATCGGCATCGTCCTGCTGACATGGACGCCGTTTCAGCTCATCGGTGGAAATGCTTGGCTGGCGTTGACGGTCATGACTTGGGCCATCTGGCGAGGAGATCGTGAACTGGCAGAACCGTCCAAACCGTAATACTGCATCACTCCCAGAAGTTCCATTGCCTCGGCCAATACAACCATGCCCCGATCGCCAACCCGATGATCGTTCCGATCAATAAGACAACCTTGATGATAAGTACGCCACGTTCAAGTCTCGTACTCAAGGTTGGGTCCACGGCATATTGTTTGAGGAGTTGGATTCGGTTGGCAATGCTCGAGTGCCGCCAGCTTCGCGCATCGATGGGAATACCATTCAGCTCAGCAATTCGGCGTAACGAATCCGCAAACAACGAAGCCGCCGTCGCACACAACGGTCGGCTCGATTGACCAGACGCGTTCGACACGACCGCGGTCCCATGCACCACACAGGGCTGACGGCACGCTTCCGATGCCGGCGTCACACTTCGCGCACCAAACAAGTCCGCCTGCAGTTCAAAACGCCTCGAAACGATGCCAAACCCAACCCCCCACAAAACCACAATCATCGCCATGGCAAAAACCTGCAGGTAATCGCGCGTATGGGCACGATCGATAATGAGGTCGGGACAAAACCGCATGACCAACTCGCTAATGCCGCCGACAATCAACATACTGACAATGGCGAACAAGAGGTAGAAGGGAATGTGCATATGCTTGACGTGGCCCGCCTCATGCCCGAACACAGCTTCAATCCGCTCATCTTCCATCGTCTCCAACAGTCCGTCGGACAACAAAATGTAGCGAACCGGCTTCATCAAACCCATGACAGCCGCATTGACCACCATGCCGTCGCTTTGCCAGATAAGAATATCGCGATAGGTCAGTCCAACGCGTCGACAAAGGGCCTCGAGCCGATCCCGCAACGGGCCGCGCGGCAAACGCCGTGTTTGCCAAATGTACTTCAACATGATCGGGGCAACGAGAAACACCAGCCCCGCAACCATCACGAGTACCGCTTGGTCCGCCCAAATGACACCGGTCGCTTTGCGAATCACCGGCCCAAAATGCTGCGGACTGACAAAGTCATTCACGGCAACAATCAACACCATCGGAAGCGAAATCACCAACACATGATGGCGCAGCATCGAGCTCAAGTAGGCTTTGAGCCCCCAAACCGGCCTCGTCGGCTCCGATAGCCAAAGGCGATGTTCGAGCGATACCTGGCGAATGGCCCGATCAGCGGGATAAAGCACGACCCAAGACACGAACATCGCAACAAAAAACGGCATCAAAATGACAAGTTCATCCAAGCCGTAGATCGGCTGGATCAACGCAAGGCTACGCACGCGTTCAGCCCAATTGGTGCCGTACACGCTCGCCGCCAAACCCGCCACAAGAACAATGCGAATAGCACCATGACCTCTCGCCAATGCTTGGTGCGCACCGGCCAACCAAGCCGGTTCGCGATCCAACTTGACCATCACCCGACGCGCGGACATCGCTGCCACAACCGTGACCGCCAAGACCTGCCCAACCACCGCGAACCACATCCACAACGGTGACGTCAACGTCGTCCACGGTGCACCGCTGTCGGGCACACTCAACACAATCACAAACGCGGCAAAAACAACAAACTGCATCAGTTGGTGGTCTCTTGTTCTTGGGCCTCAGCTTGTTTCAACAGCTCAGTAGTCACTGCGGGTTACTCACCCACGCACTCAAAACGGTCACCCGGCTGAACGTGCCGGCCATTCACAAACGCCCGCCAACTCATCAATCGTTTGCCCGCCGGTTGCAAGCTGTGAATGTCGAGCGTCCCCGAGCCCGCAGCAACGGTCAAAACGTCCGTTACCGTGCCCGGCGACACCCCAGCATCGACCTGCACCGCCGACGCAGCCGCAATCGTGACAAACTCGGAACGACCGCCGACAGAGACATACCGGCACCGTGCGCCCGGCCAACGCCACATGGATCGGCAACGCAACGCAAGTTGCTCAGCCGACGCCTCAAACCGCAAGTTGCCGTCGCTCTTTGTCAGCTTTGGCGCACGCGTCACAAGCGACTCATCCTGAGGCTCACCCGTGGGCAAGACGTCATCTTCATGAAGCCGAAAAGCGGCATCGATGGCGTCACAACCAACCCTCGCCAATCGGTATTCCAACTCTTCGGTCGTCTCCGTGGACGCGATTTGCGTGCGACGTTGAACGAGAATCGGCCCCGCATCCATCGCATCGACGAGCCGAAAGACCGTGACACCCGCCTCCTTTTCACCCGCCAAGATCGCGCGCGCGACAGGGGCGGCTCCCCGCCACTTCGGCAACAGCGAGCCGTGGAGATTGACGCATTGACTCGGAAACACCGACCGCATGGGCTCGAGGATCTTCTGTCCGAAATCGATCACAATCCCGATATCAGCCTGCAATAACCGGATCTTCTCCACGAAAGCCGGATCGTTCACGTTAGCACACCGCTCGACCGCTAACTCCTCGATCGCGGATCGCTCCGCCACGGGCGTCGCATGAAGCTTCTTGCCGCGACCGGCCGGCCGATCCGGCTGGGTGACCACAGCCGCGATCTCGTGCGGACTGTTGACCAACCAGCGCAAGCTCGGCACCGCAAACTCACCGGAACCCAAAAACACGACCCGCACACACACCTCCCGGTATCGCCAGCCGCCGCCACCACAGCAACGGCCCGTGAGCGATCATACGTAGGTAACGGCATCGGAGCAAAAAATAGCAACGAAAACCTTAACCGGATCAGACACAATGATCGCTTCGCCAACTCGACTCCGAACCGCCGAATCCGGAAAGCCGATCCCTTTATTACGTGGTCAAAACACTGCGGGTCGGCTATCCTCACACCCTATCGAGTCGAACGGTTCTTGCTAACGCACGGAATTGGGCTCGTAGCGTTCCTAAGGCGGGCCGCCTTTTTATGCCCGCAACCCAAGAGCGTTTCAGTCGTCGGAAACAGTCGCGCCCAATGCACGCATCTTCCGCCGTAAGAACCTGAACCGCTTATCGGAGAAGGACCGAAATGGAAGTTCCCGGAGCATCATCCCGCCGTTACGTCATCGGCTTCTGGATTGCCGCTACCGCGATCGGCTTGACCGTACGTGTCTTGTTGGTCCCGCTGGGACCGAAGTACGGCTACGATGCCGATCATGACGACTTCGTTCGCTGGGGGATCCAAGCGACCGATGAGGGGCTCACCACGCTCTACGACCATCCACCCGCACGCCGCGACATGCGATCCTGGATCAACGGTCAATGGCGAACCCGCCAGCGCGATTATGATCGTCTCTGCAATTATCCGCCGTTATCGACCTACCTGCTTTATCTCTCCGGGGGGGTATTCAAATCCGTCAGTGAAGATCGGCTCATCAACACGACGACCGCACGGTTCATCTTCGAAATCTGGGGTCTCATGGCCGATTTCCTCCTTGCTTGGGGCTGTGCTTCACTGGTGGCGAAGTTCCGATCGAACCAGGCGGCACGATGGACCTATCTCGTGGTCTTGCTGGCGCCGCCGTTTTGGTGGGACTCTTCGATCTGGGGTCAAATGGACAGCGTTGTCCTTGCGCCCGCGGTGTGGATGGTGCGGTTCATCAGCGATCGCCGTTGGGTGCTGGCGGGCATTTTCTACGGCCTGACGGCATCCATTAAACCACAAGCGGTGCTGTTCTTGCCGCTGTGGGCGCTGGTGCTCGTCCGCACACGCCCCATCTACAAGCCGATGATCTCTTTGGCGATCGCCGGCACCGTACTTTTCGTCATTGCCCTACCGTTTACATTCGCCAGCGGCTTGACCTGGTGGCGGGCAAGCTATGTCGCCAACCTGTTCGAGGCTTATAGCGGACAGACGACACTCATGGCCATGAATATCTGGTATGTCGACTTGTTGCTCACGGATTCGGCAACGTCCAGAGCCTTGTGGTGCGGCACACCCAAGGACACCTGGGGCAACCTGTTCCTCTTGGTCGGCCTGGGTGTTCCGTTCGTCTGGATGGCATGGCGATGGCGACGCGATTCACGTGCCTATGTCCTCTATGCCGGATTGAGCCTTCTCGCATTTGTCATGCTGCCCACCCGGGTCCATGATCGCTACCTGATTCTCCCGCTGCCGTTCCTGATCGTCGCGGCCATGATTTGGGTGCGGTTCTGGCCCGGCGTCGTTCTCCTCATCGTCGTTGCCCTGTTTCAGATCACCTGGCCCGTCTGGCGACAGGTTCAACCGGGTACTTGGCCCTATATCAAGCGTAATACGATCCATCGGTACGAGTATCTCGTGGACCAATTACCTCCCGAGAAACGATCCACCGTCCTCAGTGAAACCGAATTTGTAAACAAACGACGAGAACGCTATCTAGCATTGCGTCACAAAACGATTGCTTACGAATGGCTGTTCACTTGTTTGGCACTGGCCGGCGCGCTGGGCGCTGCCGTGGCGTTCTGTAAGACCACGCCCGAGATAACTTGGCATGAACCCGTCGAGCATGCCAATCAAAGCCGCCAGGCACGTAGAACAAGGCAAAAACAAGAGAAGAAGAAAAACAAAAAACGATGACCCCCTTCTTGTTGGCATAGACAAAATGAATCATCCCTCTCCAGGTGATTGACACCAGACACGTTGCTGTAAGGCCCATGTGCGCAATTCAACCGCTAAGGTAGGATCGCTCAAGGCTTTGTCGAACCACTGGAGGGCTTCATCGTCGCGACCCAATCGTCGACATAGTTCGCCGAGCACGTAGCGGGCTGACGCACGATTGGAACCGGAAACCTGGTTGGCCCACAACGCGCTCTCGAAGTGGCGGGCGGCGGCGATTTGATGTTCGCGCTCTTTGGTAACCGATTCGCGCATGCGTTGTATACCTTGGCGCAACGGGTCGGAAAACCTTTCATACGCGACAAGTCGATCGAGCATGGGTTGTGCACGGCAATTTTCGCCATGGCGACGAAGGATCAACGCGAGCGCCAATTCGACGTAGGGCTTCTGGTAGCGATTGAATTGGCCGGTCGCCAAGGCTTCCGCGACGCGGGTCGTAAGCTTCATCTCCACATCGAGCTGGTTCTCGTTAGGTCGCAGGCGAGGACGCCAACGTTCAATGTACTTCATCACCCGGGCAAGCCGACCGTCCCGCGGCAAGATCGCACCCTTGTCGCGTGCGACCCAGGAGGCACGAAGGTGCAACCACGCCAATGCTTCGTCGGACTTTTGCCGCCAATGGTAACAGGTGATTGCCAAGTTGTAGCGATTTGCCGCGTCCAATTCGCGCGGATCGCTTTGTGGCGTAAACTCGGCCGGCAAAGGTAACCGCGGCTCCTTCAGGACTTGGTTGCGCACATCGGGCGGCAAAATCACGGCAGGGTCGAAGTCAGCGAGATACCCGCTGTAACCACACTTCGGGCAAGTCGAGATTTGGTAGTAGACGGGCTGAGGCCCCAACGCACGGGCAAACAGATCGCGATCCACACCGCCGCGTGTGTTCGCCTGGGCCGAAACCACGGTCATGAACGCGTGCCGGCAAACCGGACAGGCAAGTTCACTCCGCCCCAGAACGGACAATGGTACATCCGTCAGGCTAACGACCGCCAATACGAACAATCCAAGCGGATTCATTGCGTTCTCCCGGTACGCATTGTTACCGGGCCAACGGCTCGATGCAAAGAGAAGAGGTCCCTATGGAAATGGGAATCGTCACGATCGCTTTGCCCAGCGACGTCTGGGGTAGATCAGACCGGCCAAGGGCAACATCATCAAACTCGCACTGAACGGTTCAGGCGTTTGCTGGAGTGCACCGCCCGCGACGACCGGCTGAAATGTCACCAAGGTTTCGGGTGCGAGCAAGCCCTCTGGAATGATGAGATCATCGAAAAGATTATCCGTAGGCTGGCCGTTGAGCATGGCGGCTACGAGCGTATTGTTGACCAGCTGAGCAATCTCTTCATCGCTGACCACCTCACCGGCCACGATCCGCGAGCGGATCTCGTTGGCGGTGTTCTCGGCTTCAATCGCCTTGGTAGCTCGGGCACTGAACTTGGCAAATGGGTTTTCTGTGCCCGTTGCGGTGAACAAGGGCTGCGTCAAGGCCGCTACGGCGTCGGCAAAAATGTTGCCGGAAACGTTGATCGGTCCCATGTCGTAGTCCAGCGTGCCCGTATCACTACACAGAAAACCATCCGAGGTGTACTCCCCGCGGTTGGAGATCTGGAAGTTCATATCGTAGAAACCCAGCGCGTTGATATCGGTGAAGATGTCGACAAGGGCCCCGCCGCTCAACGTCACGTCCTGGATCCCATTGTTGAAAATCAAACTGTAGGCCAGCGGCTGACCGCCTGTGTTCAGGCTAAATTCGGCGGAAGGGATGCCTCGTAACGTATACCCCACCGAGCTGTTGACCTGACCGGTGAGATACAAGTCGGCCACCCCCATGTTGAACCGGCGGTTGTTGTAGAACGCGTTCGCGTTGAGCGTCCAACCGTCACCGAGCACGTTTTTCTCGCCGCTGAACTGGTAATCAAACAGCTGCATGCCCCGAATGACGGTGGGTAGCAAATCGGCTTGAACCGTCGTCACGGGGACCCAGGTTGCCGCCAATGTCATTCCGACCAGCCAGTTGATTCGTGTGGACTTCATGGTGTGCCTCCACCTCTTGATTCAGCCTTCGCTCTTGCCTTGAGTGTCCCGGATCGCGACCCTGGCCGTCAAGCCCCCGACGCCTGATCGACTCAAGGCCAACCCCAGGACAATCCATGATTCATCGGTCCAGTGGTCCTGTGAGTTGATCGCAAATGATAGGACCAGCGGTCAAACACCCGTCTTGCTCCACTTGCCGCCAAGTCGTGCGATCGGACTTAAGTCATTTACTAGAATAATCTTACATCAAGAGGGCCCCATATACCCCAGGAATCGAATGATACAGCGAACGCCTTTCTTGAAGTCGTCGAGGCCAAAGAATTCGTTGGGGCTATGGAGGTTACAGTCGGGGGCGGCAAAGCCCAGCATCAGGCTGTCGGCCCCGAGGATTTCCTTGAATAGAGGCAAGATTGGCAGGGTCGCCCCTTCGCGTTTGACCACCGCTGGCCGGCTGTAGGCTTCGGTGAGCGCGTGTATCGCGACCTGAACAGCCGGCGAATCCGCGGGAGCGGTATAGGCGGCGCAGGTGGCTTCGGTCGTGATGGTAAGCTGAACGGTGGACGGGCAGACGCGTCGCACCGCGTCATCAAACGCTTGTGAAATTTTTGCGGGATCTTGGTTGGCGGCGAGCCTCATGGAGATCTTGGCGGAGGCTCGCGCGGGAATGATCGTGGCACCGCCCTCGCCGGTATACCCGCTCACCATGCCATTGACATCGAGCGTGGGTCGGACGGTGTTTCGCTCTGCGGTCGAGAAACCGGCTTCACCCGCGGTGGCTGGGCTGCCGGTGGCGGCCAAAACATCGGCATCGGTCGTGCCGGCTTCAGCCAGCTCCTGTCGTAGATCATCCGTCACCGGCAACACCTCATCATAGAAGCCGGGAATCGTCACGCGATGGGCGTCGTCATGGAGCGAAGCGATAATTTTAGCAAGCGTGTTGGCGGGGTTGGCTACCATGCCGCCATATTGCCCGCTGTGCAAATCGCGGGCCGGCCCATCGATCGTGATATGTTTATAGACGAGGCCACGGGTGGAACGGGTGAGTGCCGGTGTCTCGTCGTCGTGCTTGCTTGTATCGGAGATCAATACATAGTCGCAAGCTAATCGCTGACGGTGTTCTTCTAGAATGGCTGGCAAATGGGGTGAGCCGATCTCCTCTTCGCCTTCAATCAGAAACTTGACCCGAACTGGCAAGGGGTGATTCGTTGCGTACCAACTGCGCACGGCGGCCAGATGCGTCATACATTGGCCCTTGTTGTCGGCACTGCCTCGGGCGAAGAGGTTACCGTCGCGAAGGGTCGGCTCGAACGGGGGTGATTTCCAGAGCGATTCATCACCGACGGGCTGCACGTCGTAGTGGCCGTAACACAAAATCGTGGGCGCGTTGGCGTTTCTGACGGTGGGTCCGCTGTCGGCAAAAACGGCGGGATGCCCGGCGGTCGGGAGCACTTCTGCCTTCAACCTTGCGGATGCGAGCTGATCGCGAATCCATTCGGCACAGGTTTGCATATCGGTTTTGTGTTCCGGCTGAGCGGAAATGGTTTGAAATCGTAGGAAGGTTTTCAGGTCGTCGAGAAACGCTTCGCACCGTTCGTCGAAGAGGGCCATCGCAGCATCAATGTTTGTCATGATCTCAGCCTTTCTTTGGGTGAACTGCCCATTAGTCCAAGCGTGATAGGATAACCATTCCTGCCGTTCGGGAAAGCAAGGGATCGGTGGGATCAAACCGCGGACGTGGTTTGGACTTGGGTTTGCTTGGGGTTTTGTTGGGTTCGTTTTGGGATCTTGACGGCTGAGGTTGGACCGCTTGTGCTTGCGTAACGGCTTGCGGGGCAGGTTTTTATGGGCTGGCTCGAGTCTGCCTGGTGGCTTCGTTTCGTCAGGGCGTTTTTGCGGCGGGGTGTTTGAATAAACGTTGTTTGACACATCAAAGGCGTGGTCGGCACAAGGTGTCGTCGCTTAGTAACGAGAAGAGACGGCCAATGGCGGGGCTATCCGGGTATCAAAGAACCATTCATCAAGAACACAAACGGTGTTCCGTTGAGGTTGGTGCGGTGAAACGGGAATCCGAATACAACATTACTTTGACGGCGTTTTGCGGAGATCTATTCTGTATGGAGGAGTGAGCCACGCAAGTGTTGATGATCCGTGGCTGCGTCACTCGGTGATACTGTGTCCTAGCATGCCCGACCAGCGGGTACCTGCACCGAAAAACGAACCTGTCCCGTTTTCTTCCTCCCGGCGTTGATTCATCGTCGGTTGTTCTAATTAATCGCGACCCCAGATCCAGGAGGATCTGGGCCACCCCGGCCCCGACGAAAAAATTGCTGAGGCGTGCGCCTGAGGTATCATGTTGGAAGTCACGGGTTGCTAGGGGCTACGAAGTCTTCGTAGCCCTTACGCTACGTTGTGGGATACGGCATCACGGTGCGACGACGAGGACGGTTACTGTGGGCTCCTATCGGAAAGATGGAACATGTCTGGCGGTTTTGGGTACGGGGTCGGATGTTGGCAAGAGTGTTGTGGTTACGGCACTGTGCAGGATTTTCAATGACCGTGGTGTCGATGTCGTGCCTTTCAAGGCTCAGAACCTATCCAACAATTCGTTTGTGACTATTGACGGCGGGGAAATGGGACGGGCGCAGGTGGTGCAGGCGCGGGCGGCTCGCGTGGAGCCTCATGTCGATATGAACCCTGTGCTGCTCAAGCCTTGTATGGATACCGGCCCTCAGGTGGTCGTGCATGGCAAGCCGATGGTGGCCGACGGTGGTGTGGAGCCGGCCGTCTTGCTTGGCAAGGCACGGGAGAGCCTCGAACGACTTCGGCAACGTCATCATCTGATTCTCATCGAAGGGGCGGGTTCTTGTGCGGAAATCAATCTTCGGGCACGGGACTATGCGAATTTTCGTATGGCCCACGTTGCGGATGCACCGGTCCTTCTTGTGGCGGACATTGAGCGGGGAGGCGTTTTTGCGCAGATCATCGGTACGCTCAGTCTACTTGCCAAGAAGGATCGCCGGCGTGTCTGCGGTTTGATCGTCAATCGCTTTCGGGGAGACGCAACGTTCTTTCGGGATGGGATCACCTATCTCGAACAACAGACGGGGCTACCCGTGCTTGGGTTGGTTCCTTTTCTCGACGAGCTGGCGATCGACTTCGAGGATTGTGTCTCCCTCGACACCATCGTCGATCCGGCTGAGGACATTCGAAGTGACCGCATCCACATTGCGGTGCTACGGTTGCCTCACATCTCCAACGCGACCGACTTCGAACCGCTGGCACGGGAGTCATGCGTTCGCCTGCACTATCTGGCTCGGTTGCGCGATTTGAATGGCTACGACCTGGTCATCTTGCCGGGCAGCAAAAACGTTCGCCATGATCTGGCTTGGCTGCGGACGACGGGCTGGGCACAGCGGCTGCAGGTGTATGTTGACGGCGGCGGCGTGCTATGCGGGATCTGCGGCGGCTACCAGACGCTGGGCCATGTGATTCGCGATCCGTCGGGTATTGAGGGTACGGCTGGCGACTCGGCGGGTTTGGGGCTGCTCGATGTGGAAACGACGCTGTGTCGGACAAAAACGCTGACCCGAACATCCGGTCTTTGGATGGAGGATGGCATCGCGGTGCAGGGCTATGAGATCCATATGGGTGTCACGACCCGAGGGGCAACGGTGTTGCCGACAGTTGAAGTGACTTCACGCAACGGCGAGGCGACCCACGATCACGATGGCGCGCGCAGTAGTGACGGGAAGATATGGGGGACTTATCTGCACGGTTTGTTCGATGCGTCTGCGTTTCGCCGGGCGATGCTTGCCCGGTTGCGTCCGGATTTGATACGAGCTCCGATTGACGCTCGCGCTCGGCGAGGGGACCAGGCACTGGTTTCGTTTCATGATCACCAATACGACCTGCTGGCCGAACACTTTGGCCATCATCTCGATGTGGATCGAATCGCGCAGATGATTGGGATAAATGGATTGCGATGACGGTGGAACGCGGGATTCGAGCCACTCAAGCTTGCTCTAGTCGGGAGCGGCGACGCGCTCGACTTCCTCGACGGTGGTGGCACCTTCGACGACTTTCTTGTAGCCGCTTTCGAGGAGGGTCTGATGATTCCATTCGCCGGCGGCGCGGCGGATGTCATGGATGGTCTGCGTGGTCATGAGTGCGTCACGCAAATCGTCATTAAACGCGAGTAGCTCGAAAATCGCAGCCCGTCCCCAGAAGCCAACGCCCATGCACTTGCGACAACCGACGTGGGCATAGAGCTGCCCGACGTGATCGTTGGCCATCCCCATCTTAACCAACTGGCTGGGTTTGGGGGTGTAGGGTTTTCGACAATACGAACACAAGACCCGTACAAGACGCTGAGCCAATAACACGGATACGGAGTTGGCCACCATGTAGGGCTCCACGCCGAGATCCAACAGCCGGAAGATGGAGCCGATGGTATCCCGCGCATGTAAGGTACTGAAGACGAGGTGGCCGGTCATGGCGGCTTGGAGTGCGGTCTGGGCGGTCTCCTGGTCGCGCATCTCACCAATCAGGATGACATCGGGGTCTTGGCGAAGAGTGGACTTGAGAATATGGCTGAAGGTCAAGCCTTTCTTGTCGTCGGTCTGGATTTGGGTGATGCCTTCAACGTGATACTCAATGGGATTCTCAATGGTGACAACGTTCCGCGATTGGGAATCAATGGTGCGCAATGCGGTGTACAACGTGGTGGTCTTGCCGCTGCCGGTAGGCCCACTGACGATCATCATGCCGGAATCGAGATGGCAGACGGCTTGGATCTGCTTGAGCATACTGGGTGATAAGCCGAGTTGATGCAGGCTGTGGGGGACGTTGCCGGTATCCAACACGCGCATCACGAGTTTCTCGCCGTGCATGGTGGGGGACAAGGAAACGCGAATGTCCACGCGCCGGGGTATCATGACGCTGAAGCTGCCGTCTTGGATGTTCTTTCGGCCGGCGATATTGAGTTCTGACATCACTTTGACGACGCTCAAGACGGCTCGGCCAATATTAGTTGGCAGCAGCACGACGGGAAGGAGTTTGCCATCGACGCGAAAGCGGACATGGACCCCTTTTTGCAGGGGATCGAAATGCATATCCGTGGCTCGGGTGCGAAACGCGCCGTAGAAAAGCAAACGCAGGGTTCGCACGGCTTCGCTCCCGCCGGTGGTATTGCCTTCGGCATGTACCGCCTGGCTTTGCGAGTTGAGGAAGGTCACTTTGTCGATGCTGAAACCGGGATCCGTGCCGGCCGTTCGCAGGTTGTTCAAATCGCGCCGGGCGGCGGAAAAAACATCCTCAATCGTCTCGGGCCTAGGCGCGAGGGGCATCGCGTCCTCGTTGACGACTTGGGCTACGGGCGCGTCGGCAATCGTTTCGTTGGCGGCCTCTGACTCGTTGATGATTTCGACGGGGGGGACTGATTCTTCAAAAATGCGCAAGATTGTCTTGCCGATGCAGAACGCGCCTCCGAAGGCAAGAAACGTTTCGGCGATTGGCTGGCCGTTGATCGCGGTGCCGTTGCGTGAACCACAATCCCTGAGGACGTACCCGCCGCCAACCGGCTGAAGGGTGCAGTGGCGGCGGCTGGAGCGTTTATCTTCCAGGACAATGTCGTTATCGCCGGAGCGTCCGACGGTCACGAGCCCTTCGGGCAACTCGAGCGATCGCGAACCGTTGGGCGTAATGATTTGGACAACTGCCATGAAACGACCTCTGGCATGATGATCCGGATTGGGCGTGCACCTATTTTCCGGCTTCGTGCTTTGCCGCCGACGCTTGTCGTGCTACCGATGCGAACGTAAAGATCATCTGCAGGTTTTTTACGTCAATTTGCGCGACCGCTTCTTGTCCTGAATCGGTTGCGGCTTCGACTTGAGCAAACAAGACCACGTCGTAACTTTGGTTCGGCTCAAAGGTCGCGGTCACTGTGCGTCGCTGGGATCCGGTCGCGCTGCTGATCGCGTCGTCACTGGTTGCTTGAATGAGGGTGGTCTTGGCAACGGTTCGCCGGTGTGTATCGAGGATGACCAGGTGGAGATCCGCCTTGGCGATGGTATGAGGTTCGGGCTGTTGGGAAGCTTTAATCTCTTGAACGAGATCGAATTGGACTTCGATGGCGACGGATTGAACCTGGCCCGATTCGTTATCGAGGCGGTGACCGATTTGGAACATGGCCGTAGCGGATCCGCCGTTGGCGGCTGACGCGCTGGCGTAAGCTTGTCCGTCGGCGGTGGCATTGGATTCGCCACGCGCTTGGCCTTCGGCGGCGAGGTCCTGACTGCTTCGTTTGATGTGGATGTTGAAGCGATGATCAGCCGGTAAGCTGAGCGGTGCGTTTGTGTGTTGCTCGGCTTTGATGACATGTTGCTGCTCAGCAGGAACGCGCACATCGCCGCCAAAGTCGATCCCGCCGCCGCAACCGGGAAGCAAGGTCGCTGCTACGACGCCTAGGAGTATCGTTCCCGCGAGTCTGCTTTGTACGCTCAAGCGTTGAAGATCCATGCCATCGTCTCCGTTATTCGGGCCGACGCCCGGCCAGACAGGGATTGCGATTCGACCGGCAAGACAACCGATTCCTCAAGCAAAATATCAGGCATGCGACCAATTGTAAATCAAAGTCGTCGTGCCCTTGCTTGCGGTGGTACGGGCGGCGATGATTCAGCGGGATCGGGGGTACGAGACGGCCTATGGCGATGCGAGAAATCGAGTACTGCGTGGTGGACGTGTTTACGACACGGGCCTTTCAGGGGAATTCGGCTGCCGTCGTCACAGACGGTGGGGCGCTCTCGGACCGGGCCATGGCGCATGTTGCTGCTGAAATAAACGTCAGCGAGACGGCATTCGTGTTGCCGGCCACGCCCTTCAGCCAAGCTGACCTACGTCTTCGCTGGTTCTCGCCGAAGTGCGAGGTAAGCATGTGTGGGCACGCGACGATCGCTGCGATTCAGGTGCTTGCGGAGACGGGCAAGTTGCCGGCGGGCCTGGCAACCGCTGAGCAGCCGATCGTGATCGAAACCAAAGGGGGAATGCTGCAGGCCCAAATCGAGCCACCTACGGCTGCGCCCTTATCGGAAAGTCGCCCTATTGTGTGGCTTGACTTGGTGAGCCCGAAGCTTGAAAAGCAGTCTTTGGAGCCTGAACGGCTGGCTGGCCTCTTGGGGACCTCGCCGGACGCCTTTGCGGCTGAGCCGGCGCCTGTTAGGACACAGGACAACGATTTCATCGTGTTTGTCAAAGATGTGCTTCGGCTCAATGCGCTGCAGCCGGCCTTCGATCCGTTGGCGGCTTGGTCGAATACCCAACGACTTCGCGGCATCTGTGTCTCGACGACCTCGACGCTTGCGCCGGCGATCACGGTGCAATCGCGATTCTTCGCGCCTGCTGCGGTTGGCATCCGTGAAGATCCCGTCACAGGCAGCGTACACGGTCCCTTGGCGGCTCATCTGGTGGAGTGTGGGTTGGTCAAGACATTTGACAACTTGGCTGCTTTGACATGTGTCCAAGCTACCCCTACCGGTCGGGCGGGACTGATCCGCGTGCTTGTGCAGCGACAGGCCGATAACCACTACGAAGTCCGTATCGGGGGCCAATGTACGCCCCTTACCCGCAGGGTCTTGCGGCTCGGCGCGGACTTCTCGAACCCCGTGAGCTGAAGCTAATTTCACGTCCAAACCTAACCGATGGCCAACAGTACCGGTACGCTTGAATTTGCAGCGACCTGCTCCTGGAGTGCGGAAATCTATGGCCATCGACAAAATCGACCACCAAGCCCTCGATCGACTTCTCGACGAACTTGACATCCGAGCTCGGACCCAACAACCCGGTGATCGATCGAACGAATCTTACGAATGTCAGCGTCGTCACCCGCGAACGCCCTTCCGGATCGGCTGCCAGCTGCGCTATTTTCCGACGGGCTCGTCGACCGTGGGGACGCTTGCGGCACGGACCCGCAACCTTTCCCGCAATGGGATTGGACTGCTGGTGCGACGTGTGTTCGCGAAAGGCGAACCTGTTGAGCTCAAGATTTCGATCGCTGACCGGCCGGACGTCTACATGGCTGGGCTGGCCACCTTTTGCCGGTATGCTGGGCAAGGTTTTTACGAGTTAGGGCTTTCGCTTCGGACCGCTTCGAGTGCACCTATCTTTTCCAAACATCCGGACACAGCGATCCGTTCGATCAATTGGCTCAGGGACGCGGTGTTACACGCTTGAGTCGGTTCAAAGCCGCCTTGCCTCAGGTTCACGACAACCAACGTGTGAGACGGAATAGGGCTTGATCGCGTCCTGCGGGATCGAGTCGCGATCGGCGTACGGCCGATTCGAGTAATGCGATTGAACGATCGTAGGTGGTGCGGTCCACGGGGAATGGGTGACCATCCTTGCCGCCGTGTGCGTAGGTGAAGGTGGGTGGATCGGCCGGCGACCAACGACGGGGCACATCATCTCGGCATGCGGGCGTTCCGTAGATCAGCTCCGCAATTAACGCAAGGCTGCGAATGGTCTTGGGCCCGACACCGGCCATCCCCAACAAGGTTGCGAAATCGGCGGGTTGACGTTCGTGGATCACGTCGAGGATGCGTCGTAATCGGAC
>Ga0180433_10000857_pt1 | contig 51764 bp, 80 predicted proteins | sample SS_ome_8_FD_132980 | JGI IMG/M metagenome (GOLD analysis project Ga0180433, IMG submission 132980) | Hypersaline lake sediment archaeal communities from the Salton Sea, California, USA - SS_1_D_1 metaG | ecosystem: Environmental > Aquatic > Non-marine Saline and Alkaline > Hypersaline >...
CTTGTTGTTGCCGTATGGTTTGCCGACGATGGTTGCGTCAAGCCGCCAAAAGACATGCGCAATAAGACCCGATTTGAGTTGAAACTAGCAACTCATGGGTTTTCCCACGAAGACGTTTTGGGGCTTAAAAAGCTGTTGGATAGCGAGCTTGATGTTTCTTTTCACGTATCTTGGGAAAAATCACACCAAGGTTCTTTGCGGCTTTATTCCACTAAAGAAAGTCGTGCGTTTCTTAGAATGATAGATCCTGTTTTCCCCCCTCTTGCACGCAAGTGTGATGTTTGGAGAGATCCACAATATAGATTGCACGAGGGGCTTGTTGGGCCGCACAAGTGTTACCATTGCGGATCTTCGGACACTATGAAAAATGGCAAAAACGGCAGTGGCAAACAAAAGTGTTTGTGTAAGTCATGCCACAAACAGTTTCTCACTGAGCGATCTTCTCCAGTTTGTGTTTCAGTCTGTGAATGAAGGGAATTTGAGCGGGCATGATTTTTTCTTCCGCCTCTTCCAAGCCCATGAATTCAGCTTGGTCAATCTCCCATGATGCACAATGAGCCTTGGTATGAAGAGGGACTTCTCCCGCAAAACACAAAACCCGTTTCTTGCGGCTAGTATAAACCACTTCTCCAAGAGAGTCCAGATGGGCAGGAGGTTCGATGCCAATCTCTTCTTTTGTTTCTCTGCGGGCTGCCTCTTCCTTGTTCTCGCCATGATCCTGCTCTCCTTTCGGGATGCTCCAACGAGCCTTGGCGTTGTAGTTTCCAGAGGGATGGACGAGTAAAACTTCAGTTCCGTTCCTTCCCTCACGATACAGCAAGGTTCCGCAGGACACTTTCATCAGTAGCTCCTTAAAACACCTTCTGCTGGAATGTCGTGCTCCCTTCCGACATCGACAATGACGGCCTCCTGTGGAAGCACTTTCTTAACTGCCGATTCGGCTTCCGTGACCGATTCGGCCCAAACCTTCCGGCTCTTCGGTCTGCCGTCTCCGATTGTGTATTTCACTATGTAATTTGCCATGGCTGCTCCTCATCTGTTGTCTGTTTGGTTGGTGGCGAGATAGTCCACCGATACGGATTTTAAAATTGCACGATCACCGAGTACATCGGAGAAGCGTTCTTTTACGGGTGTGATGACAATTCCCTCACGACCCTTGAATTTTCCGGCTTCATCCGGCGCACACATGTTGGTGGGGCCATCCGTATGTTTTTCCATTTCCTCGACGCTAAACGGCCCACGGTACAGCAAGGGGACCATCGGCACGTTGAACTGCACGCACAACTGCTCCTTCACGTCCCAGTCCAGGTAGGTGCCGTTAATGGCAATGTCAAAGACCCTGAAGTCCTTGCCGGTACGACCATAAGCCATCGACTGCACGCCCAAACCGAAAAACTCTCCGAACACAACGATGCCTGCTTTGGGTTCGGGCCATTCGTGTTTGTCACGGATGTGCTCGATCATCGCCTGCATCTTGTCTGTCAGGAATATCCAGAAGTCAGACTTCTTCATGACGGGTTCGCCGTCTTTGTCCACTCGTGTTGCTCGGAACATAACACGGCTATCGTCGTATTCCGGTGGGCGCTCGACCCCTTCCGGAGGAAAGTGCAGTTCGGTGATCTTCCAGAATCGACCACCCAAATCCTTGAACTGCTGGTCCACCTGCACGTTCATATCCGGCAGACATTTCTTGTCAACCAATTCCACGGCATCGAACCGTGCGGTAATGGGGGCCTCTTGTTTTCGGCGAACGCCTTGCGATCCGGCCACCCAAATCCATTCAGCCTGACCGTCATCATTCCTGTCCAACACCATGCCGATGCGGTTGTTCTTTCCGTGAATCTTCTCGGTGAAAACAACTTCTTCCCCTTCGGGGATGGCATCGGGGTAGTTTTGGTATCGCTCAATGTCCACGTATTCGTGAAGCCGAGGATGCGGCCTTTCAGCATCACCATCTTCGCAGGTTTCGGGCGGTTCCCACTTGACGATGCCGAAATGCTCGGCAACATCTTGGCCGACCTCCCAATTGGGGTCGTCGCCCTTCTCGGGATCGATGGCAACAATGATTCCAAAAGACCGCTGCCCACGCAGACGGGCCGCACGCACACGAAAGTACCCAGGAACATGTCCAGACTTGATGGGCGCACAGTATTTGGCGACGTTCAGCCGACCGGGCGGATCGTCGTCAGGACCGTTTGCCAGTTCTGGCGGGAGCACAGCGTCGTATGGAATGTAGATGCATTTATCGTCGGGTTGAAATTGGGTCTCGCCGGTGTCGGGATTCTTCTGGATGCATACATTCCAACCCTTGACCACGGCGATGGCCATGCGGTCAGCGTTCGGGTGCTCCTTTACTTCCTTGACTCTGCACACTTCGACGATTAGCTTTGACATTCTCTTGTTTTTCCTTTTGTCTTTTGTCTCTGCGGTCTATTTCCGCCTGCGTAATGGCCCCTTGATCCAAGAGCCGTTTGATTTCTTGTGGATTGAGTTGGTCGAAGTCCCGAACTCTTCCCATGTAGACATCGACATCCATCACCTCACCGGAGGTGTAGTATTCGTTCCCGCACTCTTGGCAAACAACCCTGATCTGTTGAGGATCGTTGGATTCTTCACCAGGATAGATGGCGAGTTTCGTGGAATTGCACTTGATGCTACTGCAATGCCAGGGAAACGGTCTCCAGCCAACTACTAACGTCATGTGTTAATCTCCTGCGGCGACTTCGAGCACCTTGTCGGCCAGTTGGTTCGCAACGACCGCCATGGCCTCGTGCCCCAACTTTACCATGGAAACCTCGTCCACTTCGTCGGGCACTGGCTTTTCCAGAAACTCACAAACGGATTCCACGCCACTGAAGGTGGGCATCCAGTGTTTGCAATTACTCAACAGGGCTGTGACAATACGCAATTTCTCCTCGGTCATCGGGGATTCTCCTTCTCAGACACACGGTTTGGGGTAAAGGTTCGAAATTTTATTCTACGGGGTGCAGGCCCTTCATCTTCCTGCCGTCATTGGGGCCTGGGCTGCCATCGAATTTCCTGGAAGTGTATGTCCATTCCACTTCATCCAGGTCAATTCCCTTCTCTTCGGCAATCTGCTCGACAAGCTGGACAACTTTTCGCATCACGCCCAGCGGGCCGCTGCCCGCTGGGCGATACCGAAACCGTAATCCTGCTAATGACTCCGGTGTCAGGTCGATGGGCTTGGTGAGACGTTTCATTTTGATTGTCTCCTGAGAAAAGCCTTGTACTCATCCGGCTCTCGCAGGACCAACTTGGCCAGCATGATGCCCACACGTGCGGTAGCATCGTAAAAGTATCGCAGCCCTGCTTGGTCTCCGTCAAGACCGCTTTCACGATTGAAGTGGCTGGAAATGAAGTGATGGGCCAGTTCGTGAACAATCACCTCCTCGGGTGACCGGACGCCCCCATCCAGTTTGTGAAACCAACTGGCACCATATGAACGCTTGATTGCCTTCATGTTAAAATCCAACGCACCGTCATGCAGGCCCTTTCGGCTGTAGCAGGCCGTTACGCCGTCGCCGAATTCCTTCACGAAGTTGACCATCAGCTTTATGCCCATGGCGTTAGCGAGCCACTTGGCGAAGTTCGCTGCGTTGCGCATCGCAGGGGTCCAGTCGGATTCTGGGATTAACACTGCCGGGTCGGCATTGGGATCATCCGAGTATGCCTTGGGTGTGGGAAACTTCTTGCCAGCGGGCGGCGTTGAGCCGGTGGCTTCGTTTGCACGTCGTATGCCACTCCACTGCTTCTTCGTGTAACGGGAGCCGGGGACGACCGTGTATCCCTCAGCGGCACCACGCACGTTGGATTCGGGGTCGCTCGGGTCGTAGACGACACGTTTCTCCCCTTCTGTTTTGTCGAGGATCGTGTTGATCGTATCGACTTCCGCCTCGGGGTCGGCGAATACGTCCTGCGCCCACGTTCCATCCTCGGAGGTTAAACTGTCCCTCATGTTGTTCGCCACATGAGTTTTAACCTTGCGAGCATAAGCTGGGGTTACGTTGTCACGATCCTTATTCAACAAAACCTTCTGGCCGATGTTGATGTGCCAGTTGCACGGCGACTCCACGACCGGGATGCCCAACTCATAGAGCATCGGTGTTTCGCCCTCAGCCACCTCGTAGGCGCTGATCGTTGTCTTGCGTACCGTGAGTCGCATTACACCTTCGGCATCCGGGGCCTTCGTGGGCAATGTGGCCTCGAATGAATGGATCGGCTCTTTGGACTCTAGTCGAACGCCATTGAATGTGACGTGTACGTCCGGAGGGAGGATTAAGGAGTGAAGCAACTGCTCCAGGGTGCGGAAGTCGTCTCGGGGCAGGTATTGTTCGCCCTTAACAACCGTCCCCCTCTCTCGTTTGCGACGAGGATAAACTTTGCGGCCCTCAGTGGTGAATTCAACCGTGCCACTGGTTGTTTCGATAGAGGCTGTTTCGCACAGCGACAACCATAACTTGCAGCCCAGGTTGAATTGGCCTGACTGTGTGGGGTTGCCTCGCTTGTAGGATTCGGCGAAGAGAGTCCAGGCGTCGGCAAATTGATCGCCGTAGCCTCGTTCGCTGTTGTCTTCAACGATGACGGTGGCATAAGGACGCCGTGGCACCCATGCTACATCAACGTTGATTTCGGTAACGCCGCTCGGGCGTTCATCGAGCGCATTGGCGATCAACTCGACCAGAATGAAAGCCGGTCCTCTTTCCTTGGCTTGCTTGCTCAGACCTTCTTTGTCAACGTCAAACCAGCCGCCCGCCATGTGATTCTCCCTTGGTCAGTGGTCAAAAAATCCCCCGCAACACCAGTATTGTACTACGGGGGATGGGAGTTGTAAACTTGCGGGTTTTCGCTATTCCATCAAGATGTCAACGCCTTCCATCGGGTCTTCGTTAATCAAAACGTCACCCTGGGGCTGACCTTCAGCGGGCGTCTCATTCAGGGGCTTCTTTTTCTTTTCGTCTTGAACCACCTGCTCGACTGTACCCTCTTGAGTCACCCTTTCTGGTTGATCGAGAATGAGCTTTTCTTCGTTCATGGGTTTCTCCTTTTCTTTTTTCATTGCCATGGTTTGATCTGGAGTCAGGAGCACTTTCACCAACACGGCTTCGTGCGCTTGTACCAACTTCATGTAGTAGTTGTCTCCCTGCCACTCCTGGTCGGCACCCACATGTGTCCTTCCGCTCGGAGTGGGCTTCGGCAATTCTAATGTTCCGCCTGTCTTGTTGCGGAAAACGTACAGTCCCTCGCCATGCTGGTAATACTCAGTCCGGGCCTTCAAGTCGGCCATTCGCTGGTATTGATTCAGTTTGCGAGTTCTTCTATCTCTCATATTGACCATAACTCACCTTTCTAATGATTTGCATTTTCTTCTGAGGGATGCTATATTACTATGTAAGTAGCTGTGGAGAAAAATGACATGCTGATTTTAGGTGATCTTGCCGTCAAGGGCTGTAGTTGCGGACCCAACGAGGGGTGTTCTTCTTGTCCAAAACCACAACACAAGGTTAAAAAGCCTCCCAAGTGGACCAAGGTTTATCCCCAAGGCACGAAGGAGGGCGATGAGGAGCAAAAGTTCTTTATTGCCTTGGCCCGCCACAAAAAGTGGCAGTGGCGAAGCGTAGCACATATTTCCAAAGAGTCTGGGTTGACCGAAGAGCGTGTCGAACAGATTTTGGCCAAGTATTACAAGAAAGGCATCGTCTTTCAAAGTCCCACGAATGAAACCTTGTGGGGCTATTGGGAACGTGTGCCTGAAATGCTCCCCACCGACCATGGAACCGTTACGAAGAAGGACCAAAAGAAAAGGGTCAATGTGTCCATGAAAAAGCCCATATGACAAAAAACCCGCCGCACAAGTGCGGCGGGTTTTATTTGCGGTGTAACAAGGATGCCAATTACTTCTTCATTTGCGACTTGTCTAGATCAGCGGTTGCCTTTCTCGGGACAAACCACTTGTGTGGGTATTGGGCTCGCACATATGCGTCAGGATAATTAGCGGAATACCCCGTTCGGGCACGTTGTTCATCTGTTGTCGCTTCGACTTCAGCCGAACCAAGAAGTGCAGTCTTCTCTTCGTCGCCTTCGTTTTCGATTACTGCATATGGCAGTTCCAAATTGCTGTCTGCACACCATTGTTCGAAATTCAACATAATAGTCCCTCTGATCTTGTATGCTAGGTTATATAGACACGAGTGCCTTAATTTTCATCCACGTCGGGAATTAAACTAGTACGTGGTTTTCAGTATCTATGGCTGGTGAAACTGATTTCTGAAGAAAAATCTGCGTCCTTCCCGCTTTCGCTTCAAGGCCATCTATATACTTTTGGAGGTGCAACATGGGGTGTGGTGGATGCAGCAAGAGGAAGCTCAAAGCTGTGAAAAAGAAAGAACTTAGGTTGCCGAAGAAGGCGACCCCAAAGCAACTCCGCAAAGCGCTAATCAAGATGTTGTAAGGAGATCTCTATGGGATGTGGTTGTGGTAGAGGCGGACGACGACATGGCAAGCGTCCAGCCATTGGGCCGGGAGCATCTGCAAAGGGGGGCTTGGCGGCAGCTAAAACACCTACAGAGCGTCGAGCTATCGAGAGGCAGGCTGCCAAGGATAATAAGGGGTTGATTGGCAATCTACCCCGTCAATCTGTGCAGAAAAGATTACAAGTGGAAAAGAAAAGGCGTGCCATGATCTTGAAGAAACTGGGGCGTTAATTCCGCCATATCTTGCTTATTCCAAGATGGTGGCATTGCCCACAGTTCTTCCTTGATTTGCGAGTTTATGGCCAAATCTGCAAACTCGAAAATCATCACCACACCTTCTTCGTGCCAACACATTTTGCTTTTAACGGGCACGGAAGTTCCTGCACAATCTGCGAACTCCAGTAATTCATTGCTGGCTATGAGATTGTCTTCATTGTCGTAGAGATAGTGTCCGACGATCCTCTTGTGTTCTGGATCTATCAATGTCATCTTCGTCATCAGGGTTCCAAGAGTGCTTACCCGAGATTGGTAAATTGCCCAAAAATCACCATGTTTTCTCGCTTTGGCGTTCTTGGTGTCTACTTTGGAAACGCTCATACATTCCATAAGCCAGAGGGGGTTTAGAGGTGGTCTGAGGGGCACTTTTATCAAGTCGCTGTGATCGGCATAATAAAGAGTGGGTGGCCGCATTCTCTTGGACCAGAACCAAAACTGCTCTTCGTTTGACCCCACGTCCATTTCTTTTCCCATGCGTGAGCGATTAACCATTCGGAACCGCCTATCTTTCTGGTAGTGCAATTCACTCCAAAGCGTGATGGGTATGCCTCCCTCGTGTGTTGCTTGGATGGTGACCTCGTTGCAGGTCAGTGATTGTACCATTTTATTTCGGGTGTTTACGTCTGCAATGAGCGATAGAACTTCTTCCTCAAACTCGGGCCCTCCTTCGCCTTCTCCGGGGGATTCGATGTGTACGGGTATTGCATGAACCAGTTCTGTGGACAAGGTTTTAGTCTTCATGAAGTAGACAAAACCAATGAGAATGAACAGAATGATAACCGCAGCGATCTTTGTTTTCATTATTAAGGTTTTCCCGCAAAAAAGTTTCAGCCCACCCTATATAGTTCTATCAGGCTTACAGATAACAATTTGGAGAAAGAATCATGGCCTTGAATTCTTATAAACAATGGAGAGTGCTCAACGAGACATTCGGTGGTTTTGGTCCGATCACGTTGGGACTTGGCAAGCAACAGAGTGTCGGCGTTGTAGGTGCTCAACTTGGCGAAGAGCCAGAAGGCGAAGAGCTTGATGAGAAGAAAAAGTGCTGCGGCAAGAAAATGGATGCCGAAGTAGAACTCAAAGCTAAGCCTGATGCTGAAGCACCCCCCGAAGACGATGATGAAACTTCCGAGGTGCCAGAAGATGATGGGAAGCTATCTGACGAAGACAGCGATGATGACGATGACGACGGCGACGATGACGATGACGAGGGCGGCGATGACGATGACGAGGGCGGCGATTCCGAAGTCCCTGACGAGGGAGATGACGCTGATCCTGACATTACGAAGAAACCCTTGCTCATGAAAAAGAAGATGAAAAAGGGTATGAAGAAGGCAATGAAAAAGGGCATGAAGAAGGAAGACCAGGATTGGTGGAACAGTGTCAACAGCATGATGTTAGCTGATCCTAACTATAAATCCTGGGATGGCTTCACCAGAATCGAAGAGGACGCACTTCTACCTCCCGCAGACGCAAATGCAGGATTGGGTGATATGGAACCCAGGGTAGATGGCGAACCTCAACCGGGCGAACCGGGCTTCGCCCCCCAATCGAGAATCGGATCATGATTACCTCCATGTGATGATGAGCCTGACAGGTTAATGGCCTGTCGGGCTCTTTTATTGCGCTGAGAGATGCCTGTGATACTGGTGGATTCCTTCCTCGGGACTTATTTGGGCCGTGAATCCCAATAGATTGTTGGCTTTCCACATGCCGCATTCCGTGAATGTTTGATACTTGTCTTCGTAGGGATTGTCGATGTATTCGGGTGAAATTTTACGGACATTTCCCACAGCATCATTGATCCACCCTACCAATTGATTGAATGTAACAGCTTGACCGTATCCACAATTGAATGCTTCTGATACTGGATGGTTCAAAGCAAGAATGTTTGCACGAACGACATCGTGTACATGAATCCAGTCTCTTTTTTGTTCTCCGTCTCTAAAGAGCTTAGGTTGTTTGCCCGCCATCATCTTTCTTAAGAGTTGCCCAATCATGCTCATGCGATGACCTTTGTGACCTTCTCCAGGCCCGTAAACGTTGCAGTATCTCATGGGGATAAAGATCGCATCGGGGCGTTTGCTGGCAAAACTGTTTCCAGCAAGTTCCATTGCAACTTTGGATTTACCATACAGATTGAGTGGATTGAACCTTGTTTCATCTTCCCGGTAGGGAGCGGGTTCGTTGCCATACACGGCTGTAGAAGATGCATAGATGAACCGCTTGCAACCTTTGTTATACATCTTTTCCATCAAGATTTTTGCATCTTCCACGTTTGATCGTCGAATTTCTTTTTCATCTTGGCAGAGCGTATCATTGTTCGCTGCTAAATGGAATACGGCGTCTACCGATGGAATTCTATCCCAATCTATTCCCTGTAAGTGTGTGGAAATAAACAACTTAACGCCGGGGACCATGTTTTCTGAGCGGCTCCCAATGGCAAATACTTCATGTTTATATTCGACGAGTGTTTTGGCAATGTTTGAGCCAATGAACCCAGAAGCTCCCGTTACAAGCAATTTCATATTGCGCCCTCTCATTAAATGCGCTACACTTTATCAGAGTGTTTGGAGTTAATTTCATGAACCATATAAATGACATACTAAGCGAAGATCGCAGAAGAAAGATTGAGAAGGTTGTAGAGTGGGCTCAGAAGCGGAAGATCAGGGTGGAGTCAATAACCCTAGAACAATTCCGCAAGGCAATTAAAGCCAAGGGCTAATATATACCTTCATGAACTTTCATGAATTTAGCCACCTCTTAGAGATGAAGAAGGCATGGCGGGGAGATCCGCCCGAGCAGTGTAATGTATGCGGGGCGAAGTTCGAGCCCGAGGGAGAAATGCCTGAATTCGTTTTCTATGATGTGCAGATACCGGCATGCCCTCGTGATGAAGATCAGGCGTGGAGTATCGTACAAGCGATTATTGCCGCTCGACAGCGAGATGGAGACAAGAGAACTTCAGAGGAAATCATTCAACACTTGGGTCGAGCGTGGGTTCCCATGCCGAGACCGATGTGGGGGCACATCTGTGATGCTTGCCACTCTGCGTTCAATCAAAGCGGCAAACGGCTTCTAGGGCAGAGATATGCTGTGGGCGGTGATCGAGGGAAGTTGGGTGAAGCTTAAGTATAAACCCTGGTCTGTCTCAGACAGGGTTTGCTTTGGGTGGCGACAGTTTTCTTCAAGACCCGGCTCTTTCTTTTATCGCCGGTTCTTTTCTTAAGCCATTCCTTGAACGTGATAAACTTCATGCAAGTATGTACTACTGTAACTTCCATTCTTCGTAGAAGTCGTATTCCGCTGGGTACTCACATGCCGACAGTATGGACTGGTATAGCTTGGAGGGCACTAGTTCGCCAATGAATTTCAGAAATCTATCCGCTCTTCTGCGGTCTAGGTTGTCGATGGCTTTTCGCAGTGACTCCACATCGTATCCAAAACACTTGTGATAATCGGCGGTGTTGAAATCCTCTCGTTCCCAGTTGGAGTCATCACGTATGGCGTCGAAGTCTACACTCCAGAAGTCCCAGTGTCTTTCTTCGGACACGAACTGAAAAGTGTATTTGCATATGTCGTAGACTAGGTTTACCAAATGAGGGCTGGCCAGCCAGAAGTTACTCAAAGTGCGGTATTCAACACCGTGATCTCGATCTCTATATCGCCCCGCTTGTCCGTAGAGTGATTTCCTGCGTTTCTCGGTTTTATCCACGTTCATGTAAATGGACGGGATGCCCAAGAATAGATCGAGCATTCTCGCAACAAACATTCGGTTGTAGGCGTTCATGGGCTTTCCCTTGGCCTTTTTCAGGATGGGGTGCCCAAGATGAATGTGACCGCCCGCTGTGCGCAGTCGGGTGGTCAAAAAGAACTCTCTGTCTTTCTTGAAGTCGTTAAATGTGTATGCGCAAGTTTCTGGATCGCATCCCGCATCGTATGCTGCTGGTGATTGCAATTCAGATGGCGGGAACGTGTGGGCTGCTCGAACTGCAAGACGGTAGGGTTTTACCAACTTTGCGTATTTTCGAAAACAGTCTCGGAAATTCTTCACAACTTCTCTTTTGGTCTCTCCTGGATGAATCGCACATTCTGCCAGTACGTTGTCGTAGAAGAATTCGTGGGGCGGAATCTTGTGGCGGTCGTCCCTATCTCCTGGTACTATGCCAACTGCACTTTTGCAACGCCCCTGTTGATCTACGAGCACGAATTCGGGATCACTACCAAAGGTGAGCATGTTTGTCTCCCCAAATGCCGCAGGTTAATTATTTTCAAAATTCTAGCGAGACCGCTTTCTTGGGTCAATGCGAATTGAAATCGGGATTCTGGAGGGTAGATACTCATGTTATGGAAGAGATGAATTTCCGAGAGTTTGTGGAATCCAGCCCTCATGTTTACACTGACATGGATGTGGTGAGCCTGTATTTCAACAACTTTGACAAAAAAAGCGTTAAGGAAATTGCGGCCATCACTGGGCGTTCTGTGGGCGAAGTCTACCGCACGCTGGATCGCCATCATTTCCGGAGCAATCGCAATCGTATCAATCATCATGGTGTTCACGCTTTGGCGTCTCAGGGATTTTCGCCCGAAAAGATTGCTGAATTTACCGGTTACACACCTCGGAATGTGCGATACATATTGAAAAAGCAGCAGTTGTCAGAAAGTTAAACATGGCCATTCTCCCCAGTGACATCAAGCTCCTTCTCTCTGGAGGAACACACAACTCCGAGCCAGCTAATTCTATTGGTGGCGAGGCTTCTTATCAACCCATTGTCGGCACGATGAACAACTTGTTCGACAATGTGTTGGAAGATGAATCGGAAGAGGGCCATACGGATTATCGTTGTTTCTACATATCTAACGAGCATGAAACCGATTCGTTTTACACCATGCTTGTTTACATCGTTACCCAAGTACCTTCGGGCGCTACGATTCACATTGGCACCTATTTGGATACAGAAATTCAGAGGCTCACCCTGAGAGGTGATGAGATTACTGGCGGGTCGCTCACGCTGGATTTTGGGGAAGAAACCACTGGTGCAATTTCTTGGGGAGGCGACAAAGAAGTATTTCGTATCAATCTACAGAATGCATTAAATGCCCTGAGTGCCCTGGGTGGAGTTAATGTGCCAGATATTTCTTACGTTCCAGGCAGTGAAGATGTGTATTATCTCGATGTTTACTTTGAGGGCGTAGATGACAATCGCACCCATCCTCTGCTGGAGGTGGCGGATCTTTCATTGACGGGATGCGACACAGCGGAAATTGCTCGCATCGCTTTTGGTGGCCCGGTAAATACTGTTGCTTCAAAATTGGATTTTGATACAATTGCACCTAATGGGGTTGATTTTGATGCCTACGATGAGGGCACTCCATTAACCATTGGTGACTTGCATGCTGGGGATCAAGTTCCAATTTGGGTGAAGAGATACACGCCCGCTGGTTCTGAGTCGCTGGCAAATGATGGATTCACCCTCAGAATACGTGGAGCTATTGTCGAATGAGATGCACGTGTGCCAAACCCAAGGTCTTCCACATCACCGAAATTGCCGATGACAAATCTGTCCAATCACTGGACCTGTGCGAAGATTGTATGCGAAAGTACATGGGGGCTGCCGCAAAAGAACAGCCAGAACCAGAGCCCGAGCACATCACACCGGCAGAGTTTGTGAAGAGCGTGTTTGATTTGCTGCATACTTTCCAAAAGGCGGCGAAGGGTGGTCAAGAGGCAGCTAAGGTCAAGATGCCGATGTGTCCCAAGTGCGGCATCACCTTGGAAGAGGTGAAGAGGGGTGGTCGTTTTGGTTGCCCGGAATGTTACAACTACCTTGCTCCACCACAGCTAATACAGAACTTGCATGGTAGCGTTCAACACGTGGGCAAGGTGCCAAAGCGGTGGAAAGAAGAGCAGGAGAAAAAGAAACGACAAAAAAGAAAGGAAATCCCCACCGACTTTCGCATTAAGGGTTTGGAGATCAAAATGAACTTGGCTGCCAAGAAAGATGATTTTGAATTGGCAGGCCAGATCAAGAAAGCTCTCGAAGAACTGCGAGAGATAGAAGAGGATATTGATAGCGTCCGATGTTCTATTAAAGATGCCGCCGCCAACAGAGAAAAAGAACGTCAAGAGCATTTGTTGAAAATGCTACAGGAACTTGAAGACCGCTTCTTTGAGGTTGAAGAGACCGCTATGGCTTCGGAGCCTTCTCAATCATCTTCCGAGGGTCAATGATTCCAAATCCCTCGTAGAATTTCTGGGTGGCAAGGTCTTTGTTGTGAATCGGCGTAGTGTGTGCTCGAAACACCCTGCGGTAGTCTTCTACAGTCTCTAGTTTTAACGGTATCTTGTTTTCTCGTGTGTATGCAATCATCAAGGCTGCAACCCCTACAGCGAACGGGCAGGCCATACTGGTCCCTGATATAACTGCATACCAGTTGTCGGGGACTGTTGAGAAGATTTTTCCACCTGGAGCCATGAAGTCCAGGTTTTTGCCTGTGTTGGAAAACTTGGATCTCTTGAAATTTTCGTCAATCGAGCCAATTGCAATTGTTTCCGGGTAGGCTGCCGGAAAGAAAACTTCCTTTGTATTGCCTGCGTTGCCCGCTGCCACAAAAGTGGGAATTCCTTTCGCCGCCGCTGCTTGAATGGCCTTCCTGACTATATTCACAGGAACGGGGGCTCCAAGCGACATGGCAATCAACTGGGCGTTTTGTTCTATTGCGTAGTAAATGCCTTTAGCTACAGTTGTGAGGTGCCCGTCGCCATACTTGTCGAGAACCTTGATGGGGATGACCTTTGCTTCTGGAGCCACGCCCACCATGCCTATGTCATTATTTTGGGCGCAAATGATGCCCGTAACATGTGTTCCGTGTTGGTTGTCATCTTCTGGTGGTTTGTTGGGCTGAATGAAATTTTTGCCCGGCAGGAGGTTATCTGCAAGATCTGGATGGTCTAAATCACAGCCTGTATCCAGAACGGCAATGGTTACGCCCTCCCCTTGAGAGTGTTTCCACGCCTCTGGTAGGTTAAAAGCTGTAATGTTCCATCCGGCTCTCTGCCTAGCATCTTGCAGAGATAATATCTCTTCCCTTTCTACGGGGAACAGGCTACATCTATTCCGGTTGGGCTTCCGCCTGTGCGCCAGTGTGTGTACTCTCCCCGCCATTAGTTTCCTCCTCCGATTTTCTCCAAGTACCTGTACGATACTTGGCCACGATCCAGTCAATGGCAGTAACTACGAGAACATCGATGATGAGTTTTCTAATCTTGCCCGCAAACGGCCTCAACCAAATAGGCATGGCCTCTCTGATGATGTAATCGTAAAGTAGGCCAACGGCAGCCACGACTGTTGCTTTTTTGTCGGCACCGTTGTCGATCATGTCGTCTACCATCAAAATCAATTCGTCTAGTGCATTGATGATAAACTTTACGACTCTATAAAGTGTGGTTCCCTTCTTCCAAAATTGCCACCATTTGGGCTTTGGGTTGTCTTCTCGCCACTTTTCGGCGAGCATGTTGACACGTTGTTCCACAGCATCTAGCTGCTGAACACTTCCGATTGGATTAACTTCAGGTGCTACAGTTGTCATATCCCCTCCTATCAGTATATATGCGCTGCGATGTAGGCTTGGGCTTCCGACAGCGTGAAAAGTTCATGTTCAAGCCAAAGTGCGTTGAAGGTGTCCTGGTAAACCTTGACCACTTCATTGGATCGGTCATTGAAGAAGATCTTTTTGACACACACCTTTTGCAGTTCCCCCTTGTTGGCTCCAAAGAGGGTGTAGGCAAAGTCATTGATGGCGAATTTGTGCCATGCGGAGGCCGCACTTCCACCAAGAGCCATTCCGCCATCTCCAATGTATTCGTGAGTCACTGCCATAACACGAATATCTATTGGTAATAACAGCAGTTCTACGTGGCGTCTTTTTGGGGCGGCTTTTGTGTAAGAGTGCTGTAGTTCGGCATAATGAACTCTCTTACCTTCTCTTGAACATCTTCTCCACATTCCAATTCTAAGAATTGAGCCATTTTCTTGGCCTCTTGAACGGGCCGACTCTTTATTTGTTCATATGTGGTGTAATGACGAGGAATGTCGGAGAATCTTTTTGCCACCGATACAATGTCTTGAACATTGTCACTGACAACCGATAGGGCCTTTTCAATTGTTACATTTTCGCCATAGTTTAGGCGTTTGTGCAACTTCCACGAACGAGCGTTATCCAGCGGATTGCGAAAGACGATTATTAGATAGGGTGAGTGTAAAAGCGGGTGCATCAGTTCCATTGCATGATGAGTGAGAGCACTTTTCCATCCCCACGCCCTGTTCTTTTGTTGGCGGCATCGGTCTTCTCGGTTCTTAATTACCTCTTTCAATTGGGTGAGAAACTTCCTTTTGGCTGTTTTGTCATATGTTTTCTGATTGATGGTTCGGGCAATATCTGTAGTTATTTTGATGAAAGCTATGTCTTCAAAGCTGCCTTTTGGGTTTTGGAATCCCGGATTGTTGGAAGGGCTCATGTTGACGCCCAGGAAGTGCAATAGACCAGATGCCATGGAGGTGCCGCTACGAGCCACTCCTAAAACAACAACTGTTTTGGGGCCAGTTTCTTCGTTAGCCATTTATCACCTCACACACTCTTTCCCAGAACATGTCCGCAGTTATTTCTGTTTCGCATTTCAGGTGCCCCTCTTTACACCCACTTGTTCCCACGCAGGGGATGGGCTGTTCATGATGGCAGCCTATGCACGACATCCAATGAGCGTTTACAGGTTTTATCAGATCATTGATTAGTCTGAGTTTGGGGTCAACGCATCCAAAGAAACACACGCCACTCTTCTTGAATGTTTGTGCAATCCACATGGGGAAGGAGTCGATGCCGAAAAAGTGCTGGCAGTTCTTAATTGTGTATGCCAGTTCGTAAATGTTGGTTTTATTCCTTAAGTCAATGTCTCCGTTGGACAAAGGCGCATCTCTGGCTACTCCGATTACTACCACAAAGTAACCCATCTTTTTCAACTGCCCAGCAACATCGTCTAGTTTTTCGGCGTGCCAATTTCTCCCTACCCAAGCTGTTTTTCCAGCATGAATTACAACGTATTTTTTGGGGAGTTCTATTCTCTTTGGCGGCTCGGTGTGGATGAACAATCTGCTGTCTTCAGGCTTAAGTCCAAGTGCATCTGCATATGCTTCAACAATGTGTTGTTTGGGTCGGTATTCATAAGCACGATCTAGGTCGTATGCTAAATCATACCCAGAGATGAGTTTTTTCGGAGACGACATTCCAGGATATGTGGCGTAATCAATGTCAGGATTGTAAGCCACAACATCTCTGCAAATGGTGGAAAAAGTGAGCTTGGAACCTGGGTGTTTTTCTTTGAGGGCACCCGCAAAAGAAGCGGCGACTAACACATCTCCATGGGCGCTTGATCTTTGGAGGTGAATGCTTCGGATTTGCAGGGGTCTGGGGCGGCGAGCTTTGACATATCGATCAATTTTTCCACTATGAACCCACTTGTTGAAGAAGTGTTGTTTGTTGTGCTCCATGTAGGGGTGGCCACCAGATCCCGAATGTCCTGGAGAATGGTAAATGACCGAATTTGGCTCAAACCACACCTTAAATCCAAGTTCACGTACCCGCAAATTGAGATCTGAGTCTTCCCAATAGCCGATGCGAAACGTTGGGTCGAAGCCATGAAGTACGTTGATCCATAAATCCCGAGGAACGGCAAAGCAGCACCCAGTCACCATTTCCCGCTCGCCGGGTTCCTTCCACCTTTGTGGAAGATCCTCCAGCTTCATGGCCTCCGGTGTTTTGGAGCCATCTAATATGTGTCGTCCAATGTGTTCAAAAGCCTCTGCTTGCCACGACCATTCGGAGCCAGCAGAATCAATTCTTATTCCATCTGGCTTGAGTTGTAGATTGCCTATGATCCCGATTTTGGGACGCCTCTCGAACCTATCGTAAATGGGCCGCACCCAGTTGGAGGATACCAAGGCGTCTGCATTGAGGAAGATGAGGTATTTGCCTCGTGCATGTTGGGCCCCTATGTTGCAAGCATAGCCGTATCCAACGTTGGCGTGATTGACGAATATCTTCCCCACTGGATGTTGCAACAAATGTTTTCGCTCATTCCATGAGTCCACGACCTGGACGTGTGATTTATAGGGGCAACAGTCGTCTACATAAATGATTTCTTTGCTCAACCCATCTTCTGTCAAATCCCAACTTTCAATTTGTTTGGCAATGACTTTGTTGCTTCGGAATAGCGGTACGATGATAGAGACATCTATTGGCTCTTTGGAGGTGAACCACTCTGGGGTGTCAATGGCTTGTGTCTTGGGGTCGGGTATCCTGTCTGGATACATGCGCACGGCTTGGGGCCGTGGCTTAATTTTCCGCCGCTTCTTTTTCTTGTTCTTGAAGTTGATTTTCTTATCACTGTTTTTGGGCGGTACGTTGTGGCCAAAAAGTTTATTCACCTCTTCGGGGGTGAGTCCTTTGCTGTTAATGTAAGCAGCAGTCGGCTTTCTGTCTAAGGCCCTTTTTATCTTCTCTTGAAGATCTGGGCGCACATTTCTGTTCCTGATAATTTTCATGTGGTACTTTCATCGTGGCCTTATTGTGCTACTGGCTGCATTCCTGCTTGCGGTGTTCCCGGCTGTCCACCTTGCGGGGTGGGCTGCATTCCTTGTAGCTCTTTATCCATTCTTCCCCATGCCACACGATTCCCTTGTTGTTGATTTGGATACAATAATCTAGTGGCGATAGCTGGAAGTTGTTGCATGATGGCTTGTCTTTTTGATCCGTCTGGGTCGGTTCCGTCAGGGTCATTGAGATCTACGCCTGCATCATTGGCAATTTGCCGCATGCCTTTTTCCAAGAAATTAGCCTGACTTTGTGTAGCCATTCCTGCGTTTTGCCCTGTGACCTTGTACATTTGGCCCATGTCGAATTCATTTACTTGGGCCCATTCAAAGAAGTTTTTCATAGTTCTTCGCCTTCATCTCCGGGAAGCTCACGTGCGCCCGCTGTGGCGGGATCTGGACTCTTTGCAAGGATGGCTCTCATTTGCTTGGGATTCATCATAGTTCTGCCAGTCCTGCCTAACAGAACCGTAGCGGCTGTGATAATCTCTTGGAGGGCCTCTGATGGATCTGGAAATTCATCAGTAATGTCGTCCATAATGCTCCTGAGCTTTGTCAGGACCATCGGATTGGCTCTCTGGGTGCCAGTCCCCAAAACGCTGGTCGGGCCTGCCAATCTGTCCAGATCCAATTCCTCACTGAACAACTGGTCTACCTTGTACTGTCGATATGATTTCATAGTGCTCCTATGGTGTAGGTCGGGTCTCAGCAGGCCCATCCGCATTGGAATCTACACCTTCTGGCCCTGCTGTCGGTTCGTTACCTGTGGGGATCATTTCAGACTGTTTTTTCTCGGCGTCTTTTTCACCATCCTTTGATTGGACCTTTTCTATAAGCTCGTCGATTTTACCAGCCCAACCGGTAATCTTTTCTTTTGGTATTTCCAGAAGTTCAGCCAACCCATCTGCATCGTTGCAGATAGACTTGAAGTTTTCCCAGAAATCTCCATCAAAACTCAAACCGGTGCGAATGGCCCGCTCGGCGGATGATTCGTCACCACTGTCGAGAAGAGGGCCTTCTTGATCGCTATCTGGTAGCTCGGTCTTCACCTCTTGGAGGCGGTCCCACAGGTCTAAAAAGGTTACCATCTTACCTCATTTCTAGCTGACTACTTCCAAGAACACTCGATCAGCAGCAGTGGCATATCCGGATGCGTACATATCACGGATGTAGATGGCCTTTTCGCCATAGACTGTGAAGGTGTCGCCGTGTTTGAGAAGACGGTTCTCGCCTACTAGCTGACCTGGAAGCCACGCATCTCTCGTGGTCTTGCGATTGGACTGCTCAACACGGGCGTTGTCTTGACTGCCTTGATGACGATCAGGGTGTAGCATGTTGACGCTTCTGTTACCGTGCAACACACCAATCTGCTCTGAACTGAGAAGTTCTAGATTGACTCTGAAAGTTAATGAATACATCTATTTCTCCCTGACGGATTGAATGTCTCTACTATCTATTTACTTCCTCATTTTCTTTTTCATCTTCTTGCCGAACAGTTTGTCGGGATCGGGCGACTCTCGTCGGTCCTTCCTCTGCCCAGCCATACGATTACTACGAACGTAGCTCAAGGGTCTGTCGGAATCACTGTCCGCACTGTTGGCATAGTCTTTGGTAACCGGGCCACAATCCTCAAGCCACTTCTTGAAACGAAGAATCATACTTTATATAGGCCGAGGGAGGTTAATAATTCATCCAGAGACATTCGGTCTTGTGTTCCTTTTTGCGTTGCTGAGAGGCATGGTTGGCCACTTTCTTGCGAACACATTTCCAATCGGCATAGAGTCTCTTGTAGAGTGCGGAAGGATAACCGCTTATTAGAACTTTCCCCTTGAACTGGTTTAGTGCTTCAGCGAGAGCAATGTGGTCGTCTGTAGACATCTCGAATTCGTATGCCGTGGCGGTCGCTCTCGTGTCGGGGAGGTAGGTGGGATCGCAGTAAACAAGAACATCAGAGTCGTTGAATGCCTTGATTACCTCTAAAGCTGGTTTGTGGAAAATGTTGATGTTTTCGATGCGGGTAGCTATGATCGGAAGCTGCTCAAGCATGGTTTCCCAAGCATTCACATCTCCGGGTTGCCCTCCTCTAGATCGATTGGACCATGCGAAATTGCTTCTCAATCCACCACGACTCATACGCCGTAGGACGTATTCGTTGACCGCATGATCCATGTAATCCTTGAACTTCGTGTCTTTCTTGGCAAGGGCTCTCTCGAAAGTTGCCTCGCAGTATTTGACTCGTTTTATCCTTCCAATGAAATGGTTTGCCTCATCACGCAAGGCACGAAAGATCTGTATTACTCCTGGATCGACATCATTCAGGGCTTCCATTCCCTCCGATATGTTTTTGTTCAAGAGCACGCTTCCTGCGCCTACGTAGGGCTCTACGTAATCGAGTTTTTCGTAGTCGGGCGGGAAGTTGCTGATGACCCATTTGGACAAGTAGTATTTGCCACCATGGATCTTAAACGGAGGGCGTATCGTCATTATCTTCTCTCACATTGATGGGTTTGTTACATATAGAGCAGTAGAGATCGTAGTCTCCATACCCTTTTTCCTCTCCGGGCCAGTACATAGGATCGTTGGGAATTTTGTTCTGAAATTTGCAATCAGTGCAGGCGGCTCGGATGCGGGCCTCTTCGTAGGGAACACCGGGCTCAACGTAGTAAAAACAGTTGTCTTGTATTTTAGCCATTTCGACTCCTTGTTCCTAAATATATTAGTCGAAAGCGGGAGTTTTTATGGAAGCACGTCAACCCAAACGGCTCTATCGAAGGGGCTGTACTAACAATCAAAGATTAAGCAAAGCCACCTTCTTGGCCATGCTGCCGGATTCTGCTAAGGAATACTTCGAGGGCTTGGATGATGATGGTTGGACCATCGAGAGCTTTAACACCTCAACAAGAGAGGCGTGCGTAAAATTGCACGCCTCTTCTGGTGATCGCATGGTGAGCTACACCTTGCCGCTTGTTGTTTGGAACTGACCTACTGGCTTTTGAGCCATTCGTCGTAAACCTTGTCTACGTGATTGCTGAGGTATTCATCAATACAGCCAGCATTAAATTGCTTTACTCGCTCTAGCAGTTCCTCGATCTGTTCTTTGGTGAATTTCTTTTGACCCCATCCAAACAAATTTTTCTTGTCAGAATCATTTATTCCAGCCATGAATCCTCCTTATAGTGTTCCAAGCCAGTTGGCGAAAGTCTCGGGCGGCTTGAATCCCGAGGATGTTTTGTGCAGCTTTTCTTTAGAATCGGTGATGACGTAAGTTGGCACCCCTCTTACCTTCCAACGAGAAGCAACCGACTTCTCTCCCTTGTCGATGTCAATTTTATAGAAAATGTAAGATTTCAAGGCGTCCTGGACTAATGGATTGGGTAAGGTCTCGCTTTCCATCCTCTGGCAGGGTGGACACCAAGCCGGTGCTGTAAAGTAAAGAACGATCTTCTTTCCAGTCGCCTCTGATGCTTTGATCGCTTCCTGGTAGGTCGTAGGAGCGGGCATCTCTTCCGGTTTCTCGGGCTCTTCGGGTTCTTCTGGTTGCTCAGGTTCTACGCCATTGCCATTGGTGGGATCAAAGTCCGGAATTTCTGTTACCGGTTGGTTAGAAGCCACATTCGGTTGTCTCATTTTCCCCACGACAATAAAGACCAAAAGAAGAGCGAAGGCAACATTTGCCACGATCAGAATGGTTTTGTTCATATTTACCTCCTAGAGCGCAATGTGCTTGCATTATTATGTAGGGTTACTAAGCAAAAATTAAGGCTGTGCCCTAAATAAGGATAAGCCGAAGTGACTTCGCAGGAGATGAATATGAGAACATTTAACGAATTCGTAGAAGCAAAATCGCTTGATCCGATTCTGGAAGAACTGGCAGTGGCAACCGTGGAAACCATGTTGATGTCTGACATGGACCCATGGGAAGAATTCACGCAATATTGCAATGCAGTCCACCCACACCTCGGGCTCATCTACACTGAAGAAGCCAACGCTTATGCCGAAATGATGGCTAAGCTTGACGAAGGTGAACTGGATGAAGGTTTCTGGGGAAACCTATGGGATAAAGCAAAGAACTCCACCATTGGTCGTGCTATCGGCGGCATCGGCCAAGGTCTTGCCCAGGGTGCTGATTATGGCGCTCGTGTGGCGGGAGCCGCCGCAACGGGTGCTTATCGACAGGGCGCTCAAACCTTGCAAAGCATGTTTGGTGTGGAGAAAAAGTTCCAAGACGCATTCTTCGCTATCCAAGGGCTGCAAAAAGCATTGCAGCATCCAGAAATTCAACAACTAGCCCAAGCTGGAAAGTTGACTTTGGATACCCCGCAAGGCAAAATGGATGCACTACAGTTCTTTGGCAATTTAGCTAATACAATGCAACAAAATAGGGACAGATTAACCCAAGCATTGAAGCCGCAAAGAGATGCCGCCAGAGTCAAGGATATGCAGAGTACGGTTGCCAGTGATCCTCGTTCTAGAGGAACCACGGCAGCCCAGAATGTTGTTCCAGCACCTCAGACCGCCGCTGCACCAGCAGCAGGCACAGGCGCAGCCTAACGTTCATTCGGATCATAGCCCACCCGGCGATGCCGGGTGGGTTTTTTCAGCGAGGAAGGTATGCCCAAATTTAGTCGTTGGACAGAAGCCAAAAAGACAATCGCCTGTGGCGAGTGCTTTCCTTTCGCCAATAATCTTGCACGAGAGATGGTTTCAGATGGCATCATTCCTGAAAGTCAGATTAAGGTTTGCCACGGCACCATCATCGAGCCGTTTGCCCGAGATCTCAACAGGCATGTTCATGCGTGGGTAGAAACAAAAGATCGATGCCACGACTGGCAGTTAAGAGTGGCAGGCAAAGGCTCGATGACGAAGGGGGAATACTACGATCTTTTCAAGCCGCAGGACGTGAAACGATACTCTCCTGAAGAAAGCATGATCCTTATGGTTCGCAATCGCCATCATGGCCCATGGGACTAAATCCATCCAGTTTTGATTGCTTTTTTAATGTCGGTGGCGGTGACCTGTCTGCCGATGAATTCTGAGACACTTTCGACATAGTGCCGTTCAATATCTCGTTGCACCACCTTGAAGAACTTAGGCCCCATCCGCATAGCTTCCATTAGAGATTGTGCATCAACTTCCCAGTCGAGCTTTTCCCCGTCAATGAAGACCGCCTTCTGAATGCCCATGGAAGGATCGTTTCTCATTTTCACCTCGAAGCGAAGCATGGGCTCTCCATTTGGCAGAAGGGGAGGATTGTCGTTGTTTTCGTTGGGTAAAATGATATTCATGACACAATAACGTAGTAAAATTATTAAGGAAAGGCATATATAAACAAGGACGGGGCTCCGAAACGCTCGAAACCCCGTCCCCTTAGAAAGGTCAGTACGGATTAGAAAGGTGGACTTACCCCTTGCATCCCTTTTTAGGACGCCCGCCCCTCGTGGGGTGGGCGTTTGTTTTTTGTGTCAGGTCACTTACGCAGATACGTCAAGTCCCAAACCGGCCTTCACGACCATGTAACCAACTTCATCGGTGCCAGTACCAGCAACGGCGAAAGAGGCAAAATTGCCATCAGCGTCGTCGGTCTTTGCACTTACGGAAGCTAGGTTCGTTGCCTTTGGTGTCAATAGCACAACATAATCACTCTCGCTGCCGGAAAGGGCGGCGGGGAAAGTTACTGTTGCTGCGCCTGCGACCAAAGCTACTTCGCCTGCGGCTACTACGTGTGGGCAAATTTGCGGAACGTGAAAGTTCCTGTTATTGCCAGGGCCTTTGATTCCAGGATACGCTGCTCCAGGACCAGATACGCCAGTTACACTAGTTGCTCCCATGTTTATTTCTCCTTAAACGTTTGCATTTCAAGGTTGACAAAAGTATCTAAGCAGGCCGCTTTGTTTCTTGGTTGCATTTGGAAAAAAATTTCACCGGTTGTATATAGGGTATGAAGACACTGAATCCCGATCTGACCTTGCTCCAAAAAGAAATCATTGTGGGAACTGTCCTGGGCGGCTCTTCTATTGTGAAACCCGCCAAGGGCCACAACTGTTATCTCTCTATGCGAGATCGAGATGCCCACTGGTTAGAATACAAGGCAACCAATCTTAAAATTCTTGCCTCTCATGCCCCATACACCCTGCCGAAACAAGGTGGCACATATCGCTGGCACTCGATGTGTTATCCCATCTTTAATGAATACCGTGAAATGTTCTATCGCCGTGGTAAGAGACACGTGAATCCGGAGGTGTTAGATTTGTTGCGAGATTGGGGTCTGGCTGTATGGTTTGTGGATTGCGGGAAGCTAATCAAAGATCGGGCTGTGTTGAATACGAATGTGTGGGGGCTCAAGGGATCAAGGGCCATTGCCAATTACTTCCGGAGTCTTGGGTACGATGTAAATGTGCGGCAGGATCGGGGTGGTCAGCGAGTGTGGTTGGATGAACTTTCAACAACTAAATTTCTTGAGATTGTGATGGGCCCACTGCCTGTTTTTGTGAAGAAGATGGTCTCGCATTGAAGTGTCTTTTTTGGTAGCATGATAAAAGAAAGGTGAAATTCATGGACATTAAAGTTGGGATTATTGGCGTTGGATCTATGGGCAAGGGTCTTGCCTACCAGATAGAAAGAACTCCTGGTTTGGAATGTGTTGCCCTAGCTGACATTAACATCAACAATTGCCTTGAGTGTGCTGCTTGGCTGGATAAAGAGTCGCAGATCGTCAATGACAGACAGGCGATCAACACCCAAGTTCGCAATGGTCGATTTGCTGTCACCAAGAATGGCACGCTGATCTCAGGGTGTGGCCCCATTGATGTGGTAATAGAAGCCTCCAGTGCTATTGTTCCGGGCCTGGGATACTGCGAAGAGGCATTACAGAATGGCAAACATTTGGTGATGATGAATGCTGAAGTGGACCTCACATTTGGGCCCCACCTTCTCAATGTCGCTCGGAAGAATGGGGTTACTTATACCAGTTGCGATGGCGACCAGCACGGAGTCATTAAGAGATTGATTGATGAAATAGAGTTGTGGGGGTTCGAGTTGGTTATGGCAGGAAATATCAAGGGATTCCTGGATCGATACTCAAACCCTCAAAAAATCATTCCCGAGGCTGACAAGAGAAAGCTGGACTACAAGATGGCCACAGCCTATACGGATGGAACTAAGCTGGCCATTGAAATGGCTTTAGTTTCCAATGCCTTGGGATTGCGTCCCAACAAATGCGAAATGACTGGGCCACCAGCAAAACACGTGAGCGAGGTGCTCAGTCTGTTTAATCTGGAAGAAATAAGGGAATCCACCCCCGTGGTGGATTACATCTTGGGGGCCGAACCGGGTGGCGGTGTATTTGTTGTGGGCTTTTGCGACAATCCTTACCAAATGGACATGATGCAGTATTATAAGATGGGCTGCGGCCCCTACTACGTGTTCTATCGCCCCTATCATCTTTGTCACGTTGAATCAATGCGATGCGTTTTTGACGCCGTGGAGGGAAAATCGCTCCTTCAACCGGATTGCGGAATGATGACTAATGTGTACGCCTGTGCAAAGCACGATCTGCCCATGGGAACAAGGTTGGATGGCGTGGGTGGGCATACTTGCTATGGAGTCATTCAGCAAAAAAGAGACAGGCTTCTTCCTATCTGTCTTTGTGAAAATCTCACTCTTAAATATCCCGTCTCCAAAGATGCACGAATTACATTAGATGATGTGCATTGGGGGAACCTAGATAGAAATACGAGGGAAAAATACGAAAAGGCTTGTAAATGAAACTGGGGATCGTCGTAGTTTACTTTGTTTCCAAAGAAAACATCAAATTGATGCACATTCACTTGGAGCGAATTGCTGCTCACACGACGGTCCCCTACACCATTTACGGCCTCATCAACTCCAACCCCAAACGCACTCTTCCGAAAGTCCTCAAGAAGTTAGAGAGAACCCCGAATTTGCAAATCGTAAAGCGGCTGCGCCCTGATCTTTCGATGTTTGGGGAGAGTGCTGCGCTACCCGTTATTGAACACGCATATTATCTGGATCAGTTGGTGCGTGTGGCTTTCCAAGACGGGTGCAGTCACATTGCCACCTTACACGTTGATTCATTTCCTGTGAAGGATCGATGGGATCAGATTCTCATTGATTCATTGAAGCGTAGGTGTCACTTAACGGCTATTCAGAGGATAGAAGACAAAGACGCCAAACCACACCCTTCTGGAATGCTTTTCACCGCCAACTTTTACAGAAAGTACCGGCCTACCTTTCGACTTCAAGCGGCTGATTATTCTTCTCCCGACTTCAAGAAATATGTTGAAGAGAATGATGGCCTCATCATTAGGGATTCGGGTGTGGGTTATGGATTCCGCATGTGGGAATGCGGCCTTGAATGGATACCGCTCAAAAGAAGCAACAAGAACGAAGACCACCACCTATTTGGCGGCATCTATGGAGACTGCCTGTTCCATGTGGGCGGGGCTGTGCGTGACATAAGGAAACCAGAGTACATTGAAGCTGGCGAAGGGGTGTGGAGAGAGTTGTGTTTTGACCATGTAAAATACATCAATCATCTTCGAGGGGTTTGATGGCCTTCGCTTTCAGGTGTTTCATCCTGCGTTCCACCCTTCGTTGATCGTTGATGATTCTATCGGTCGTCTCTCGTCCCAAGACCTTCCCCATTTCTTCTGTCCGATCATACATGGCGTCAAATAGCGGATGGGCCTTGGCGAAGTATTTTGGAGCATACTTCGGATTGGTCACTGCGAAGTCTTCCACGTTACACAGCCGGTCGGCGACCTTTATTACCAGGGCGTCGATGCTCTTGTGAAGGAAGCTGCCCATGTATTCCAGCTTTTTCTCTCTCTTGTCGGCGTGGTCCCATTCTGGATCTTCGTGGAAGGTTAGTTCTTCAACAAGCTTGGCGACTGCGACCCCGAAGAATTGGTGAATCATTGCGAGGGTGTAGTCGGTGTCTTCATCGACATCATGCAAGACCGCTCCTTGCATGCGCAGATCGGTTGCTGCGCCCCAGTTCCACACTCTTTTGGCAACATCTAGTGGATGAATGATGAAGGTTACTTTGTAGCCACTCTCTCTTTCTTCTCTCGGCAGCCTGGAGTGCCCGCTTAGGGCAAAACTTCTCTTTTGTCCCGTATGCGCTGCCAGAGCGAAGCTGATCGCTCGCTCGACGGGATCGGTAAAGTTGATTTGGTCAATCGGTTTCATCTTTTCTTCTTTCATATGTGTAAATATAGCATAGGAGGATTGACATGAAAAACTTATTCTTGATTTGCGCCGCTGTGTTCGCACTGCTCATTGCTGGATGCCCTTCCAATGACAGCCGCATCGGCGACCCCGACAACCAACGAATTGACCGCAATCAGCGACATTCAGATCGTTGGCAAAAAATACAGTTGCTCCAAGAACATAACGAGCAACGTCGCAGCAAGCGTCTTCACGAACTATACGAAGACAGAGATCTAGCAGAAGCCGCTCAGGAATGGGCCGAGCACATGCGTGATAGGAACAGGCTATACCATGGAAGCCTTCGCAGCAAGGTTGATTCTAATCAATTCCGACTTGTGGGCGAGAATATCGCATGGGGACAGGAGAATGCGGAAGAGGCCACCAAATCCTGGATGAATTCTTGGGGCCATCGCAGAAACATTCTCAATGATGATTTCTATTTCGTAGGTTTTGGTGTGGCGGAAGACCGCAACGGCAGGATCTACTGGTGCGCCATTTTCGGCGGTGCAAAGACCGAGCCCGAACGCCACCGTGACTGGCCTTGGCGATACAACAACTGATGTTTACCAGAAAAAAACTTCAGGGTACAATCATTTACGAAAGGAGTTGAAAATGAAAATGACCCTGAAGTTTTTTACGTTGTTGGCCATGTACTGGGCGTGCGGAGTCATCTTCTTCTGTGTCATTCCGCCGCTGGTCATACCAGTCTGCGCCTTCTTCTGGCCAATCTATGTCCTGCCTATCTGGGCGGGCGCTGCTTTGATATTCGCCTTCTGCGGCCTTCTCTGGCAATCGCTCAATTACTCGGATGAGGTTGCCGTGGATTGCGAGCAATATAAGTTGAATACCACCCTCCCCATGGGGCTGATACGCATTCGCAATCTTGCCGTTCTTCCTCTGGACGAGATTAAGAAGAAAATGAGAGCCCAGAGTGTCACCGAACACATGCACGTGGAGGGTGACTGGCTCGATGGCTACAACCTCTCCGTTTACTACGATGATCTTGAGGAGTGGAAGAAAGGTGAGAAAGTGGCCAGCAAATTCAAAGACAAGATGATGGCGAAGAAACGCTAGTCCAGTCCAGCGTAGAAATCGTATCTGTCGTCGTGCAATGCGGCGACGAACTTCTTGACTGCCAGCCTCCACATCTGTGGGTCATGCCTCTTCAGATTTTTGAAAAATGAATCGGTTTGCCAGAGATGGCCCATTCCAAGCGATCTGGTTCCGACGAAGACATCAATGGCCTCTCGTTCACTCTTAAAACCGCCCATTGGTTTGCTTCCCGTGCGTTGTAGCCACTGCTGCGTTCGCATGGTGTGCTGAAATTCTGCAACGGCACTTTTGATTTGCGGATCAAATTCTCGCACATCGGTGAAATAGTCTTTTCCGCCCTTGTGGTAATCGATCCCCTTCTCCTTGTCGTATGATGGGTCCAGTTTATTCAACGCCCTCCACTGGATCATGTGGGTCATTTCATGTTGTATGTTTTCTCGCAGGCGGGCGATGAAGTACCAAATGTCGCTTGGGTCTTGGATGAGGAACCTTTTCATGAAGCTCGTGTTGACGGCAATGATCTCTTTGGGTTCGCCTCTGACAGAATCAACATAAAAAGCCTGCTTCTCGGAGAGCCCATCACCTTCTGGGAAGAGATGGTTTTTGTAATCAAACAGAATTCTCAGTACGGGCTTCTCGTGCGTGAACACATCTCGAATGGGTTGTGGGAGATCACTCACGTCGTACTTTACTTCCCAGAATCTATTGAACCATCGCTCTGCTGGCTTGACGCCGAATCGTTGGCATACTGTTTTCAGTTGTTGATTATGTTCAGGATATTTGCGTTTCTTCCCCCGCATGACCTTTTTGTCAATGTAGGTCACCATCTCCTGGACGATCTGATCCATGGCCTCTTTGAGCATCTTCTGTGGGACGGGGATCAAACCCTCTTGCAGTATCATCCACTCGGCGAATCTCATAGGGGTATCTAGCACCCATGTTGCCCACTTTCCCCCGGTGGATGGCAGCAAATCCTGTTCCCAGGAATTTCGAAAATAGGCCCTTGACGGCTATCGGGGAGACGCTATACTTGCCTGCTCCCGCTGGGAGAGTCAGCGGGCACAACGCAGGGAACCTCACGGACGGCCTCCTTTTGTTCGTCACGGCGGTCGTTGTCTGCACTCACGAATTAGTTTCAATATAATGCTTAATAGGAGGCCCAATTCTTCTCAACTTAACACCTCGAAAAAGTTGAAAATTCGAGGGTTGACGGATGAGGGAAGCGGCCTATAATACAGCATCCGACAAACGGAAGCTTAACTGGCCCTGAGCCAGACTTGATCTTTGACAATTTGGTTGAACCCCCGAATTCCAGTTCCTCATCGGAAGATGAGGATCAGGACTAGCAACCCGAGGTCGTGGGTAACTGACGGGCTTAAAACCCCGCAGGTACGAAATCCCAAACCGCACGGTAAAAGGGAAGGGCGCTAACGAAAGTTGGCGACGGCTGGGTAGAAACTGCCAACCACTTCGGTGGAAGGCAGAGGATACCCGAATCGGAACCCACGGCGGGCTTCGGAGCTAGGGTGAGTTGTCCATAGGTTCAATTGTTGGAAACAGCAAGCGAACTGAAAGACAACTATACTGTACCTCATAGTCTGGGGTATGCCTCGGAGGCAAACACTATGCTCAGCGGCATTATGTTTGATCCTAACCTTCGAGCCCAGATGATTGAGAGTCCCGCCCCTAGTTGCACAACCGGTAAATGTTGGCGGTGCATAGCAGCCTCCAGCAAATCCGTCCCGAATAGGGAAACAGTTTCGCACTGGCATAGTTGTGTTGAGCCTTGACTGTTTATCGCAGTCTCAGAAACGACGTGTGCCCCACCACGTTACAATTGGGGAAGGTTGTAGTCCTCTACTGTCGAGCCCTGGCCTAAGGAGCGTAACTGCATGGTTGGTGGTTAACAGCCCGCCATGTAAGTCCGCCACCCCACGCTGGACTAGACAGATACGATTACAGCCCGCCACGCCGAAAGTGTTTTACAGGTCGCAGGCGAAAGCTGAAGGCAGGTGAACTTTCGGAAGTGCTATAAAAAGGTGGTGAGGTCGTTGTGACGCACTTGCCGGGTCGTCGAAGTCTCTGTCGAAATACGGAGACCAAGATTGCCTGTAAAATTGGGCCTCAAGCTTACGCCGATAGACGTAAGTGCTAGTCCACAAGAGTTTGCAGAACCAGTTGATGGCTATCTGAAATCAGATAGACCACAACGACAAAAGGCCAGACGACCATTATTGGCCTGGGGCCACACTCCCGAAGTGGCACGGTAACAACAAAAGTCCGGTCGGGTTTTTACCGGATCATGTTCTTACCGGAATTCTGCAACGGGCTTCGAGATTTGCGGTTGAGGAAACTCGACTTCGCAGCCACAATCATTTCTGCGAACCCGCTGTAGGAGCGGTGGGATGATTGAAGGCGGAAGCACCCAAATCGTGAGACGGGATAAGTCGGTGAAGTAACAGCCTCATCGATGAAAACCCTCCGCTTCCTTTGGGGAGCGGTGAACAAGGCAGCACCTTGGATAGTCTCATTGAGCCTAGTCCCGAACAACTGGGGACTTAGAAGCGACGTGTGCCCGAGACACGACATCAATCTTGGGCGTCCGGTGGTAAAGGATGATTGCAAAACTGGGTAATGCTCAAAGACCAATCGTTGACTCGGTTGTGGTAACAGCAGCACGCCAACGAGAAACCGGAGACAGTGAACCAGTCAAGTAATCGTCAGACCACGGATTGCTACGCCAGCGGGTTATCATGTGCGGTCGAGTCTAAACGGACTCGAACGGTAAGGCAACTCCTGCTGGAAAGCTGAAGAAAGGTAGCGGAATTCACATAACGCTTTTATCACCTCTTGCTTGCTACGTGGTGAAGGCGTAAAAAGCTAAGCCTGAAAAGCCCCCGTACTCCGGAAACGGAGCACGGGGGCTTTTTTCTTTTCAAAGTCAAGACTTGTTCTTGACGGCTCCCTCTATTTTTGCCCAATCCCAGTTCTTGCGGATGCGCTTGTTCTGCTCCCAGGTAGCCCTGAGTTGCAGGGGTTCGATTTCATGGTCTTCCATTACTGCGATCAGGGCGTTGATGTCTTTGGGGAAGCACTTGCCGCCAAAGCCCCCATCTCCATCGTGGCCGGGCACGCTCGTGTGTGACTTGGCAATGCGCCCATCTGAGAGTACACCATCCATAATCAAGTCCCAGTTCAGCCCCATCTTGTCCGATAGCAGCTTGGCTTCGTTAAAGAACATAATCTTGGTGGCCAGAAATCCGTTGGCAATGTACTTAACCAACTCCGACTCTTCGGGCTTCATTAAAAACACTGGGCACATGGGGAATCTACTTTTGAGCAACTGCCCCACCTCGTTGATGGCCCACGAGTCGCTGCCACCTACAATCTGGCGAGTGCCTGTGATGAAGTCCGTAACGGCTGCCCGCTCGGTGAGGAACTCCGGATTGTGAACGATTTTCAGACCTGTCTTTTCTGAAAGATGTCTCGTTGTTCCAATGGGAACCGTGGATTTGATGATGAAAATGCTTTTAGATTCCTTGGGTACGGAATCGAAAAACTTCTCCAAGATAGAAATGTCTCCTCGTCCACCTTCTACATCTTCCATTGGCGTGGGCAAACAGACGAAAATAAACTCACACTCTAAAACCTCTTCCAACGTGTGGGTGGTTTTGCGGATGTCTGTATCGAACGCCCTCACATCTGGCACTTGGTCGATGAATCCTCGCACCACAGCTTGTCCCACGAATCCTGCACCTATCACACCCACTCGTCTACTATCGATCATTTTCTTCCTCCTGTTTTCTTTAGGTAAGTGCTTGACGTGTGAAAATTATGTTAGACGAGGAGTAATTAGCTTGCGGGCATCTTGGAGGACTTCTTCTTCGCTTTCTCCCACTTCTTCTCCCTCCCAATCTTCATAGCCGAATTCTCCCGCTCGATAGTGAATATCTTCGTCAACCCAAACAGCGTTAATCAATGGCATCCAACCCCGATTGATCCACCACAATTTTATCTGATTGGGTGGAATTGGCTTCTCGAACCAAACTGATTTCTTATCTTCGGGGTCTTGTTCAGCTTTGCCGATAAGCTGCTTTGTTTTTAGAAGAACGGGGGCGGGGGCCCAACTCTGATCTCGAAGAATGTCTCTGAATTTCAAAAGGCCATAGTAGATAGCTTGGCTGGGAGCCCTGGTTGCGAAGATCTTGTCTATCGAAGTGTCGCCTAGATTTCCGCCCCAATGAGGATCGTCGGAGGGAACCAGTCCCTTCTGGCGAATGTTGGGGATACGATCAGCCAGGGTGACGTGATAATAGGTCTTTTCTCGGTCATCCAACCATTCCAGGAAATTCATGGAATTATCTATTCATTTATTGGTGGATCTTCCGATTAGACATATAATGACACTCTGCAACCTAGAAAGGGAAATAAACAATGCCAAGACCACGAAAGAAAGCAGATGAAACGAGTGCCGCAGCCGTGATGGAGGCTGTTAAAAACTTGAAGCCCGAAGATGTGCATAAGCAGGTGGGTGATCTGCAAACACAACTACAAGGCACCCTGGCAGCGTTGGGTGCTTCTATCGCCGGAAAAGTCGAGCAGATGCAGAATGTTGATGAAGCCATTAAGCTCAAGGCCGAGGAACTTAAAGAACTTCACGACATCGATGCCATGCAGGCAACCATTGAGGATCTTGCTCGTGAATACAGAGAGAAAGAAGAAGATCTCAGCAAGTCGCTAGACGCTCGACGTGCCGCCTGGAAGGAAGAGAACGAAGAGAGAATGAAGAAGTGGCAAAGAGAACAAGAAGAGCATGAATACAACCTCACCCAAATGCTCAGGAAGAAGCAGGATGAAGTTGATGCAGCCATTTCCAATGCCAAGCGTGCGGAAGCCGTTCGGCAAGAAGACCTGACCCGAGAATGGCAGTCCCGAGAAGATGAAATTTCCAGTAAGGAAGATGAAATCAAAGCCCTCAAAGAAGAGGTCGCAGGTATCGAAGAGAGGATTAAGTCAGAAGTTTCCCGAGCCGAAAAGATTACGGAAAACAGCATCAAGAGAAACTACGAACATCAAATCGCTTTGATGAAGAAAGACTCTGACGCTGCCGAGCAACTTCATGAAGCTGAAATTCGCTCATTGAAAGCCGCCGCTGCTGATATGCAGCAAGAGGTTGTGCAACTGCGACAAGCTCTCGAAGCCGCAAGAACCGATGCCAAAGAAGTTACTGCGGCAGCTTTGGAGAGTGCTTCTGGACGCCGTGTAACTGAAGCCCTCCAGAAGGTAGTGGATAGTACGAGTCTCCCAAACGCCAAGACTAAGTAGTTGTCCGTTGCCCACTAACAAGCCCGGCCAATGGCCGGGCTTGTTTTATGCGCACAACTCGTCTATCCGTGCCAATGCTTCTTCGTAAGCATTTTCATTTTCTTGCGGGCAGCAAGGAACCGCTTTGTCGTCAACATAAGCGTCAGCCAGCGGCTTGCCCTGTCTTGCGTACACGCCCACCTTCGGCCAGTCATCCAGGCCGTGTTTTCTGAGCCACTCGTAGATTCTTTGGGCGAGGTGATGGGCTGTTTGGTTGTTGACATGTGAGTTGCAACGAGTGGTGTAAATCTCAATCGAGTATCCCTTGTCTTTCAACGCCGTCAAGAATTCCTTTGCACCGGGAAGGGGATCTCCAATGTGATCTATTCCTTTCCACCCATCGTATTGTGCCAACGTTCCATCTAAATCCACCGCTACTGATTTGTTGAAGCCTAAGCCTACATCTTTATGTTTCATCCCGTTTCTCCATGTTTTCGAGCATTTTACAACATACATAAGTGTGTAGCAAGATGCTTTTCTAATAGGAGGTTATGATGAAGAACTTTTGGCTGAAATGGGCGGAAAAAGAAGACAAGAAGGAGATGAGAAAGCTCGCTCAAGTAACAAAAGGTGTCATTGAGGATCGCTTTCATCAATTTCATTGTGCTGGCAGCATGGATTACAAAACCGCTTATCAGTTGGCTGCAAAGAAAGGTCGTGAGTTCTTGCAGATGTTGAAGGACAATGGTTCTATTTACGCAGGCAAAATTCGTCACAGTCGTCAGGGAATGGCAGCGGCAGTGAAGAAAGAGTTGATGTCGCCGTGGGTGTGGTCGGATGAGGCCATCCTCAAGCCGCATCATTAAGGTTGTCGTTTCCAAGAGATTGTGGTAGATTACTATGATCTTAGAGGAGGCGATAATGGATTTTAACACATATCAGAATAAAGCATATGAAACCGCAGTCTATCCGGAAGCGGTTAGGGTGAGTTATCCAGCATTGGGACTTGCTGGCGAGGCTGGCGAAGTTGCAAATCAAATCAAAAAGATTCACCGGGACGATGGGGGAACACCATCGGAAAAGCGAATTCAAGACGTAGCTCACGAACTGGGTGATCTTCTTTGGTACATTGCTGCACTTTGCACCGATCTGGGACTCAACATGGACGATATTGCTTCTGCAAACATAGACATGTTGGCGTCTCGACAAGAACGGGGCACCATACATGGAGACGGAGACTATCGCTGATGCCTACTTACGACTACGAATGCGATGCGTGCGGGCATACGTGCGAGTTTTTTCAAGCCATGTCCGAAGACCCCAAGAAGAAGTGTCCAGAATGCGGCAAGATGAAGCTTCGCAGGCTTATCAGTGGCGGCGCAGGCGTGATTTTCAAGGGGTCGGGTTTCTACGTCAACGATTACAAACGGAAAGAGGTCAAGCTTCCCGACACGAAAGCGGCGCTGAAGAATAGAATTGCAGAGACTCAGTGATGAAAGAATCGCAAGGCCCTTCTGTTGAGCACGTAAATCGAGTCTGGTTCTCTCGGGCCCTCGTCGAACCAAACGGCAGCGAATCCTTGTTCTTCGGCCTGTTCTATGGCGTTGTCAAACTCTTCTTCGCTCGTGGCACGGGGCAGCGGGTCCAGCCGTAGAATCACATCCGGGTCGATCCACCTGGATTCCACTTCGCTTGGCCTGCCACTTTGAGTGAATTGAAGGGCCCACTCCTTGTCCGTGGTCCAATACTTTCCGCCTCTGTTGTAAACAGATTTGCCACGATAAACTGGAATGCGGCCTTCGAGCCATGTTCTGAATGTTGTCATCGGAAATTAAACTCAAAAGGGGGTTCCTTTTTCAGCCTCCACACATCGGACTCTTCTGGGGTTGCTGGTCGTCGCCAATCTGTGCCGTCATTTCTATGGACTTTTACACTCTCGGGGTCTGGATGTGGTAGTCGGTAAATGTAATCTCCGTATTGTTGTACCATACGGATTCTCGCTCGCACGGCATCTGGAGATAAAGTAAGTCCAGAACTTAGTTTCCCGCCCGTGGGCTCGTGTCCGTATTTTTCAAGCATCTTGTCGCCCTTTGTGATGATCCACCAGAGGGCTGCAAAATAGAGGACCGTTCCTGCTCCATCCCTTTCGCCGTCAATCATGTGTACTTCCCAATGGGGAGGATGTCCGCTGTAAAACAGGCGAATATACCCCCAGCCTGGAATTGTCAGGACGGGTTGGTCGCCGTACTTCAGATCGACATGGACATCAAATTCCTCGTTGCCGAAGTTCGCCGCCATCTCAATCCATTGTCGGAAGGTTGTGCTCATGCTACTATCTAGAGGTATAGATGGAAACTTTAGATCTACATGGCGTGCGACATCACAAGGCCGAAGCCCTCGCAGAAGACTTCGTGCTCCGACACGATGCGCCCATGCGGATTATCACAGGCAACTCTTGGTCCATGAAAAAGATTGTGGAAGAAGTGCTGGAACGGTACAATCTGAGGGGAGAGCCCGAAAGTGACTGGAATCTGGGTTCGCTGATTGTCTACGAACAGGATTTTTGAAAAATGGACCACGCCAAAAAGCAGCTACGCAGCCTCTAGGGAGGGGTTGCGGTAATTCTCAGATACTCTATAATGCTCTCTTTGGCGGCGGTGAAGCTTGGACTTCCCAGGCAGCCTCCACCATTTTTCCCAAGAGAGAAGCGAGACAATGGCTGAAGGCACGATCAAGAAGTTGATGGACAAGGGTTTCGGATTTATCGACACAGGAGCCGATAAGGACATGTTTTTTCACTCGTCCAATCTGGTGGGAGTAAGTTTCGACGAACTCCGAGAAGGGCAGCGGGTGACTTTCACTGAAGGTCGTGGGCCGAAGGGTCCGAGGGCCGAAAACGTCAGCACTGTGTAAACAAGGAGAACCAGCATGGGCGGCGAACGAGAATTCTCTGCTCCGCAACGAGCCACTTCGACTATCGGTGGCGCATCAGTGGCATTGGGAAGCCTTCGCATCCACGAGAACAAGGGCGAAGTCCATTTCCATGATGATTCCAACGGTCGCAAGGTGGCCGTGCCCGTGGCCACTTGGTTTAAGGCTGCCGACCGAATCCTCAGTCAACCAACTGAATGGACCTTCATCGACAGCGACAATAACACCCAGTTGAACGTCAAAAGCTACGTCGATCAGGGCGTCTTTGACGTGGACATTGGGGTCCAACCCCAAGCCGTTGGTGACACCTTTCGCAAGTTGCAGTCGTTTACTCAGGGATGAGTCATGGGCAAGATCTGGCAAGAGATCCACTGCACTAAGTCTGGAGGCGGGTGTGGCGGCTTCGTGCTCGTAAAGCTCAACGTGAGCTTGAATATGCGAGCCGAAGTCGTATGCCCCAAGTGTAAACACAAACACATAAGAAACATTATTGATGGCGAGGTTCACGAGAACGGTCGCTTCGATAACAAGGTGACGGAAGAAATTTGCCCCACCATTGCTGCGTGGTCCGAAAAGCCTCGCACGCTGCACCTAGAGCAGTGGGCAGGCAAGGACCACAGAAAAGAAAGAGATGGGGCGGTCATTAAATCCGAAGATGATTTAGTTGCCACCGAACGTGAGGACAGCAAACAGGGCAGGTCGTTTCTTGCCATGTCTTGGATTGAAAAGTTTGCTGGTCGTTCGACAGGAGGTTGAGCATGTCTTGTCTAGGAGAACCGCCGCCCCCGACGCCTGCTTTGTTTGATTTTGACAGAGACATCGGACAACATGTAGTTTCTGGCGTTCAAGTGGTTATGATTGTTGTTGCCGTTGTGCTGTTCTTTGTATTGGTTGTTGCAACCATTCCCCTGTGGGGACCATTTTGGCTCATTGGGTATCTTGCCCGTTAAGGAGGTCGCATGAGCACCGTATTAGAAACCAACGTTATTGAATTCGGGAATCTCAAAACAAAAATCGAAGTCCCGCCCGAACTGACCATCCTTGGTGGCGACGAAGTGATGGAAGTGGCCCCCAAGGGTCATGGTATGTTCCGCATCATGACTGCCAAGGACGGCGACAAAAGGGTTGTCTGGAACTGTGCCGTCTTGCAAGAGATCTCGGCGGCACGTAAAATGTTCATGGACTGTGTGAAGGAGGGGCTTGTGCCCTACAGGGTTGGAACCGATGGCAAACCTACCTCAGAAGTCATGGACGAATTCGACCCCGAAGCCGAGGAAGTCGTATTCCTCCCTGTACGACTTGTTCGAGGAGGATGATGTGCAACCCTATTACGTCAACAGCTACGATAATGGCACCGCTTCTTCATACACGTGGGGGTATGAGTGCGAGGCTGCCAATACCACTTCTCTTGGCGATAGTTACCAGTCGATCAAGTATATCAAGCCCATGATCTACGACATGCGTCGGAAGATCTTGGCAACAATCAACTACAAAGCCAACGGCTACATGCTCACCCCGAGCATCAAGTACGAGAAGTGGGACAAAGATGGCTGGTACAATTGGTCGGATGCCTCTTGCACTTCGGCCACTTATGGATGGGACGACGCTGCTGAAGTCTGGACGTGCGAAGAGAAGTGGTATTCTCACGCTCCACCTGTCCCCGTCGATCCTGCGGCTCGACTTAGGGAGATGATTCAGCAACGACAAGGCCCGGCAATTATTGTCCCCAACCGCCGTAAGATCGTGCAGCCCACCACGCAAATGAACGAACTGCGTGCCAGGGCTACATTGAGACGGGTAATCGGCGACGATCAATACCGTCGTTTCATCAAGAATGGTTTCATCACCGTGCGTGCTCTCTCTGGGAAGATTTACCAGATCTTCCCCGGCCACGGTATGACGACGGTGTGGCAGTATGGCAAGGCGATTGAAAAGCTGTGTGTGGTTCTTCCGGGCGACTTCCCGCCCACGGACAGCATGATTATGCGTTATCTCATGATCTTGAATGATGAGGATGACTTCCGGGCAAGAGCGAACGTGTTTAATGCTCCGAATAATAGCGTGACGCCCGCACGGACGAATCCCGATCACACTACGCCGCTGCCCGAATTGTACCGCAAACTGCGTGCGGCCTAATCGGCACGGTCCTCGCAAAACACCCGGCTGATGGATCAGCCGGGTGTTTTGTATCTACTTCTTCTCAATATAGATCAGTACGCACTTGCCGATCCCTTCTTTATTGGCCAACTCGTAAACTCTTCCCATCATGCCGCTTGGCATGTTTTTGAAAGAGTTGGCGTCATCGAAAGACTGGAAGTTTACAGTGTTGTAAGATCCACCTTCCGGGCGACCCTGGCTTGCGCCCAAGCCAGCGTTAACGCAGGTGAAGGTCTCTTTCTCCAGATCGTAGCCGATGCAGACTGTCCAGTGTTGGAATCCGCCAGATACCAGCGGAACCATGACTGGAAGGTCATTGTTGATCGACTTGATGATGAGTTGTTTCCGATCCTCGAAACTGTCGATCTGTTTATACTTAGCCACGTGGCCTGCACCAAGATACTTATTAAGTACGGCGGTGTTGCCAATTGGTGTGGTTCCACGACGGCTAAGCATGCGGGGGTTGGGTATCCCAAGGCGTCTGAGTTCTGGTGCGAGGTGCTCCAATCCCTTCTGGTCTTCCTCTATCACCTCTTTATGAAGCTTGGATTCTGCATGCAATGTACCTGTTACATGTTTAAGCATGTTTCTCACAGCACAGGGGCCACAAGAGGTGCCTGACTGTTGTGAATATGCTGGGAATCCTTCCAAAAGATCTATTTTCGGCGGCGGTTGCGGTTCTGCCGGTTTCTCGGGCGGAATATGTGGCCTTTGAGCCACAGGCCCCGTCTTATTTCCTATTTTTGTTTCTATGGAGCTTCGGCAGTAAAAGGCTATTGCCAGTAGCACCCCCAGAAGAATGACTAATATAATAAGCGATTTATTTATTTTCATTTTCTAAAAGCCACAGGGGCTTCCTTCATGAAGTATAATGCTGCTTTGTAGGTTTTGTCGAATTCCGTCTGGCAATCACTGTCAGACGGTGGCCTTTGATGCGTCCCAAACTCGATTAGGACGGCAAAAGCTCCCTGTCGGTTGCCCCAATCAGCATCTAAAGTGGTGCCGGGTCCACCGAGACTTGTCGTGCCGTAGGCCGACAAGTCGTCTATCTTGTTCCGGATGCGACTGTAGACCGCACTTCTTTCACTATCATTATTGCGAGGGAACATCCACACCCTGCCGTAGGAATGCCCAGATGCATAAGCATCGAACTTCATTTTCTTGAAGAAGTCCTTCAAGTTTTGGATGGGTGGAACTGATTGGCTCTCGCCGCTCGATGGAAAATTCCGGTTTGGGTCCACTCCATCCACCCATCTTCTATCTGGATAGCTGTCTGGGCTGATGACAGGGATAAAATAAAGCTCCCTGGTGTCTACAAGTTCCGTTACTTCTGGATCTTCGCCATAGGTGTCAAGGATGCGGCCAATCCACCACATGGTAGTCCAGGTCGATATGGGTTCGTTGCCATGAATGCAACCAGTCATTAACGAACGAGGCTTATCGCCTTCCTTAAATTCGTTTGTGACACGAATGTAATACTGATCTTTTCCTTTGCTCGTTTTGCCGTAGGTTCCCACTTCGATGAAGTCCTCTGCTTCGCTCTCCCACTTCTTCAACAGTTCCACCATCTGGTCGTACTGTCTGAATGATGGTTTTACCTCAGAGATGTTGGGCATCTCGGGTTCTTTGGGAGGCGGGGGTTCAGAAGGTTGGGTTGCGGGTGGTCGTTGAACGACCACTTGTTGTTCAGAAGTGGCGTCGGCTTTGTAGAGCCATGCGCCTATTGTCAACGGCAATAGGACAAGATTGATCCAAAGGAGATTGCTCCTCATCTTTCCTCCCCCTAAATATGTCTTTCCCAAGCATATCTATTGTTAATACACAGGGGATTTCGGAGTGTTGCAATCATGTTTCGGTTATTTTCTGAATGGTTGATAGAGGGTAAAGCGTTGATGCTCAACGAAGATCAACGTGCGTTTGCACGAGAGGTGTCGCAGGCGATGAAGGATTGGATTGAAAACACCCCAGACGATGAGAAGGATAAGTTGCCCGGTTTGCCCCTATCCAATTATGACTACGAAGACTTCCCGATCATTTATGAACGGGAAGTCTATGGCAACAAAGATCCAAAAACGGGCGTGAGTAGACAGATGCATGTAGCTGTTCACATGGCCGCAAGTGAGAACCCCTATCAAGGTGCCCCCAGCGCTTATGCTGATGCTTACAATGTCGAATTTGACCGTGGCCGCATGATGGTCTGCGTGCAGAGGTGGACACAGACCTCGCAAATGCAATACACTCTTCCCAAGGGACTAGAAGGTGTGATCGAACATGAACTTGTTCACATTTTTGATCCCAAATTCAACCCTGCTCAGCTTCCTTCACACGAAAGAGACAGGTGGAAAGTTCAACAAACCTTTTCCAGCAAAGTCGGTACAACAGCCGATGCCAAGGGCGACCTGCATTATGGCCAAACTCCGTGGGAGCAAGATGCTGGCATGTACCAGCGGGCACGCAGGACAATTCAGAAATACAAGGATAGAGGGTGGGAGTTCGATGGGAAGCACATGCCCCAGGACGATTGGGAGAGAGCTTGGAAGACCAGACCTGAGCAGTGGAAGAAATATCTCCGCACCCTATACCACATGGCCAAAGAAGAGGGTCTAATCTAGCTCTTGCCTCTCACGAATCTTGCGAAATTTTTGGGGTTCGGGAAGCGATTTTTTTTCGGGGGTTGACACCAACGAAAAGTGGCCTATAATCCAGCATGCGTGACTCAAACGCCGCAAAAATAACGACACGCAGCCTCCCATCTTGCCCATCTTGACAGAAAAAATTTGCCTCCTAGTTTACAAAATCCTCGCACAGGACTACAATTCTCGTACCGGCAATAATCGCCTTGTCAGCAACGTCCATTCTCACAGAGGAGAGACAGATGAGTGTCGCCACGCAAACGCAAGCCGAGTCCACCTACTTCTTCGACTTGAACTTAACTGAGATCAAGCCGCCCAAGCCGAGGGCCATCAAAACCCCGATGGGCCCCGCCGTAACCGAAATGCCCACCAAACCTGGGTCAGTTGTCCTTTCAACTGTCGGAGCGATCCTGAATTGGGTCATCACCGGTCAGTTGGCACACTACCTCCACAATCGAGGCAATGGGCGTGTGTCCCCTCGAACGTCCAACGCCGCAAGCGAAGGCGTCGATCCCAACTGCATGGGCGAATTGACCATAGGGGAGTGGGAGGATGCCATCCGTGCGTGCGATTGGCACAGCCGCCTCTATGGGTTTCTCCAGCGGTTCATCGACGGCGACATGACGACCCAAGAATTGAACGAGGTTGTGGCAGTTCGAGTAACCAAAGACTTCATGGACAGTTATATGAAACTCAACGACGGCGACAATCACCGCACGCATGACAAGATCAAATGCCCCGACTTGATCTACGGCTACGAGTGGGCCAAGGTTTGCGAGCACCTGGACGGCGACACCATTGCCGCCATCGGCGACAAGAAGTGGACCATCATTTCCTGTGTCATCTACGCTCTCACCACAACGCCCCGTGACTCCGAGGATTGGCTGTTCCCCAGGATCTACGCCAAGCGACAGCAGGCCAACGGCTTGGCAAACAACACCCCCGAAACCAGGAAGGTTCGGCTCACCCAGGCCCAGGCAAAAGACTTCGCCGAGGCCATCAAGTATTGGGAACGTCTGGTCTTGGCTCTCGAAGCCAAGGCAGGAACGATGGACATCAAAAAAGTCCGTCGCAGCGCTGGATTCTTCGGCTTCATTGTTGTGTCATTCCTGAGTGAACGCAACGTACTGCCCCAGAAGATGACCACCTTGGTCGAGCGCATCTACAAGAAGATGAACGACGTGCTGGTGATGTGCCCGGAGCTTTGCCGTGGCAACCGCCAGGAAGTGTTGTTGCAGTGCGAGCGATTCGCCGGTTGGTTGAAGCTCAAGCCGCACAAGATCCCCCGCAAGAAACCTCGCTAACTACGAACGTTGGTCGGCCCTGGTCAGGCTGATTGACCCCCTTGCCCGCTGACGCACGGTCTAGCCCCCCGATGCGTCAGTGGGTTTTTTTCGTGCTCGCATCAACCTGTTTTTTGCAATATTACAGTATTCTTCTACGGTGTCAATCCCACAATATTGAAGATTGTAATTTTCTTGTTGGTTTAATTTCTCACAGGCCACCAGGGTCGTGCCGCTGCCCACAAACGGATCTACTACAAACCCATCTTTGGGGCATAAAAGTCGAATAATCCAAGCTGCTAATTTTTCGGGGAACTGCGCAGGGTGGGTGTTGTCCGGGGATTTGTCCACCATGCCCGTGCCCACCTCCACGTAGTCTCGACTCCGGGCTATTCCAGATCTCGCTGGCGAGATTCCATCCTTATAATCTCCCACGCCTTTCGTTGTTTCCAGCCCCAACCGGTCGCTGAAGGCACCGTTGGCTTTAGGGTCGCAAAATGGCTGTTCCACTTTAGAAAACCACAGGATGCTCTCCCATGCCCGTCGTGGCCTGAATTTATGGCCCATGGGCGGCGAATCTGGTTTAATCCAGATCAATTCGTCGCACTCGATAAACCCCGCATCTCGCATGGCCAATCTGGTTCGCAACACATAATCCGATATTTGTCCCTTCCACACGTTCGGCCTGATAACGATGGCGATAGAGCCATTATCCACAAGAGCGTCAATAAAAGCACTGCACCAATCAACGGTCCATTGGGGGTACTGTTCCGGTGGAATGCCGCCGTACTGCTTTTCCCTCTGTTGAGCGTAGGGCGGCGACGTGGCAACAAGGTTGATAGCTTTTTTTCGAAACAACTTGGCGACATCGAAACAGTTGCCGTACATTATCTCATTGATGTCCATGTTGTAGTAGAGAATGGATTGAGAAAAAAAATCTTTGGAGAGTTGTCTACGACGTGTATAATTGCGTGCATGGATGGATTGTTTTTATACTTAGTGCAACTATACCCGGATAGAAATGGTGATTTGTTGAAGGTTGGAATCAGCGGCGATCCAGATATTCGTGCCGGTGGATTTAAGACTCTTGCCCCACACTTAAAACTGGTTGGTGTTTGGCGAATTCTTTCCAAGAGATTCGAGAAAAAAGCCTTGAAGGAATTGGTCAATTACGGAGCACGCCCTTACGGCGGGGAAGTGGTGGAGCTACACCCTCAGATGGCGAAGAAGGTTATTGATAGAATGGTTAAAAGGCTGCCTTTGACCAGCTAGTCTTTCTCCATTTTCTGGTGCTTTCTCACACGGTTCTTTTGCACTGCTGTACCGCATTGGCAAGGAGTTTTTTCACACCAAGGGCAAGTTTCATCTCCAGTGCCTTTGGTCTCTCTTTTTCTAGCAGCCTTACGAGAATCGAATTCCCTTCTGCCTTGTTTGGTGAATTGGTATTCGCTGTAGTCTTGGCCTTGCTCTTTTGACCATTCAATGAAGTCTTTCATATCAGTCCAAAAACTTTCAATAGTACGAGTGTTCCAGTGATGGCACCGATTGCCGAGGTAAGGGTTCTGAGAAGTTCCATTTCATGGTTGTGAAGATCTAGCCATTTCTCGAATCTGCTCTTTTTTTCTTCTTCAGACATAGTACCCTCCACTGATATATACTTTGTATGAGGACGTTTTCCCGGTTTTGCGAGTCAAAAGACGCAGTGTTCGAGCAAGTGCGTGCTGTTATGGATGCATATGATGCATCTCTGCCGCCAGAAGCACAAAGGGCAATCACTGAATTTGTAGGTCACGGGCCCATGTCACGAGATAAAGGGGCACCAGGGGGCATTATGGTTCCTGACCTGCTAGAAGATGCCTTCTCCGACAAGCCCTCGGAGATGGGCAAGACTATTCGTCAGCAATTGGAAAAGACTTTTAAGCCAGCAAGAGCCCAACTGAAACGTATATTAGGAGATCCTATCCGGCTTTATCGACATCAACGCCCTCACTCCGGAGGCAGGAGAAACCTTCTTTCTTGGACGTTGAATCTTCGTTTCGCCCAACATCTACAGGGGCCAGATTATACGAGCGGGTATTCTGTAGTCGATGCAGATGGCTGGTATATCAAGCCAACGTGGAACAAAAATAGGGCCGAAGAAATGGCCGATGATATAAACAGTGCGGGCGGTGTAACGCCCGCACTGCAAGCGAAGTGGAAGATTGAGCCCGATGATTACAAGTTGCCTGTGCGGGCGCAACCAGATCCCTCTGATAATCATCCGGACTTCGGAGAAATCCTTGACAAAGAGGTTTCTTTGGACAACGTGATTTGGGCGACCGATAGGGCCAACCAAATGGAATTCATTGTTAAATCCTGATCCGAGGGATCGGAATGTAGTCTTCTGGGTGTTCTATTGGTCTTCCATCCGGCCCAACGATAGGTATGTCATTGGCTAAATTGTTCTTTCCGAAAATGGGTTCGTCATCGGATTTGGCAAACACAAGGTCATCGGCACTTCCTTTGACGGTATCGAGGAAGCGTCTGAGTTCCCCAGCAGTGATTTCTTCATTCTGGTCTGGATCGAGTGCGGCGCTGTTCTCAGCCATGGCCACGAAGGTCTTCAAGAAGGGCTCTTGCTGGTCTCCCCAGTAGCTCACACGGTTGGCCGATGAACTGGTAATCATGGAGAACAGCGTTTGTTGCTTTTCATTTAACTCTTCGATCTTGGGAATGCCCGCAGCAGCGTGACAACTTGATTGCCACCAGAGTATTTCCTGGTCGTTCTTTTCGGCCACCTCAGCGAACATGAGGCCCAGAGCATGGCGGGAACCAAGGATCTGGATGGAACCCCCAGAACTGCCATGACCGGTCGTGTAGATTACCAGGGTGTCGCCATATTCTGCTCCAACCTTCACTTGTTCCATCAGGAAGTCTCGCAACCCGTCGATGGTCATCTTCTTGCCCCAGGCGAGACGATCCACCTTTCCGTCCTTGTCTACATGGTGGTTGCCAATATCCTTCATGTTTAAGCCTTTGGAAGCGGCAAGGTTGGCTGCCTGGATGAGTTCTGTGGCTTCTCTGTCGGCGACTCGTTCACGACAGTGTTTAAGAACCATGAGCCTGACGCCCATGGTGGCAATATCCACTTTACCGACGTAGCATTCGGGCACATCTGGTACAGCCGAAGAAACGTTGATGGGTTGCGGTTGCGGCTTAACGGGTTTTGTGGAATTGCGAGCCAAGTCCAAAAGGGCGAGCATAGTCAACCCTGCTGCAACTGCTATCAAAATGAAGAGTGCATTTTTCATCTTTACCTCCTGGAAGTATCTATTGTTATTTTCGTGGCATTTCTTTACAATTGCGGCAAATGGAGGTGCCGCATGAATGATGTACTAGCTTTTCGAAATTGCATGGCTGAACGAGGCTACGAGTACACGCCCGACCATGCAGGTGAAGTTTTAACGGCCATGGAAGAGTTCCGGCAATCAATCCACGATGGCGCTCGGGAGCATCCGGAAGAGTATGAAAAGATGGCCAACCTCTCGGATGAGGAGAAAGCCAGGATATGTGAAACACATGGAATTCGGCCCGATGAAATCGATGGGTTGATAGAGTTGGTCCTAGATGTGTATGAACAAGAGAGATTATTTTGAAAATTCAACTCTCTTAAATCAATGAAAGAGGATGACATGGATATTCGATTATTGAAACTTGTGACCGGCGAAGATGTTATCGCCAATGTGGAAGAGATAGAGGGCAACACCTGGACATTGAAGAACCCCACCAAGATCATGGCTACGCCCGAGGGTGTGGGAATGGGGCCTCTTCACCCCTTCTTGAAAGAAGGCACCGTTGCGATAGATGCAAAACACATCGTCTATCAAGGGCCGGTGGAAACAGAGATCCAGAACGCCTACAACTCTCAGTTCGGTTCGGGCATCGTTACAGCCCCCGCCAGCGCACTTAACCTAGTGGGACTGCCAGAAGACGAATGAGCTTTTACCCCAAGATCTGTTGGAAGAAAGCCAAGGGGAAAGGCCGGGGTGTTTTTACTCGTGAAAAGATCCGAGAAGGATCTGTCATTGAAAAGTGCCCGGTAATTTTGGTTGCGGATGGCCTCTCAGACGATAAAGAGTCGGGATTGTTCGATTACTGTTTCGACGTGGGCGGCACGTCTGCGATTGCTTTGGGGTTTGGCTCTCTTTACAACCATTCAGATGAGCCCAATGTGGAATGGACAGATGTCCCAAGGGACTTGGTGATCGTTTTCCACGCCCTTCGGGACATCGATGCCGGGGAGGAATTAACCATTGATTATGGCATTCCTCTTTGGTTTAAGAAACTGCCTTGATTTCTATTTTGGGGGACGAAGCCTCCAAGATGTTCTTGTTTATTTGATCTGCTATTTTCTGATTCATTTCTTTCCCAACATAAGGCATGAATGTACGTCCATGTCGCCTCTTGCCTATACTTCGATGTATGGGTATTTCCGTTCGATGCTCTACGGAACAATCTCTTCCGCCTGCCCACTTGACCGGCAGGATGCCGCACATCGCAGCGGCTCCCGTCATGTAGCAATAAAACCACCAGTTGTGAAAAAGTGATAATAGCAGTTGGAGGCTCATAAAGTCATGTGGATAGAGACCATAATATTTATCGCTCCAGGAATTGTTGACTTGGGGATAGCAGAATTCTACCTGGGGGAATTTCACTCCTCTTTTGGAAATGACGTACAGTCTGTTGTTATGGAATTCGGGCTTAAGCCTGTTGTACAATTCGTAGCTTGATCTGCGAATGGAAACTGTGACGCTGGCGAATCGCTCAGCCACTTCTTCGTAGGAAGTGTCCCTCACAAAGGATAACCATTTTTTGCTGTGTACGATAGAGGGCTCCTGCCCCCACCGTGCGGCCTTGAACTCCTTGTGATAACCAGGATGCTTTCTTACCAATCCTATCGGTGTCTTTAAGTCCTGGGTAAACTTCCCCATCTCTGGTTTCAACATCACAACTTCGTCTGAGAGGATGCTAAACAGTGGGAATTGGCACATAGACCCGAAAGAGGTTACCTTGATGCCACGTTTCTCAGCGGCCAGCTTAAGCCTAAGCCAAGTCGCAGAACCCCAAAATTCATGCCAATGGGGATGCCAGACAATCTCTTCTTCATAGTCGTCTGCACGTGGCGTCAATTTGATGCGATGATATTGAAGGCCAGCAACTTGCGGCAAGAACCTGCGCACGGTGGCAGTGGGTGGGAAGTGCTCCTCTTGATCGAACACTTCTATCTTGGACTTGGGGATTATCTGGAGCGTATGTTTCACCACATGAGTATTTATGACTCATACTCAATGTTTGTGGTTGCTGGCTAATTTAGATGAACTTCGCCTCGTCCCTTTGTCTCTCTGACGACTTTTGTTTCATCCTTGTCCTTCTTCACAATCCTCATCGGGCGACTTGGATACATTGAATCACATGCATCCACATACCCATCGCAGTATGCTCTCGTCCTATGCTCTGCAAAAGGAACCTTCCTCCAGCCCAATACTTCGTGATGCATCTCTACGTGGTACATGATCTGTTCTCGTAATGTTCATTCGCCATGTCTAAGGCGGTGTAGATCGAGTCGCCTTGACCAACGTCAATACACTCGTCATTTAGATAGGCCGTGACCTTCCAATCGCCAAGGATTGTGTAAAACCCCTCTGGCACCCTGGCCTCCAGGAAGTCGTCATAAGGGGCAATCTCAAAATTTAGTTTGTTTTGCATTTTACACACCCGTCTGCTTTCGTTCAAGCCTGTATGGGTCCAAACAGTTTTATCATCTTCTCTTTTTTTCTAGGAAGAGCATAATGTCCCTCTACGTATATGAAGTCCCGAAGTTTTCTGGATTCTCGTCTGCCAAATTCCCAGGTGTATGTTGTCATCCTGGGTTCACCGTTTAGCTTGGGACGGCCATCTTTTTTGGGTCGTATGCGTCTTCCTTTGTTACCACCATGCAATTTTTGTATATCTCTTAAAAGTTGCGTGGAAGCAGATGTGAACTCCGCTTCGTGATCTCCTCTTTTCTTTTCATTGGAGCCGCCATCTCCATCAAACAAGCCCCGAAAGAGGTGTGGCAACATATCTTCTGGAACCTCAAATGGGATGCATTCTTTACCTGTCTTGTTGGGAAGTATGCCCCAATATTCAACTAAATGGTTTCTGACATATTCATCAGATAAAGTAAGGCGGTATGAATATGTCGTTACTCCATTATACGTTTTTTCATAGGGCCCAAGCAAGCTGGCTTCTGGAATCCATTCATTTAGGTGTTCCAGCACCTCTCTGTCTTTGGCTGCAAGTTCAATGTGAATCGCTTTGTCGCTTATATAGCCATCTGTAATCATCCAGCCTAGAAAGTAAGCCAGTTCTGGGGTCCATTCGGTAAATTGTTTCATGTATTCATTATCGACATTTAGTTGGTGATTCAAAACAAAAAAACCCGCTGGGCTTTCGCTCAGCGGGTTTTTCTTTATTCCAATCGTGATTGATATTTAGATCACGAAGTTGGCGATGGACAGTCGGGCGTAGAACTTGGCACCCTCACGGAGCAACTTCTTGCCGTAACGAGTCAGGATTCCCTTTCTCGGGCAGAAGGACTCGGGGTCAAGTACAACCGGGGTCTGTGTCAGCGGGACATACGGGCAGTAGAAGTACCCAGAGTCCATGTACGAATCTCCCTTGTAACCCATCAAGATCTGGCCTTGCGGGAACAGCGGGTCTTTGTACAGACGCCATCTGTTGTTAACAGTACCAACGTACTGAATACCCAAACTGGATGTGAAAGTTTCACTCGGGGCGGGTGCGAAACCTGCGGTGGCCGTCTCGAAGATCGAGGCAACTTCCGGAGAAGTTACGAGCCAGTTTGCACCACCACGCAAGGTCTTTCTATGGACGACGTTGGAGACTTCCACGACCTTGATGTAAAGGCTTTCATACTTTTCCTTGATGGTGTCGCCCAACGCCGTGTTGAAGTCCCAGGAAGAAACCGTACCGGCATTGTTACGCAAGTCGGTGAGGACTTCACGGTCAATTTCCAGGTTGATTTCTTGGGCCAAAACTGCGGTTAGTTCGGCTTCAGCGTCAAGGTTGTGCTGGGATCGAAGATCCTGCTGTGCTTCGTAGGACCATACAGCCTTCAGCTTACGAGTCTTGGCTGCAATCTCTTCGGATTCAACAACTAGGTTGATTTCCGGCAAGTCTTGCTGGCACTCAAGATTGTACTCATAGTTGATGACGATATGGTTTTCACCGGGGGCACCGTCCCATGTTAGGCCGACTTCACCTGTGGTTACATTCAAGGAACCTGAGGTGGCCTTGGGTGCGAGCGGGGCGGTTAGGTCGGTGAATGTGAAGGTGCCGTCTTCTGCCACGACGAAAGTCTGAATGGCGGCTGCACCATCATAAACCGTACCTGTAACCGTACCGGGTAGGACGGGCGTGTGCTCCAGCGGAGCGTAAACGGCGTTGGCATCAACACCATCGTCGGTGCTGCTTACTTCGCCCTGGATGAACTGGTGAGAGTAGAAAATATCCAGGTTGGCGTCACCAGACGCACGTTGCATAAGTGCATTCACGTCGTCATCGGGGAAGCCTGCGTTGTTGTCGGCACCACGGGTTGCACCTTGGTTGCTGGAGTAACGGAAACGCAGGTAGTAGACCAAGCCAGTCGGGCCCAAGAGGGGCTGAACGCTAACAATCTTGTTGGCGATCAACTGGGGATAGATTCTACGTACCAGCGGAATGGAAATTCGCTTGAACTGAGCGATGTCACCGGTGTCGGTGCTGACTTCGTTCATCAAGCGCTGGTTTTCTAGAAGGACGGCAGTACAGGAACGAGCGTACTTATCTGTGACACCTTCTAGCAAACCGGTTTGGTCCCAACGACGCTCCAATTCACGTGCTTCGTTGAGGAATTTTGCGTTAGCTGAATTCATTGATTCTCCTTAGTGGTTCACTCTTAGTCGTCGCTTCTCAATCCGGACAGCACTTGCATGGAGTGCAGATCTGCGGGATCAATGTTCTCGACTAATGTAGTATCAACTTCTTTATCTTGAGGTTCGGTGGAGTTGTTATGTTCCGCAATAACCTGCACTCCTTCCGTAACCTTCTTGCCGCTCCCCTGTACATTCTTCGCTTTCTCTTGTCTTGCTTTCTGGGACTCAGTGAGGGTGGCTTCCTTAGATTCGGAAATCACCTGAGCCGCCTCACGGAGTTGTTCCGTGAGCTTGTTATTCTCTGTGGCCACTCGGATGTTCTTGGCTTCCAGTAGTCTTACCTTGCCACGAAGATCCTCGACGGCCTTAGTTGCTTCTTCCAGCTTGCTGCTGCTGGCCAGGGCGTAGTCCTCATCGGTCATGTAATCGCCACAAAGCGACATGATCTTGTCGAGGGTGACTTTGTGCTCGACCATTCTGGGATCGTTTGCAACGTCCTTCTTGGCCTGCTCGTAGATCTCTCTGCCTTTGTACTGAAGGAATTGATCGACCTTATCAATCATGTACTCCTTCATCTCAGCAAGCTTCTTGTCGTATTCTTCATATAGTTCAGCGGTTGAACTATCATTCTTGCCCTTTTCGGTTTGGAGCATTTGGTATGCTTCCTCGTAACCTTCTTCGAGAGCAGCATCAAATTCTGCTCTTTGGACTTCAAGTCGCTGACGCAGGTCTTGAATGATCCCGTGGGCTTGTTGATAGCCTTCCTCAGCAATGCGCTCATTCTGCTTCACCTCTTCGGATAGTTCGGCGTAAGCTTCCTGAAGCTTTTCGTTGTACTCTTTTTCGAGTTCTTCTTTTGCTTCGGCAAGGTATCCACTAATTGCCTCGGTAACATCCTTCACCTTGTCTTCGGGCAACAACTTGGTTAGTGCTTCTACGATTTTATCCATTATCTAAACCTCGCTTAATTTCTTCGGTTCGTTGTTTAATGATGCCGCCCAAGCAGGCAAGTAATAGGTCTCCATTAACACTATCTATGCTTGAGCCTTCATTTTTAACGGAGTTATTAGTGACATTGCCTTGTTCTAAGGTGTTTTCCCTGCGTGTGGTACTCACCTTTTCTTGGAAGGCTGCGTTAGTGGATGGGTCGGCCACCGCATCGAAGGTGATGAGTTTGTAGCTCTCGCCAATGACGAGAACGCCGTTTTCATTAACCTTGCCATTACCAACTCCACGACTGGAAATACCCACTCGCACGCCGTCGTTGATAAGGGACTGAAGTAGCTTGCCCATAGGGGTGTTGAGAACAATCCCTTCACCCATCAGATTATTTCCTTCCCACCAGAGCTTTTGGATCTTGTGAGAAGCGTTCGCAAAGTGAATGATCGAATCGGTAGGGTGGTCTAATTCTCCGATTAGACCACCCGCATCGATTGTCTCTTTCAAGTTGCTGACATTTTTATCAAGTACCGAAAATGGGTACTGTCTTTTGTTCTTGTTGATAGCTTCCGCTTCCTGGAATTTACCCTTGAACTTTACGGTCTTGTGACCGCCTGCAATCGTTGCCTCATGCAGGTCCATTTCATTTAGGACTGCAAAGCCGCCATCGCATACAAGGAATTGCTCCTCATATACATGTCCAGGTGAAGCTATGTGTTCAGTTAGCAACTTCATAAGTCCTAAACCTCCTTTGGTGGTTATTTATCGACAACTAGATCGGCTTCTTTCCCATGGTTCATCTTGTAAGACTGTGGTGTTTCAGCCTTGGGAACGTATGGGTTTTGCAACTCGGGCCATGTGTCGC
>Ga0180433_10000858_pt1 | contig 51762 bp, 46 predicted proteins | sample SS_ome_8_FD_132980 | JGI IMG/M metagenome (GOLD analysis project Ga0180433, IMG submission 132980) | Hypersaline lake sediment archaeal communities from the Salton Sea, California, USA - SS_1_D_1 metaG | ecosystem: Environmental > Aquatic > Non-marine Saline and Alkaline > Hypersaline >...
TAATATCTCTATTGATTTTGACCCATATCAACCTCCTGAAAGTCATCCTTATCACGACGATTTTTATGAGATTCTTTTAAATCTAACCCTCGATTCGGGAATTAACTTGTCTAAAGTTATGATACCAACAACCAATTTAGCGTTTCTACAATTAATTAATTCCACAGCGCCAGAAGTATTGTTAGGTTGGGGCGGAAGTCCCTCTTTGAATGAATTCCAAAACTCTCCCTTTAATTATTCATACATTAATACTGGGGATGGATACAAACATCGAGAATATAGGATTCTTATTAATGCAGGTTTAGATATTATGGTTTGGACAATCGAATCTGAAGAGAGGTTTTCACAATTATGGTGTTTAGGCATTAAATGGGTTAAAACTAATTCTCCTTACAAATTTAACGCGTTAGAAAGCCCTCTTTTTTATCTCGATAGCGTCTCCTATTACATCACATGGATTATCATGATTATTGCTTTCGTTTTTGTAGTCTTATTTCTATCCTTATCCTTGCCTAAAAAGGTAAAGGAAATCTATTAATCATGTTTCTCCAATTTCTTGTAATATTCTTTAAGATTCTTTACCGGAACATCATTTCTCACTTTTTCAAGCAATAGAGCTTCTTGTGGACAATTTGATGCACAAACTCCACATCCAATGCATAAATCATAATCTATATTAACCTTGTGACTAACATCTGTATTTGTAAGGTGAATTGCTTCCATAGGGCAAATATTAATACATATTTCACATAAAGTACATTTCTCGTGATCAATCGTAGGTTCAAAATTAGATTTGGTGATAGCGCCATAATTACCTAATTCCTTAACACTCTTCAAAAAACCACAACAACATGGACAGCAATTACAGATAAAAAGAGATGCCTCTTGAACATTAAAAGTTTCATGCACTAATCCTTCTTTTTCTGCTTTTTTCATAACCTCTATTAATTCTTCTAAGGTAACTTCTGTTCCCACACCAGATTTAATACTATTTTCGGCTAAAATACCTGCAGTTATACAAAAGTTTTCTTTTGTTCTTTTACATGGATTTCCTGCTAAAGCTGCTGCTGTTCTACAACTACACGGAACAACCGCAAACTTATCCTTTTCTGCTAGATATTCTTCCATGCGTTCATATGTAAGCACTTGATGTTTAACATCAAATGATTTATTAATTTCATAGGTCTTTTTTGTCGGTTCGATTGTTGGAATAACACGATATACAGTTGGATTCATCTTGCTCAAACCTAAAGGGTATCCTTCATAGAATAGCGCATCATGAGCCTCTGCAGCTCTTTTCATCCTTTCTGGATCATCTCTATTTGTTGTGAAATAGAATTCAAATCCACCAGGGATATAAGGGAAAATGAGATAAAATGGGCCTTTTTTAATTAATTTTCCTTTGTAAACCATCTCTTCTAATATTTGATTTAGTCTTTGTTTCGAGAGTTTCGTTTTCCGCCTAATAGCCCAGCCTAATCTTGGTCTCAGTGTTTTATTAAAACCTTTTACGATAATATAAGCTTCACTCTCTGTATACATATTCTTCAACAATTTTGAGGTTGTTTCGTTTTTAGGAAGTTTTAAACTATTTTCTGGACTTAAAAATTCGCGAAGATTCTCATAAAGTTGGTCATTATCCATATCTTTATTATAAATTTGCGTCATTTTCATTTATACTAAAAGTTATACTTAAGATTCATTCTATAACCTAATAAACCTTACATACCTCAAAAAAATATTTACTTCTTTGTAGTAAAAAGGGAGTAGTCTTTAGCTGCTAATTCTATCTTCCGTTTTTATAACATCTTGAAATAGAATGAAATTTCACACTAATTTTCTAAAATCTATTCGTCTCTATCGGTTTTAAATCTTATTCTAAAATTTAAAATACTTTTCTTAATATCTTCAATTATATTAAATTATGCATAATTATTAATTAAAAAATATTAAACCTAAAAAGTGAAATTCTAAAATGACAGAGAAAGGTACTAAAATCAAAATTGATTCCTATAAAGGCCCACTTGGAATGATTAAGGGCTTCGAATTCACCGCCGGGAAAATAAAAAGTCAAGGTGATGAATCGGAATGGGAACCGATGGGACCACATCCTAAACCTCATATCCCCACACTCCGTAACTGGTTTTTTAAATTAATGGATCGATACAAACCATATTATATGCCAATTTGTGACATGTGTTGTCTTTGTACTTACGGTAAGTGTAATCTTTCTAAAGGGCGAACGGGAGCATGTGGTATAAATATGGAAACACAACAAGCGCGAATAGTACAGATTGCTTGTGCTATCGGAGCGGCTTGTCATAGCGCTCACGGCGATCATTTGCTTCATTGGCTCAAAGAAAAATACGGAAATGTTCCTATCAATTTTGGAAATAATATTGCAGTTGAGATGCCACTTACAAGACTTCTAGTAGGTATGAAACCCGAAAATTTAGAGGATCTTGAAACTGCTATGGAATGGGTGCATTATACGATTACTCATGTTTTAGCAGCAGGTCATACTGGACAAGAATCAAATTTTTTGGATTATGAAAATAAAAGCTTTGTTGCAGGATTAGCAGATGAAGTGGGAATGGAAATTGCTGATGCTGTTCAAATTGCTGCCTATGGATTCCCTATGGGTGAGGCAGATGTTCCTATTGTAGAATTAGGAATGGGAACAATGGATACAGAAAATAAAGCAACTATCCTTATGATTGGACACAATGTTGCTCCGGGTATTGAGCTAGTAGATTATATCCGAGAAAAAGGTTATGATGATAAATTAGATGTAGGAGCGATTTGCTGTACTGCTCATGATTTGACCCGATATTATGATGGGGCAAAGGTTATTGGTTCAATGTCTCGCCAGATGTTCTTTATTCGTTCTGGATTGGCAGATGTAGTGATGGTTGATGAGCAGTGTGTAAATTTACGTAGTTTCGAACAAGCTCAACTCGTTGGGGCACCATTTATCGCAACAAATGAGAAAAATATGGGGGGTTTACCCGATCGAACGGACGATCCTGCTGAAGAAATCATAGAAGATTTAGTAAGTGGGAAAGAACCAGGTGTCTTAATTTTAGACCCCGTGAAAGCGGGTATTGTTGCAACCGAAACAGCGATCAAAGTAAAGCCTATTAGAAAAGCAAAAAGCGGAATCCCTGATAAGGAAGGTTGTATAGAAATGGCATACCGCTGCAATGGATGTGGTAATTGCCAACGAAATTGCCCAAATGATCTTCCGCTCGTAGAAGGAGTTAGGTTAGCAAAAGAAGGAGACTTTTCAGTGTTAGCTGAAGCATTCGATAGTTGTTTGGATTGTGGTCGATGTGAAGCGGATTGTATGAAAGATGTATCTCCCCTTACACTTCTAATGTTTGCTGGTCAAGATAAAATTCGAAATGAAACCTTTAATGTAAGAGTAGGAAGAGGTCCAATCCAAGATACTGAAATTCGTAACGTTGGAGCGCCAATCGTACTCGGAGAAATCCCTGGTATTGTGGCGATCATTGGTTGTGCTAGCTATGGAAAGGAAATTCAAGAATTATATATGATGGCTGAAGAATTTTTGAATAGAAATTACATTGTAACGGTTTCAGGATGCGGTGCAATGGATATTGGCTTAGTGAAAGATGAAGATGGTAAGACTCTCTATGATCGTTTTCCAGGAGATTTTGATCGAGGTGGACTGGTCAACGTAGGTTCATGTGTATCCAATCCTCATATTACAGGAGCCGCATGCAAAGTAGCAAACATTTTTGCTCGGAGACCCTTGCGCGGAAATTTTGAAGAAATTGCTGATTATATTTTAAATCGTGTTGGTGCTGTTGGAGTAGCTTGGGGGGCGATGTCTCAAAAAGCTGCAAGTATTGCATCTGGGGCTAACGGACTAGGAGTGCCCGCAGTTTGTGGACCACATGCAGCAGAATATAGAAGAATGTATATTGGTCGTTCATATGACGAGGATACATGGAAAGTATATAATGCACGAGATGGTACTCCTGATCAACTTATTGGACCAGGACCAGAACATCTTTTAACTACTGCAGAAACTATCGAACAAGCAATTTGTTTAGTTGCTAAATTAGCATTAAGACCGGCAGATAATTCTAAAGGAAGAATGATTAAACTCTCTCATTGGATTGATTTAGAAAGGAAGTATAAAGGAGTCGATTTCCCAAATGACTTAGAGAAATTTATTCGAGTGGAAGCGGACATTCCTATAAATCTTAAAGATGAGATTGTTGAATATCTTAAGGAGAAAAACTGGGAACCGCGAGAAATTGTGGATCCAACTCTATTAAAACGTCTCTGTAGAGAATAATATATTTTAAAATTATTTTTTTCGTTTTTTTTTTTAATCTTTATTTATTTTACTAGATAGATAATCATGGTAGATAAAAAACTATTAAAATTAGAGAAATTGTGTGAGCACTGGGCGGATCATAATATTTCCCACAAAGAAAATTTTGAAAAATGGAAAGCTATTGCGATCGAACTTGGCTATGATTCTGTAGCCAATAATTTAGAGAAAGCAAAAGAAATGATGGATAAATGCAATGAATTTCTTATTGCAGCAAAAAATGGGATAAAAGAATAATAAAAAGCTTATAGGAACATATTAATTAATGGTAATAATTGTTCCCGAAAGTAATCAATTTTTTCATATAATAAATCAGGATTCTCAGAAAGGAGCCATAGATAAACGGGGATTTTTAATTCTGAATATTCAAATAATTTTTCGCCTCGAATTGTGAATCTATTTAACGGAAACTCCAATGTTATTGTATTTTCTCTTACAAGACCTATGGAATTATGAAAATTCGAAAGCGTTTGCATTATTAATGCAGTGTTATTCAATAAAGCCTCATCAGTATCGGTGGTATTATAACTCCCAAAGATCAAGCCATCCATAGAGATCAAACTTGTTGCCTTTCCCTCGATTGTTTGGGTAAAATCTTCAAGAATATTTTCAATAATCTCGGAAGTATCTGATACTTTTTTGAGTGCACTACTAAACATCTGCATAATAGTTTCTTTTTGATAGATTGTTGTATCGGCAAAATCAACGGAAAATTTATCATATTCATTGACTATATGACTAAATTTAGTTTTTATAGCATTCACGTTATTTTGCCACTCCCTTGTAACCCTAAGATCTTGGTCACTTTTACTCAATATTACTAAAACTGGTGGAGCCTCGTTTAACTCATCTAATGATTTTAATACTTGGCGAAAATAATTTGCGGATTCAACAAATCGCTCTGTATCCTGAGTGTCTACTACATATAAGACCAAATCTACTTCTGTAAAAAATAATTCTGGTCTATTAAAGTACAATTTTTCTCGGTATTGTACTTGGCCTCCAAGATCCCATGAGATTATTGGATATCCGAAAAAATCCAATTTTTCCCTTTTTACTCCCCTTGTGGGCAGTAAAGATTTGATAATTGAAAATCTATCCTGGAGAACTGCTAATATCGAGGTTTTACCTCCATTATCTAACCCGATCATAAGTAATTTCTTATGAGATTTAAGCTGCTCCTTTATCGCTCGAACTACTACTTGGGCAATTTTGATCCATTTAATTAAAATTGAACTAGGAATCTCTTTGATATCGGGAAGGTTATCGACTTGAAGATCTGCCAATTGCTCAATATTCTTGATTTTATAATCAGCTAATTTATCAGACGATACTTGATCAATACCAATAAGCGTATCTGGCTTAAAATTTAGGATATCATCAATTTCATTTATGATTACTGTCCTTTTAAAGAAGTCTTTTATTTTCACATTTTTAGCATCATTTTCTGACATATTTTTATCAACTAGAATCCTAATAGGTTTAATTTTTGTTATGTTATCCTATCTGTTCTTAACTAAAAAAAGTTTTATTTAATATGAAATTTCTATTTAATAAAGCTTTACATTTGATAAAAAAACATAATTATTTATTCTTTTTGTTACATATAAAAATTAGAATTATTGATTGCGTTTTAAGAATAGCATCCAAAAGGTTTATTCTTCTTGTCAGAACGATTGCCTGAAAATATCATCATTTGTGTTGATACCTCGAGATCAATGGCTCGAACAGATTATCCTCCAAATCGATTTGAAACAACTATTAACGCGATAAAGAAATTAATTAATGACCGATATTTGGAAGATCCTTCCAGTTATTTTGCAATTATTCAGTTTTCAGACAAACCTAAAAAGATTGTAGATTTTACTAATATAAAACAACATCTTTTTGATGGTTTAGAATCATTAAGTCTATCAGGTAGATCTGCACTTGGAGAGGCTTTAGCCCTTTCAATAAAAATGATTATTGCGGAACTTAGAAAGATAGCTGCTAAAATTCCGAAAATTTTATTAATTTCTGATGGGAAATATACCAAAATGTCCGTAGATCCAGTCAAAATGGCTAGGTTAGCGCATGGATTGAATATTCAGATTGATTCTTTTCGGTTAGGTGGTGGTGATAGTTCTAATATCCTTAAAAAAATAAGTGATCTCACAGGAGGGACTTATTTTTATAATAATGATCCAGAATCATTGATGCACGCGGCACATGAACTCGCCAATTCAAATATTAAAACCTATGGAGATAGCAGCTCAACGATTATGGAAAATCCTATCTTTTTAAGAAAAATCGCAGCGGATTTGCTACGAGTACAAGATCTCACTAAGGATCAAGAACAACGTTTAATGCAAATACGAGGATTAGCAGATTATAAAAAATGCTCAATCTGTTTTTCCGATACTAATCCTTATACCAAAAGTTCCTTTTATGTAAGCGGTCGCTATTGCCCTAATTGTCAAACACCTTTCCATATTCATTGTTTAGCAGCATGGGCTGATTCACAGAAAGATAGTAAGATGCGACGTGCAGGAGCTGTTCGATGCCCACATTGTTTTTATCTTCTGAAGATACCTACGGAAGTCACTCAAGCAAGAAAGTTAACTAGCTTAGTTAAACCACGTATTAAACAGAAACCTGAACCCAAAACTCCAGAAGTATCAGAAGCATCACTGACTAAGTATAATGAATTAAGTGAGGATGATGTATTTGGTTCTTGTCCTGTATGTAATTTTATTTTTGAAGAAGGGCAAGAGTTAATTCGCTGTGTAAATTGTAAAACATTATACCATAAAAGTTGTTTTGAGGATCTAAGGAATCATCGCTGTAAAACTTGTGGCGTAAAACTACATTTATATTAAGGTTCGTACTAAAATTATATTAAGTCAATTTCACGTCCTATGAAAGATTTTTAATACTTCTATACAAATTACTAAAGGATAGACTTATGTCACAAAATTCATTTTTTTCAATTGGAAACATAAAAGTGGGCTATGGCAATTTTGATCTTCCACCCATAATGATTGGTACGCTTTTTTATCAAGGGCAAACTCTCGTGAACCGAAAAAATCCTTTTGATTTTGATAAAGAAAAGGCAAAAAAAAGGATTGATACTCAGATAGCCTTATCGAAGCAATATAAATTACCTAATCTTGTAGAGATCTCTGCAAATGAGCCCCAGTCGATGCCTATTTATTTGGAATTTTATTTGGATAATTACGAACTACCTTTTATATTAGGTGGTACGTTTGAAGCAAGATTAGAGGGACTTCAATATCTAAAGGAACAAGGAGTTCATCCTGATGATTATATTTATAATGCCATTTCTAATTTAAAAAATTCAAAAGAAATTGAAGCCCTAAAGAATTTTAATATTAAAAATGTTGTAATTTTAATTCTGGCAGCCAATAATATGACAGCAACTCAAAGATTTGCATATTTAACTGAAAAAAATCAACCAAATGGTCTTAGCATCTTAAATGGATTGAAGGATTTAGGAATTGAGAATATTTTGATAGACGGGGGCGTAATTGATATAGAAAGTCTAGCTCATATCTTAGAAACCCAAAAAATTATTAGCGAGTCACTAAGATATCCTGTGGGGACTGCACCTAGTCTTTTCTTATTTAAGTTCTCATCTCCCAGATTGAATTCAAAATTTCATACACGATATCGAAGAGCGAGTATTATGGCTATTGCTAGTTTATTTTCAAATTTTATCTTTTATGGTGCTATTGAGGACGCAAAAGAATGCTTTGCATCTGTTTATCAAGCAAGAGCGTTTAAAAATATTCTTAAAGATTTAAATATTAAGCTTTTTCAATCATTTTAGAGGGTTTAGAGTTCGAATATTTTATTAACAAAACTTAAATAAAGCTTATTTCTTTAAGATGGTATTAGAGTTAAAATTTTAAAATTCCTTATAGATAAAGTGAATGCCTAAATGTATAATAATAATGAGGATGAAGAAAAGCAGATAGAAGCTATTAAATTAATTGATAGAGCTGAAACGCTCGCCGATAAAGGGAAAGGCGATGAGGCAATAAAAGTATACGAAAAAGCAGCCCAAATTTACCTAGATTTAGGAAGTTATCTTAAATTAGATGAATTATTTATTCGAATTACTCAGATTATCTTACAATTTAGAAACAACATTCAAGCAGTTTATAGATTAAAGTCTATAATCCGTAAAACCGAAGAATTAAAACTCTATGAAATCTCGGCTAAACTTTTGATTCAACTTGGAAATATCTCCTATAGAATGAATGACTGGGAAACAGGTGGTGAAAGCTGGAAAAAAGCATCAGATTATCTTTATAAGACAGATCCAGAAGAATATCTTAACTTATCCTCAATTTTATTATTAAAAGCAGGGCAAGCATATGAAAAAGCACCGCAAACAAAAGATCTTGGTAAACGCTTAATATTAAAAGCCGTCATGAAAATCAATAAATTTGACGACCTTTTCCAACAAGAAGAAAAAAGAGCACTTTTGTTGTTGAAGAATAATGAATTTGTAACCGCCTCTGAAAAATTTTATACAATTGCTACCTATTTCAGAAAAGCATTAGGTAATTTGGGTGATTTATTAGATGAAGCTGAATCACAAGAGACAATGTTAAATGCGAAAGCACGCTTTATTCATTTCGTTGCTGAATATCAAGTGTTTTCCTCTATATGTTTAACTATTACGAACAATCCCGATTTCAAAGAAAAAATAGAAAGTCTTGGTTTTGATTCAATCGAATTGTTCAAACAATCTATCTCTCTCCTTAAGGAATATCTTATTCCACTAAAATCGGATTTTGATAGAGAAATCGTTTTAAGAATAACATTTGATACTATGCTATTAGCAATTATTCAAAGAATTCTTAATACTGATAAAGTTCAACCAAAAGAGTTTCTTTTAGATGGGATGGAAAAAAACAAAGCATTGTTAAAAACTATTAAAAAAAGCCCCTATTATGAAGTTACTGATAAGATTGATAAAATTGGACTACAAGAAGCTCTCCAATATCTCCTAAAAATTAATTTGGGTCATTTTGAAAAAATTAAAAATACCTTAATCAGATATATCTTTAACAATAAAGAAGATTAAACTGAATCATTTTCGGTGAAATAAGTCCAAAAAATAGGGAAAAAATGATTAAAATTTAACAATTAACTGGTTATATTTAATCTTACTAATTTTTCTTACCCCATGTTGACCTGAACAATAGTCACATTCAATCAAATTCGCCTCTTCAAGTTTTTTAATTTGTGCTGAGATGTTTGCTTCAGTCATTCCAACCTTATCTGCAATATTCGATACATCCATTCCCTGATGATCCGTTTGAATGTAATGAAGAATTTCTCGCCTCGTTTTTGATGAGAGTGCTTTAACAATTAATTCTATCATATTATCAGTATCAATCACAATGGTGTTATCTTCAAAATCGCTTTTTAATCGAATTTCGACTGGGGATCGAATTTCTGAGTCTGATAAATTTGATTCGCTAATTTCCATTAATACAATTCAACCCTTAAGAGGATTTTTAACACAATTATTATTTTTGGGTACATAAAAACAAAATCTATTCGAACTTTTAAGTGTGATCCATTAATCATTTGTATTTGCTCTTCTACAATAGTTACAAAATAACACAAATGAACTATATAAAAAAATTGAATAAAAAATTGGCATTCTCCACTCACTATTTATCATATTTAACCAAAAATGAAAAAACTCATCTTAAGATTAAACTTTTAGGTGATATGGTTTTAACGATAAATTTAACATAGCCTTGAAATGAGGATGTTTATTCAAAACTCTATTTATATGATTATTTAAGTTTTAAAGCGAAAATAGATTTTATTTTTATGTCATTAATATTAGGTACCACTTTTTTGAATACTCCTTTTTCTTTTTAATTTAAGCCTATAATTATATCTATAATAAAGGAAATGACTCAACTTTATGCTTAATGTTAATCTAATGTCAAATAGAAAATCAAGACAAATATGAGTCTGAAATTTTGAAAAAATAGTGGTAATTTCTTACAAAAGCTTAATATAGTTACAATGATTACAATACCATACAAAAACTACAATAAAATCCATTGGAGCAAAAATATTTTGAGTCAAAAAAAAGAATCAAAAACTGCCCAAAAAGTAATAACTGTCCGAATAGATAATGAATTGAACAATCATTTGGATAGTATGAAGGATAGAATAGGAATTACTAAAGCAGATTTAATACGCAATTATTTAGAATTATCAAAATGCCTTCTAAAACAAAAGTCTTCCATTAAATCTTTAAACAATCGAGATTTCATAATCGTTAAGAGGAGTTATTTAAGGAAAATTATGATGGAACTTGAAGAAGAAGACCAAATCCGATTTGGGGATAAATTGGCTCGTTTTATTAATGATTTGGGTCGGATTTATGGGAAAGAAGATGATATTGATTATAAATTACAATTATGTGATAATATGGGGTTTTTTCCATATTTTGTTGATAATGAAAATTCAATATTAGTTACAAAAAAATTTGGACCTCAAAGATTTGTGGAGGCTTTCACTTATCGACTGTTTAAAAAGAAGGAATATAACCCTCGATTTATTGAGGAGGAATTAAAAGGGAGTAAAAGCTTACGTGATCAATACAATAAAGAGATCCAACCTGAAGATAAATCATCTTCTCATTATTCATTTAAATTTGCAAAAGTAAAATAACTATTTATAATCGGTCAATGAGTTCTTTTAATCCCAGAATTGGAATCATTAACCTATTGGGACGATATAACAATTCATAATCCAATTCATGTAATGCTCGTTCGATAGTAAAGTAGCTGATCAAAGTAAAATCTACATTTATTGATTTATCGAAAATTTTATTCATCATTGAAAATTCCCAGTAATTTAGAAGAGACAGTATGTTCTCTAAGGTTTTATCTTTTTGAGAAATTTTTGCGGCTTTTCTAAAATATAACCTGAAAAGAAATTCCTCAGGAACACGATATTCATCTTTTTCGATAAATTTTTTCTCAATAAAATTTAGTAACGCATTAAATTTAATATAGCTTAAGGATCGTAGAAAAGATCCTAAATCCTTTTCAATTGGGAACTTTTGCTTTTTTTCTTCTAATGATAACTGAGGATCCCCTTCAAAATCAATAAAGCAAAATTCATACTTCTCATTAACCTTATTATATAAGATTTTTTGCATATGAAGATCTTGATGGATGGGCTGTAATATAATCTTTTCTGAGCTATAAGCAGAACGATAATTCTCTAAGATATCTTTAATATCAATAAGTATAGCTTGGATTTTTGGAGAGGTATAAAACGCGACTTTTTCCCGTCTTTTCATATTCTTTTGAATTTTTGATACCATATTCAGTAATTTTTTAGTATAATTATCTAAAAATTCACGGCTCTCCACAACTTCTTTAGAATATTGGGATATTTCGGAAAGAATTAACGCTTTATGTAATTTCTTAATTGCGAGCCCTATATGCTTCGAAACAATCAAACTCTCTTTACAATTTTGCTTAATTATGCTAATACTTTGTTCTTTATCTTGAAGATATGAAAAATCTCCTTTAACATCTTTAATTGTGCTATTTAACATGTCTATACTTTCATTCCAATAAATATCCCCGAGATTTCCGAGATTTTCCATATTTTGTAATATTCCAATCACTTCTTTCTCATAGAATCGGATAGTACCATAAATTTTTGGAGAATTTGGAAAATTATTTTTCACTAAAACATATAATGATTTTGTTTCTAACCCTGGAGAGTAGTTTTTATAGGATTTTAACACAAAGGAAGAAGTTCTAATATTAGGTGTTTTTTTGTTGAAAATATTAATCTGAAATAGGAGATTAGTTGTTACCCCCTCAATTTGTTCCAAAGAGAATTCATATCTATCAGGATATAATGCCGCTTCGATTAAAGTTTGTACATTTCTCATATTTCTTTCGTCTTCAAATTGTTCTGTAAAAAGCGTTAAATAGAGAGAATATAAGGGAAAGTTCTCTGAAAGTTTTTTATCAAATAAAATTCTTCTCCAAAAAAACGCACAATATTCCGCTTCAAGCAAATTAAGTGTAAACACGCCCTCTTCTTTTTTATCAGGAAAATATACTGCTAATTTTTTGCTAAAAGTATTTTCTGTTAATTTAATAATGTTTTCACTAACATTCTCACGTGATCCAAGGATATCTTGAAGAGTTTCATAATAGATAAGCGGTAAAAAGTACTTTTTAACATATGTTTGGGTTTTAATCTCGATAACAAGTAAGAAAATTCGATTGGAAATGAGCTCATAATGACTTATTGAAATAGAAAAGGTTAAGCTAAACAGAGTAGTCTTATTGCCAAACCATAGACGAGATAATAACCATCCTTTAAATTCATTTGAATTAAAAACTTGCTCTAGTAAATTTTTATCTACGAAGGAGTTCATATTCATCAAAGATTATAATACTATTTACTTATAATATGATTTCCTATTCAAATGTTTTAGATTTTAATTATTCAATATATAAAAAAGAACACCTCTTAAGTTAAACACTTGGACTCTACTTATAAACAGAACTCAGTTCATTTATTCTATTTCTAATGTTGATATCTAAGTCGTTAGGATGAAATTCCTCCTTTTCAGAGCTTAAAAAGCTATAAATTATTCCATTTAGTAGTTCAAACGATTCTGACACATTAATATTCTTCTTTACAGAGATATCCAAATAAGCTGCAATTTCTAATTCTTCTGCAATGGACTTCGCTTCTTTAAATTCCACAACCCGTTTAGAGACCAGATCTATTTTATTTCCTAATAACATCACTGGAATTAAACCTAAATTCTTTTTAACTATTTCATACCAGAAATTTACCTCATTAAAACTCTCGCGATTAGTTACATCAAACATAATGAATACACCCGATGCACCACGGAAAAATTTAGGCCAATAATATTCAAACCTCCTTTCAGGGGCACAAACCCAGCATGAATAGGTTATATCTTCACCATCAGGATACTCTTCTTCCCTCACAAAAATATCTACACCAATAGATTGTTCAAATGTTTTTGAAAATCCATTAGAATATTTAGAACAAAAAGAAATCTTACCAGAATCAGATGCACCTAAAAGCAATATTTTTACTTTATAAGTAGTCAGATGTTGAGTTACGAACATTTTTATTACTTAAAAGGTAATTTAATTCCTTTTTGAATATATTATGATTCTTATAGTTATAACTATTTCTTAAAATTGAAATATTATTAACCTTTATATATATTAAAGGTATAATATCTACTATATAATACGTATTTTCATTAGGTTTCTGTAAGTTATGGGGATATATCAAAATGGACGACAAAATGGCTATAGTTATACTAATGGCTCTTTAAAAGAGAAAATCGATAAAAACAAATTTGTAAAATCAATTCGTAAAAAATTGATGGAAGAACGAATGAAAAAACACGATTTTCTGCAAGATTCTAAGTAACTTATTTGGAAATTAAATTGTTGTTATTCTGGCCATCCATGTTCGCCAATTAAACTCACAAACCTAACTCCGGTTATTTTGTCTACTTTATATTCTTTTCCTTGCTTTTGTATAATATATAAATTTTGTCCGAATTCTCGTGAACCTGCAGGAATGCAAATCATTCCTCCGTCTTTCAATTGATTTTTTAATGGTTGTGGTATTTTTTTTGGTGAGGCGGCAGTAACTAAAATTTTATCATACGGAGCTTCCTTTTGATATCCTAGTGTGCCATCTCCGTGAATAACCGTTACTCTTTCATTGTAACCAGTGTCTTTAAGACTTTTACGAGCCCTATCTGCCAATTTTTTATGACGTTCAACGGTATATACATGTCCCGGATTTTTTGAATCTTTTGGAGCAACAATTTCAGCACATAACGCCGCATGATAACCTGAACCAGTTCCAATTTCGAGAATTTTGTCTCCCTCTTGTAAATCTAAAAGCTCACACATCATAGCATTCATATGTGGCGCGCTTATTGTTTGATTAAGACCAATTGAGATCGGGGAATCGATATAAGCCGTAGAGACCGCTTCCTTTGGTAAGAACTTGTGACGCGGGACCTTGAGCATGGCATCAATTACTTCTTTTTTCGTCAATACTCGACGATTAATGAGATGTTGCACTAAATCTTTTCTTTTCTCTTCATATGACACGAATCTATCCACCATTCACATAATATTGTAATTTACCTAATAAAAAACCATACCATTATGTTTTATAGATAATATAAATTTTGTCCTTCTTCTTCACTACTTTATCGACTCGCATATTAATTTTAAATGGACTTTCATATCGCTTCTTTTTAATACTTTTAATTTTTTCTCCTTTAAACACCATATGTCTAATTTTTTGATGATGCTGTGTATCCTTACCGATGATATATATCTCATCACCTAATTTTAAAGTAAATTCTTTTATTTCTATTAGAATATTTGCAGTCTTACTTTTTGGATCGAAGGATAATACTTGGCCTAAGTAATGCTTTTTGAAGGGTGAAATATTTCCTCTGAGATTCAATTGTATATCATCAATAGTAGGACGATGGAAATAAAAACCCGTATGAAAACCTCTATTATACACCTTAGATAATCTTTTCAACCAATTCTTTATTTTTGTTTCTGTGTAGGTATTATCATAATAACTGTCGATTGCTTCTCGATAACATTGAGTCACTGTCTTTACATATAAAGCATCTTTCATTCGTCCTTCGATTTTAAATGCGTCAATTTCAGCAGCGATTAATTCTGGGATGTATTCAATCATACATAAATCCTTTGCGTTCAAGAACATTTGTCCATCATAGATGATCTCGTGATTCTGATCGTCAATCACTCGCCACTCTCTTCGACATGGTTGGACACAATTACCCCGATTCGCCGAGAACTCTTCTGAATCACTTATAGTTGCCGATAAATAACATCTCCCGGAGATAGCAGTACACATTGAACCATGAATAAAACATTCTATATCTGCTTTACTTAAATGGTGTTTTATCAATCTAATTTGCTTCATTGATAATTCTCTTGCCAGAATTATTCTTTGAGCACCTAATTCTTCAAAAAATTTAGCACTTTCGACATTTGATACGTTTGCTTGAGTGGATATATGGAAATCTATACCTATTTTCCTTGCAAATCGTATTGCTGCTATATCATGAGCTATTATCGCATCAATCTGAGCAGATTTAGCCTCAAAAATGAGTTTTTCGATATCTTGGAGCTCAGAATCATAAATTAATATATTAGTGGCTAAATAGGTTTTTAGTGGCGGATCAGAACTATGGCAAAAATCAACAATCTCCTCTAATTCAGAACGATTAAAATTCTCTGCTTTTTGGCGCATATTATACTCTTGGATCCCAAAATAAACAGCGTCAGCAATTCCAACAACTTCTCTTAATGTATTCCAATCTTGGACAGGTGATAGTAATTCTGGTTGATTCCTTACAGTCAAGGGCATTCTCACTCTTAAAAAATTCCTTACTAATGAAACTAATTTTCAAATACTAATAATCCTTTATCTTCTCATAAAAACCAACAAATAAAAAAATGGTCATTAAATAAATATGAAAGTTGTTTTATTCAACGGAAGTCCAAGAAAAAATGGAAATACTCACCATTGTTTAGAAATCGTTATGAAGGAACTAAAAAAGGAAAATATTGAATGCGATTATGTTTGGATCGGAGGGAAGAAATTGCAAGGGTGTACAGCGTGTTTGCAATGTGTTGAGAATGATGATCAACGGTGCGTATTACCTGATGATGACATGAATGAATACATCCAAAAAATGCTCGATTCAGACGGCATTATTATTGGTTCTCCTACATACTTCTCTAATGTAAGTGCTAGTGTAAAAGCTTTAATTGAGCGAGCAGGATATGCAACGGGAGGGCTCCTAAAACACAAGATTGGAGCTGCAGTAGTAGCAGTTAGGCGTGCGGGGGGTGTTCATGTGTTTTCAAGCATTAACTATTTCTTTCTAATCAAACAAATGTTTGTTGTAGGATCGAGTTATTGGAACCTAGGTGTAGGAAGAGATCCTGGAGATGTACTAGAGGATGATGAGGGAATTAAAACTTTTGAAAACTTAGGAAAGAATTTTGCATTTCTTCTCAAAAAAATAATATAAAGGTATAAAGAAACTTGATTTAATACCATTATCTATTTTTTCTATTTTTTTGTTAAACTAAGATCATTTAAGAAGCTATAAGGCAATTATTTAAATTTGTCATCTACCATGATAAATATAATAATAGGGTTTACAGTAAAACATAATTAAAAATTATTTCATAAATTATGGAAAAGAAAAGAGTCAAGTTCTTAATACCTCTTTTACTGATTATGGGTTTTTTTGGATGCCTAATAAATTTAGTCCCAGTTAGAGCCCATATTGACAGTGCTTCTCATAAAGAATATATTGATTTAGAGTATTTTCAATTCGTAGAAACTAATGGGGAGATAATAAATGGCACCGAGATTGAAATGTCTCTTCCTTCTTCTGCCTGGAATCTTACCCACTTTGAAGCAAATTTTACTGATATAACATTAAGTGAGGAGCTAATTTCCATTGAGGATAATCCAACTGACTTTTTTACAATTCAAAAATTTCAACCATTATTAGCAGTTCAAGTAAACATTACAGAGCCAACCATCATATACTCAGTTGATATCTATGCACAAGAAGTAGATCCTTCTTTGAACCCTTTATATGTTCAAATTAATGGATATGATATTCCAACTCAAAAACCTAATAATACTGTGATTTATGATCCTGTAGAATTAAATATCTCTTCTGAGATAGGATGGCATCGTCAAACATTTATTAAGCCCTCAACTTTAAATCCAGGATATTATTCACTTATTCTTGATGGTTCAGGAATAGGAAACGCTCCTCAACCACTTTATCGATGGTTTAATAATATTGAAAATGCAACCAATCCTGATCTCATGATTTGGACAAATAACGGTGTTTCTTGGAGTACTGGAATTAAAAATCAAACTTTTTTACATAAATTTATTCAAACAACCACCGAAGTTATTAATCCAGAAGATGTAGATATGCGATTAGATCTAAATGGGGATTCATTTGCGATTTCTAATGGTGTATCGCCGGGTTCAGGAAATATTACAATTACAAATATTAATTTTAGCTTTCTTGATAGTATTCTCACTATTCCCATAACAACTAATAGGACGGTTGAGTTAAGTTTTAATTGTAGTTATTATCTAAAACTTAAAAACCAATACTTTACTTCTGGTTCTGTTCTCATCGATATTAATTTTCAAAACATTTGGAATACTTCATTTATTGTCGATAAAGTATTATCAAACAATTCGCTAACTTTTTATTACCCTTCTAATTGGCAAAATATCTCCATAATCCAAAATAACGTAGACATAAGCTCCGCAGCATCGTTTAATTACCTCGAAAATTATGTATCTATAGGAGAATCTATCCTTATAGACGGTGCAGAAATTAGAATTGAAGCGTATTCTTTAAAATACGATTTTAACTTAGACCTTCGTACCACAGACTTCAGTCTCGGGCAAGACTTAAAATTTTCTATTGATTCTCCCTCTGCAGGAAATTACACTGTCGTGTTATATGATAGTTTAGGGTATTCGTTAGATGATTCAATTCAAATGATTTCAATACCAGATGATCCCAATTTATACTCTTATCACATACTTGAAAGCGCAAGAGAAGGAGAATATCATGCTTATGTATATTTCTTTGATGGATTTAATGCTGGTATAGAAGTGGCTATATTTAACGTTAACATTCCTTTTCTTGTTACTCTTCTTACCATATTAATTAGTTCGATCTTAGCGATCTCAGCAATCTCTTCAAGTTACGTAGTTCTTAAAAAACACAAAAGAAAGAAGGAAGCAAAGAAAAAAGCCATTCTTGACAAATTTAATGATATCCTCAATCTTAGCCATATTATGGTTTCAGAAAAGAAATCCTCATTAAATGTATATGAGCAAACTTTTAGCGCAAAAACTATTGATACTACTTTAATCTCGGGATTTTTATCCGCAATTCGATCATTTGGGATTGAATTAACGAATGTAGAAGACGCTACTCAAACTATTAAGCTAGAATATAAAAACTCCAAAATTCTCATGTCTGAATTCAAAGATTTTCGAATCGTATTGATAATGAATGAGAACCCCTCTGCTTTATTTTTAGAATCATTGAAAAAACTCTCCTATGATATTGAAACAAAGTATGGTAAATTATTGGAATCTTTCAAAGGAAATGTACAACCTTTCACGGGGATTGAAGATTTGCTAAAAACTCATTTAAATACTTCTTTTCTTTACCCTCTAAAAATTTTGAAGACTGGAAAAGCAAAGATTAACCAATTAGAAAAGAACATGATAATTCGTGCTCAAAATATTATGAAAGAACGAAAATCAAGCTATTTCTATATTACCTATCTAATGGATGATGGTACATCATGGGATCCAAAAGATATTGAAGTGCTTTTTAATCTTTTAGATAAAAATGTATTTCAACCCGTAATTTGAACTACACTACATTCATTAACTTTTAAATGTTTTAAAGTGGTATTATGTGTATAAATCTCAGAATTAATTTTATGAACTAATAATTTAGCATTTTTAGAGGATTTATTATGAGTAAGAAGATGAATATCATTCTGTTTATATGTGATGCTTTACGAGGGGATCATTTAGGGTGTGCTGGAAATAAGGTTGTAAGAACACCAAATATAGATCAATTGGCAAGCGAAGGCGTTAGATTCACCAACTATTACTGTTCTAATCCAATATGCATGCCAAATCGAGCATCATTAGTAACAGGTGTTTATCCAAATGTTCATGGAGTTCGGAGTAATGGGATAAATTTAAGAGAAGACATTCCTACAATTATGCAAACTCTTAGGAAAAAAGGATGGCATACCGCGAGTATCGGGAAAATTCATCATCAATTTTGGCTCGGGCCTTTCCGGCATAAAAGTCGATCCGCCGAGAGTATAGTAGATTGGGCAATACCTCGAGATGACTCATATCCTGTGAGAAATAATTTTACGTTGCCCTATTATGGCTATGATGAAGTTGAGGTTATCTCAGGAAATGGGTCTGTATGTGCTGGCCATTACTCGCAGTGGCTGGAAGAACGTGCTCCAGAAGTAGCAAAATCGGTTGCCAAACGAGTGCAAAATTATGATAATTTATTCAGTCTTTATTGCGAGGAGATCCCCGAAGAATTATATAACACAACCTGGGTAAAGGAGCGCACAATAGCTTTCCTCGAAAGGTATGCTAGTGGAAATTATGGAGTCAAACCCTTTTATTTGCAATGTTCATTTCCAGATCCTCATTATCCTTTAGTTCCTCCTAAAAGATTTCAGGATATGTATAATCCTAAAGATATAGAATTACCCCCGAGTTTTAATGATATAGATAATCTCTATAGTCATAAATATCTTGGATATCACCTTAAAAATCCACCATTTAAACGTGCTTTTCTTCGAGAATCGAGCGAGGAGGAGGTGCGTAACATAACTGCTTTAACTTACGCTGCAATTTCTTATGTTGATAATTGTATCGGTCAAATCTTGGCTTCCTTAGAAAGTTTGGGATTAATACATAATACAATAATCCTCTTCATGAGCGATCACGGAGATTTAATGGGTGATCATGGGCTGCTCTTTAAAGGACCTTGTCCCTTTAACGGTGTCCTACATATTCCATTGATCTGGAAAGTTCCCGGATTGACTAAGCCTAGTGTTTCTGATTCATTAGTTTCGACGGTTGATATTCCTAAGACCTTGTTGAATCTATTAAATGTAAAAGAACGTCATCATCCTCCTGATATGCAAGGTTATGACCTCACCCCAGTTCTTAAAAATCCAGATAAACAGGTGAGAGATTGTATTTTAATCGAGAATGATGAGGAAGTTGGAACTTTAGAAGCAAGATTGCGGCATTTAGTTACAAATAATTATAAATTAACCATTTATGAAGGATTAGACAATTTTGGAGATCTTTACGATAGAAAAAACGATCCTCAAGAACTTAGAAACCTTTGGTACGATAAGCACTATAGAGAAATCCGTTTTGAATTACTAAATAAGTTAATACATGAAAATCTAAGAGTACAAACAAAATATCCAAAAAGAATTGCCGGGACTTAAGAAGAATAAATTTCAATATATCTTTCACTATATATTCTTCTATCTAGCTTTCAACGATAGGATCTAATCTTAAAAAATCATTTTCTAGCATTTATTTAATTTTTATATAGATGATGAGATAATATAATACTAAATTATATAGAAAATCATTAATCTTGACAAAATTGTGATGAATTATGACTGAAATAAAAAAGACTACTAAATTTACTACCATCGTTATTTTATTGGCTGCTTTTATCGCATGGATGCATGATGGATACTCTCTGGTATTAATAAGCCTTTTAGCTAGTGAACTTAAAAGTTATTTCAATGTAAGTGATAGTGCAATTGGTTTAATTATTTCTCTACAGTTTGTGTTTACTGTACCTGGGGCTATTATATTTGGTGAGTTAGGTGATCGTTTTGGGCGAAAAAAAGCGTTAATAATCTCAATTGCATGGGATGCGATTTTTTCCTCACTAACCTCATTAGTACCCTCTGATGGCTTCATCTATTTTGCTTTATTAAGAATGATATCCGGATTAGGCGTAAGTTGGGGAATTTCATTTTCATTAATATCAGAGCATTTCTCTCCAAAGAGAAGAGGTGCTGCAGGGGGATTGGTTCATTCAACCTTTGTGATTGGATATATTGGAGCTATAATTACGACATTACTTATTAGCCCATGGCAATTCTGCTTTTTAACAGCTCTTTTTCCGATTCCTTTCTTAGTATTATTTTGGTTAGCCTTACCTGAATCTGCGATATGGCAAGAATATGCCGAAATTAGAGATGAGAAAAAAATTAAACAAAAGATAAGAATAAAAGAGATATTTAATAAAAAATGGGCGAAACTTACAATTTTACTTATTCTATTATTTTGGTTGGCCGAAATGGCATATCATTCCCTAGTAGATTTCGCACCTGTATTTTTCGAATACCTTTTTGCATTCTTAGGTTCTGCTAATGCTGCAGGAAGCGCTCGCCTTTATATGCTTGTTCTTATGGTAATTGCTGCGTTTGGCTTGTTTTTCTTTGGATTTTTAAGTGATTATACTGGGAGGAAGAAAGCTTTTTTTATCGATAATATAATTGGTATTTTTGGTGGAGTCCTATTCGCAATTTTTACGTTGTTAATCTTTAATGATACTCTAATTCTTGTATCAGCTGTCTTTATCACTCTTGGTTTTGGATTACATGGTATTGTTGGAGTATGGAACTCTGAGCTATATGACACAGAGTTAAGGGCATCAGCCAATTCAATTATATACTCTGCCGCACGCGGAGCTAGTTTTGGAGGGTTTTTTGTTGGTCTCATTTCTGATGCTTTGAATCCTAATCCGGCAAATCCATTAGTAGATCCATTTGCTTCACTTACTGCTCTAGGAACTGGGATGATACTTAGTTTAATCGCTTTCATAGGAGTTTTCATTGTATTACAGTTTGTACCAGAACCAAAAGATAAAACAATTACGGCTTTAAGTAAAGATATTACTTATTAATTTTACAACAATCTCTTTTTTTTTCTCTTTTCAGTATTTTTATCTTTTGTAAGTTTTTGTTAAATTTATTAAACAAGGATAAACATTTATATAAAATAAGACAAAAACTTTTTTATTGTTGCATCGAGATTAAATTATTAAGGAATAAATGCGATGAAAATGGGTAAAGGATTGAATAAAAAAGGTCTATTTGGGTTTTTATTAATATTTTGTATCTCCTTATTTATTTTCACTACTCAAATTATAGGTGTTAAAGCTCAAGAGCACGATTTAATTTTAAACCTAAATAACAATTTTGAGATGACTCAATTTTCTACCATGAAAGGTTCAAATTCGAGTGTCAGTAATATTGAAATAGAATTGCCAACCACTGAATGGGATATTACCAAAGTGGATTTGGAATTTACTAACCTTACTTTTCAAAAAGAAACCGTAGTTGTTGAAGATACACCTGTTGATTATGAAAGAGTCTATTTTCAAAACACTAATTTTAATAATAGAGGTTTAGCAACTCAAATAAGATTAAATAATCCAGAAATTATTTATGGATTTTTTATTTATGGAAATAAAATTAACGGAACTACTCAAAATATTCAATTACAAATCCGTGGGTACAACGATATAAATAATACGCCAAATTCTACTACTTTCGCTTCTCAAACTCTAAATATGTCAACCACTCTAGGATGGTATTTGCAGAATCTTTCCTCACCTCTCAGTTTAGCTAGTGGAAATTATTTCTTAGTTTTGAATGGGACAAATCTTAGTGCTAGTGGAAATGAATTTAGGTGGTACAATAATTCTAATCCAAGTGATCCATCATTATACTCTACTACTACATTATTAGATAGTGAAATATGGGAAAATGGTTTTGATAATAACACATTTCTTTACAAGATAATTCGAAAAAGCAAGGCTCCTCTTTTTCCAGAAAGTATCAATATGTCTGTTAATATAAATAATCAGGAATATCAAGTAGTAAATGGTGCAGAAGAAGGAAGTGGGAGTTTATCTCAAACATTTCAGGATTTTAGTCTTGAAAGTACAACTCTCCTTTTTGATGTCCAAAATAACGCTTCAAAAGCATTAAACTTCAACATCTCTTATTCCTTATACTTTGAAGAGATTATAACGACCCTGGGTACTGTGAGAATTCAAGAATCGCAAAGCAATCAATGGGTTTTATCCCAGACATTCACTCGCTATACAGATAATTATAGTATTAAATTCAATTTCCCTAGTACCTGGGATAACATAAGCGTGCTTCGAGATGACATAGATGTGACATCAAATATTACTCTTAATTTAATTGAAGGCTATATTTATATTTCAAACAATAGCTTAATTGAAAGTGCGGACTGGGAGATACGGGCTGAATCCCCAAATTTCTCATTTACAATAAATGCCCCAAAAATAGAATATTTCTTGGGACAAGAATTAGGCTTTTCCTTAGTAAGCCCTCGACCTGGAAACTATACATTTATATTGATTGATGCGGCTGAAATTGAAGAATATCGAATCATGAAAACTATACCTCCCGCTACAAATGAATTCACTTATGAACTTCCCTCAAATTCCCCTGACGGAACATATATTGCGTATATTTTTTGGAATAATGGTACCGATGCTGGAGTTCAAATTCAAGATTTTTTAATAAAACTTCCCATCCCCCCTGAATTTGATCCTACCCTTTTGATCGTTATAGGAGTAGTGATAGGCATTATAGCCGTATTGAGTATTGGTTCATATATCGGCATAAAGAAAATGGTGGAAAATCGTAGGTACAAAATGGAAAGAATTTTTGAAAAATGTATTGACATCTTGAACCTTAACTATTTAATCATTACAGATAACAAGAGCGGAGTTGATATCTATTCCGAATCTTTTGGAGAGCAAAAGTTAGACCCAAGTTTAGTCTCAGGTTTTCTACAAGCAATTCGTGAGTTTGGTGCTGAGGTCTCAATTGAAAAAGGATCGAGAACCGTTAAGATAGATTATAAAGATACTGTTATTTTAATGACTGAATTTGTAAATATTAGGTTAATCTTGAATATGAAAGATACTCCTTCCGAGGACTTCTATTACGATATGGAATCCTTAGCTTATGATATATATAAAAATTACGGAAAACAAATTGACCAGTTTCGTGGTAATACAAAGCAATTTGCTGGGATAAAGGATTTAGTGGAGAAGAACTTAAATACTTCATTTATTTACCCTTTAGATATTATTCCCTCAGAAGATATAAAACTAAATCAGAGTGAACGTGAAATGGTCAAAAAAGCATTGAAATTCATGAAAGAACATAATTTCGATTATATCTATTCAATTTATCTATTACCCGAAAACGATTGTTCTCCTAAAGATGCTCAAACTATATTAAGTCTTATCTCAAAAGGAGTTTTTAAGCCTAGAAAAAATCGGTTGTAATTAAAAAAAGTGTTCTATTCGATTTTCCAATAATTCTCATTATTAATTCAAAATTCAGTTTTTGCCAATTTAAAAATAAAAAATTAAAAAAAAATTAGATATTGTTATCAGGGGTTTCAGGAGCTTCTGGTACCACCGAGCTGCCTGGAACTTCTCTCCACTTTTTGGAAAGGAAAATGATGCCAACAATTAGTGCAGGAATGCCTAAAACAATGCAAGTCCACATTATACCTCTCAAATAGGCAAAAATATAGTAGCTATATGTTAAATCACCAGCTACAGTCCAGAAGTTTCCTTCAATTGCAACAACACATAAGAATGCTAAGAAGAAAATGAATCCTGCTGCACCACCGCCTTGATTAGTTTTTTTAGAATGTTTTTCTCTCCTTTCTCGTTCTTTTATTGCAGATTTATCTTCCTCTGGTAAAATTACATACCAGAAAAGTACCGCAACAATTCCGCAAAATACTACGAATGGGAGAACCACGGTTAATAGTTCCCAAAGGATTAAGAAGATGATCCACAAAAGTGCACTACCAAGCGAAAAATCATCAAGAGTCCAAGTACCGCCTCCTGCAATGTCGGGTGCGGAAATGTAAAGCATAAGTACCACAATTGCTCCAACAATAAAGCCCACAATTGCGATTCCAAACACTACTAACGCGTACCAATACTTTTTTATCATTCCCATCCAAAAATTAAATTCGTCACTCATAATTTTCTCATTAAATTTTTTTATTTATAATATCAATCATCAAGAGGCTTAATTATTTAAAATTATTGAATATAGATTATAGAAACTAAATAAAAATATTGTTCAAAATGTTCCATGCAAGAAAATTCGTACCTTTAGTTAATAGAATTTTATTTAATAATTTGTCTTAACACCGTTCTCATATTCTTGAGTTTTCATCTCCGTGAATCGCTCAAATATATTTCATGATGCTTTAGTATATTAGGATCTAGTCTGATCTACGTGTCAGCTAATCAAATAATAGGAGATAATTATACCTTATTATTTAAATACAATAAAAAAGATGAAATTATGAGACCTTAAAATATTTGGATGAAATTTATGGCTAGAAATAAAAAAATTCAAACCATTTTTTATATTGGATTAATCTTTAGCATTATATTGGTATTTACAAACTGTAATAACAATGTTTTTGCTCAAAGCAATGAATTTACTTTAACTAAATCCACTCATTTGAGTATGCAAGAATTTGCTAACAATATCGATACAAAAGAATCTAATTCTTCAATTAGCTTACCTATGCCCTCTCCCACATGGAATTTAACTCAAATACATCTTAATTTTTCTAATATCAGACTTGATCGAGAAACAAACATTATTGAAGATAACACCACTGTTGGTTTTCATACTCTTGGAAGAGATATTAGAGGATTGGGAGTTCAAATAGATATTTTTGAACCTACTAAGATTTTTGGAGTTTACTTATATGGGGTAGCTCCTAATCCAGCGATCGTAGAAGTTACTGAAGTACAAATTAGAGGCTATAATCCAGGTGGTTTAAATCCCGATTCACCAAATAAAACTATTTTTGGTTCTACGGAGTTGAATATGAGTAATGTTTTAGGATGGCATTTACAAACTTTTCCTGATCCCATAGATTTACCTATAGGACAATATTACTTAATAATGAATTATACACAATTAGTATCAATTGAAGGAGAGAATATATATTGGTTTTACAATAATATATCCCCTAAACATCCCGAACTTCATATCTCTTTTTATATAAGGGATCTTGGGATATGGCATTGGACAAGAGGAGACCTTGGCAGTCCATTTCTCCATAAAATAATCCAAAGAACTAATAGAACTTACTTTCCCGAAAGTATAAACATGACGGCTAAGTTAGATAATCAAATCTATAATATTTCAAATGGATTTGAAATTGGTACGGGGAATCTAACAATAGGTCCTATTAATTACAATCCAGGCTCTAATAGACTAAAAGTACAAATACTTAATAATAATTCTGTTGATCTGCTGTTTAATTTAAACTATAATCTTCATCTTAGTAATGTATTTTTTTCTGATGGAGATCTTCTTCTACGTGAAAATACTGCTGTCAATTGGACGCTAAACCCTCATCTGTATAAAATTTATTCAAATTACTCGGTAAAATTTGATTATCCTCAAAATTGGTTTAATCTGAAGGTTTTTAAAGATGGAGCGGATATCACTTCGCAAGTAGAGGTAAACTACACAAATAATTATATATATATCCCTGAAAATGAAATCGATGAAGGGGCTAATTGGGAAATAACTGCAAATTCTCCTAACATTGACTTAAGTTTAAATATTCCGAAGAGAAACTTCGAACCATCTCAAGAATTAAAATATTCTGTCTATGCTCAGAGTTTAGATGGTAATTATACGTTTATCCTCATCGATTCATTGAATTTTGAAATCGACAGGAAAGAGGTTCCCGTAGTTTTAACAGAAACGGTGTATAATTATTCTTTATCAGCAAATCCAAACGAAGGAACCTATACTGCGTATGTTTTCTGGTATAATTTAACCAGTGCAGGTATGAGAATGGAACTATTTACAGTCAATATCGATATTTTTCCGTTGTTAGTTTTTTTGATATCTATAATTGGTTCCATAAGTGCTGCAGTTACCTATACATCCTATAAATTAACTAAAAAAATAAAAAGAGCTCGTGAGGAATATCGAAAAAGCATTTATAATAAGTATATGGACATCCTAAATTTAGAATATTTAATAATAATAGATAAAAATTCAGGACTGAATATCTATGATAAGATTTTTGCCAGTAAAACTATCGATGCTTCTTTAATTTCAGGATTCTTGGAAGCAATAAGAAATTTTGGAATTGATTTAACGGGATCAAATCAGCAATCTCAAACGGTGAAGTTAGAATATCAAGAATCAAAGATTATCATGTCAGAATTCAAAAACTTTAGAATGACGGTGATTATGAAAGAAAATCCATCTGGAAATTTCTTAGATTCAATAAAAAAATTGTCTTATGATATTGAGGATAATTTTGGTAAAGAATTAGGAAGATTTGATGGGGATGTAAGTAAATTTTTTGGAATAAAAGATATAATTGAGCGCCATTTACCAGTAAGCCTAATTTATCCTCTTAAAATAAACGAGTCCAAAGCTGTTAAGTTAAACTCAAAAGAAGAACAGATAATAAAGTTAGCCTTAGGAATTATGAAGGAAAAAAATATGGACTACTTTTTCGTGAGTAACTTAATTTCATTAAAAGGAGAATTTCAAGCAAAAGATGCCGAATTAATTCTTAATCTCATTGAAAAAAAAATATTCCGCCCTACTTTCGAACTTTAAATTCCAATTTCTTTATATATCTAAAAATTATTTAGTAGAAGTTTTTTCTGTCCGTGCTAACTCTGCTTTTTTATCCATGATGGCTAAATAAGTGGCAACTGTATTTTTTGGCGGAACTATATTTTTATCTTTTTTATAAAGCTTGATTGCTTCTGAAGTACAAGTAGGAACACAAGCGCCACATCCAATGCAACGGGCTAAATTGACGACGGCTACAGTCTCCTCTAAATCAATAGCATTCATATTACAACGATCTACACAAACTGCACACCCAATACATTCATCAGGATCCACTTTGGCATAGAAATTTGATGCAAAAAATTGGGCTGGTTCTTCGAGTTTATTTTGATGAGAAAGTACACCACAACAACAACCACAGCATGTACAAATATTCATTGGCCGTTGCGAATTCCCTGGTTGAAGAACTAATCCATCTTCTTGTGCTTTTTCTAATATTTTCAATGCTTCGTCTTTACTTATTTCTCTCCCTAATCCTTTTTCAATATAAACTTTAGCGGCGGTTCTAAAAGAAAAACAAGATTCTCTCAGATCTGTTTTCTTACATGGGTCTCCTGTCATATCCTTACCTGTCCTACAAATACAGTCAGCAACTGCAATAGGCCCTCCAATCTCCTCAATAACTTGCTTTAAATCATCATAAGAGGCAATAACTTGATCATGCTCAACAGATTGTTCAATTGGAATGGTCCGTATTTGAGGTATCTTTGTTCGATTAAATTCATCTAAAAAACCTTGATCAAAATATTCTTCTACTGCATTGAAAAATTCGGGAGTAAGCCGATTTAGCTGATATTCAAACATCCCGATCGCTAAGGGAGCAGCAGCGTAATATTTGACTTCCTCTCCGTTCTCATCTGTTACTCCTCGATTGATCAATCCCTTAAAATACATCTCATCCAATTTTTGCACTAATTCTTCTCTGCTATATTGCTTTAATTTCCGATGCAATTTTTTGACTTTTTCGGGATAAAATCCAAGAGTTAACGCTATTTCAGCTTGTTCTAGGGTAAATAGATGTTTTAAAATCTTAATCTCTATTCCTGATTCCGTAGCAGGATACCCAATAGGCATCTTATCTAAGTGTTCCTGTAACTTTCGGTAAATACCTAAATTATCCACGTCCATAAATTAAGTCTATATTAAATCCTATATAAAACTCATTAAATTGATCTAAAGTAAGATTTATTCAATATTCTGATGGGTTTTATTTCCTCCCAACTATAAGATAATCTAATTTTTTTTCCAGATAGTCTATCTTGAATCCTAATTCTTTCATCTTTTTTTTAATTACCTCAGGATCTAACCAAAGCTCATTACTTTTAAAATATTTTATTGTTTTTTTCAATCCCGATTTACATATAAGTGGTATAAAGCCCAAAATAACTTTCCATTTAGGATAGGCACCATTCTTATCTTTTAGTATGAAAATTCCATTTTTTCTTGTCACTCGATAAACTTCAGAGAGAGTTTTTTCTGCATCATTAAAATCATGGAGACTATTTAAGCAAACTACAGCATCTATATGAGCTTCTTCTATAGGAACATTTTCGGCTGGTCCTTGCTTAAATATAATAGAATTAAAGCCTTTTTCCTTAGCTTTTTCTGACGCAATGCGGAGCATATCTTCAGAAAAATCAACTCCGATTAATTGAGAATTTGGGAATAATTTTGCTATTTCGATTAACAAATATCCCGGGCCACATCCCACATCTAGAATGATGGGATCTTCGTTTTTTATGAATCTCTTAATGAATGTATATATGTCTTTCGCAAATGGTATATATCTCGATGTTTTCATATTTTCAACGGATTTCGCGAACTTTTGAGCATGTTCACCATTCCAAGAATGATGAAATGATTTTTCACTCATAATATTTCTTTGAAATAATATAATCTGTTAAAAATGTTTATCTTCTAAAAAATAATTTTTCATACCTAAAACTAGAAATTTATTCTTTCATTTCAGACATTAATATTTGAATCGCTTTCGCTCTCTCCGCATCTGATATATATTGGAGTTCTTCTCCCCTGAGATTATAATAATCAGGAAATTTAACCAATATAGGTGTCAAAAACGCTTCAATAGAGTTATCCCTGAAGTAGGATAAAAGCGAATCTTTATTTAAATTCATGATTTCTGTACAACTTAACATTTTTCTCTTTTTCCTCACATTTTCTGTATTACTAAAACGTATCATACTTATTAAATCACATTCCTATAATTTAGAGAGACCAATAGAATCTATATAGTCTCTATTTAAAAAAAGAAATGAAATATGTTATTTATTAAATGGATTTGGGATCCATTTTGGAACTGATTTTTTATATTCTTTGTATTGCTGTCCGTATCTAGCTTCAAGAATGCGTTCCTCAAAATTAACCATCCAATTATATATTAAAAAAACGATTATAAACACTCCAATACTGATCAATGATATAGACAAACAAATCAAGGATATATAGATGAGGAGAATCCCAAGATACATTGGATTTCTCACAAATCGAAGAATTCCTGTGTTAATCACATGATCTGGAGGTTCATGAGACTTAAATAAGAGGTTATGAGATTTTATGATAAAGATTAGAGCAATAAAGAAGATACCTGCAAATACGACTAATCGTATTAGTAAGGGAATATAATCGTTTAAAAAGGTAGACATCTGAAAAAACTGTAAATCTAAAAACCATATCACCCAAAATATTACTGGTAAAAGAACATGATAAAGATGCGCGTGTGGTAATTCTCGATCAGATCCAGAATGTCGTTTTATTTCCATATAAAATTCGCCTTTAATAAAATAATTCGTAGATATTAAAATTGAGTTCCTTAACCTTTTAAAGATTTATAGGGTCCAATAATTATTACTAATTCGATTTAAAGCAATAAGAATGATTCTAAGAAAAATAAATCGAGGTTTAAATCCTTTAAAAGTTTCATATTATTATAAATATAGGCATAGATTCCCTCTTCGTTGAAGTATTTAAAACATAGATTGTCTCCTTTTACTTTTTTCAAGGAATTGATGATCTCCTTTAAAATAATTTCTAGATAATCAAGCACTAACTCTTTATCACATTTAATCAGATTAATATCAATGATATTAAACCAAGAATCCTTGGAAAATGATATATTTTTAAGCTCCTCTTGATCCTTGAATTTCATTTTGTTTCCTAAAGCATTATATTTCTTCTCTATGTGATCGATAATTTCACTTTTAGATTTGCTATACATTCGATTTTCAAGGATATTACGAAACATGATCAGAATTTGTTGAAAAATTCCTAATATATCAAAGTAATCAGCCACGTGAGCCACACTTTCCATCTCTTGCCATTGAGTGTTATAATCCTCAATAACTTTTAAGAAAGGTTTGAATACGTTTAAATCGCCTTCCCAGCTTTTTTTGCGTTCCGTTAAAATCTCTTCATACTCCTTGATAAAAGCTTTGCGAATGACATTAAGCTTGCCCATGAGCATTTCAGTTTTTATATGCTTTGTATCAGCTGCTACGAATAAGAGGTTGAATTCGGGTTCCAATATATATATCCATCTTAAACCGCCCATCTCAATGGATTCTAACTCTTCATGAAATTCAACCATTGAAAAATGATAAAATGCAGATAAAAACCCGGATACTATATCTTCATCGGCATCCGTTTTTAAAAATGATTTGTATAATAATTTTATGCCCGATTCGCTATTTAAAATCCAAATTATCATAGTCTTATTATTTTATACCTATAATTAAATGCTTCAACATATTTGAGATAAAGATGTGAATTTAAAGATCGTACCTCATTACAGCTATTAGTATATTAATAAAAATAAACTTTAATATAAAAGTTATAGAAATACACTTTCATTATTTCTAAAAATTAAAACCCTCTATGGTTATTCCTTAAATATAGATTTATAGATCCGAATGAAATTTTTGCCCATAATTTTTTTAATTGCCTTAATACTATATCCCCTTGCCTTTAGTTTATTAACTAGAATTGGTAGGTATGAGACTTCTCTTATTTCCTCCAAACGTCCAACTTTTTCAGGTTCAATGCCTATGCTAATCGTACTTTTACTTATTTCTTGAATAAAATCTCTTTCCACATAATTTAAAAAATCTGGACCAATCCCTACATGCTCTACTCCCACTAAATCAGTTATATAGTCTATATGATCAATTAACCTTTCTATATTTACCTTATTCTTATCCTTATCTATAAAGCCTCCATAGAAATTAATGCCAATTACTCCTTTTTTCCCCGCTATTGCCTTAATTTGCTCATCTGTTAAGTTTCGAACATTATCACATAGTTTTCTAACATTGGAATGAGACGCGATAATTGGGTTTGAATAGTTATTAACAATATCCCAAAAACTGGGCTCAGATATATGAGATACATCTATTACTATTCCTAAGTTTTCTAATTCGTTAATAAATCTATATCCCTTCTCAGTAAGTCCGTGTGGATTATTTACTCCACATCCATCAGCCAGGAGATTTCTTTCATTATGTGTAAACATCACACATCGCAGACCTAACCGATAATAATTTCTTAAAATCGAGAAATCAATACCTATCATACCGGCGCCCTCAATCGCAAACAGAAATCCTATTTTATCCAATTGCGTAACAAGATCGAAATCGGACTTTCTTTTTATTAATACACACTCTCCTTGACTTCGAGCGATTTCTATTAGTTGAGTGTCAATAATCTGAAAGACAGTAAGTGGATCTCGATTATTAACGCCCGGAAATAAATCAAAATCGCCCCCAACGGTCAAGATTTCGATATTTACGCCCCCCTTTCTCAACTCTGGTAGATGAAATTCAATTAGACTGTCTTTTCTGCCATGAAGGTGATCATAAAACGCTTTAAGAGCATAATCTGAATGTGCGTCAACTACCTGCATTTTAGCGTTACTTCTTTTCATATAGGGCTCTCTAGTTATAATTAGAAATTATTTAATACTTTTTTAAGAATGCATTTAAATTTGTTGTTGTTTATAATATCTAAATATCCTATTCAAATAAATCCAATTAAGTAACTTTATTAAAAGGGAATTCGATTAGATAATTAAAAATCTTTACAATTGAGATAATTAGGCTCTAAATCATTATAGTTTTAAGTGAAATACGGTGAAGTTTAATAAATATTATTTCAAGGTATGTATTGTCGGTGATACGGGTGTGGGCAAAACAACCTTATTACATCAGTATCTCAATAAGAGATTTAAATCAGATGCGGAAACAACGATAGGTTCAAATTTCTTTGTGAAATATGTTAAACTTCCCAACGCAAAACAACTAATCACCCTTCAAGTCTGGGATTTAGCAGGCCAAGAACACTTTAAATGGGTTCGAAGTGCCTTCTACAAGGGCGCAAGAGGAATAATATATGTATATGATTTAACGCAAAAAGAAACCTTCTATAATTTAATCAAGTGGAAAGAAGAAGTCGAATCAGCAATTGGTATAGTTCCGAATGTCTTAGTTGGAAATAAACTGGATTTAATTGAATCCCAAAATACGAGTATAGATTATGAAGAATGCCTTTATTTAAAAAATAATTTAACAGCACGGTACTATTATGAGACTAGTGCGAAATATGGGACTAAAGTAGATGAAGTCTTCTTAAAATTAACTGAGCTTATGTTTAAAATCTACCAAGAATAAGTCCCTTAAATAGTACCGAACATCTTCGTGATAATTAATATATGAAATTTGATTCTAGATTAATTATCAATTTCTAAATTAATAGGAGACTCATTATGAATCAAGTAAAGGAAAATTCTAAAGTAATGGAATTGGAAAAATTAGTTGAATATCAACAAGGAACTGTTGTAAGTCGCACTTTAGTCACTAAAGAAGCAGGAACGATAACGCTCTTTGCTTTTGATAAAGGAGAAGGATTGAGTGAGCACACCACTCCATATGATGCAATGGTTTGTATTTTGGAAGGAAATGCAAAGATCATCATATCTAAAAAAGAATTTCACTTGAATCAAGGCCAAATGATCATTATGCCTGCAAATGAACCACATGCTTTACATGCTTTAGAACGTTTCAAAATGATGCTGATAATGATCAAATCAAAGTAGATTGGTCTCTTAAATTTCTGTTTTTTTATTAAGAGAATGAGAAATTAATAAATAGCATTAAATCATCTTTGACTATCAAGGCAAAATTTTTTCTTTAAAACTAGTATATGGAGATATTTGAGTTTGGCAAAATATTGCATTGAATGTGGAAGAAGTCTTGATTCTGATTGGAATGTGTGTCCTGATTGTGGGACTCCAATTTATAAAGGAACATCTGATGATTTAATAAAAAACTCTACCTTTCAAACAGTCCCTTATTATCAACAAGGTGTCCCAGTTGAACAAGGGAAAAGACCGATTGAAATCATAAACGAATATATGTGGGTTCTATATCTCATTGCAGGGATAATGGGACTACTGGCAATACTGGCTCCAGCGGGCGTATATCAAATAACCTATTTTGGAGTTGTCATAGAATCATGGAACATGTGGATCTACGGATATAACGTATTATATGACTATATGGGAGGTAATCTAACGTTTTGGACGGATATGCCGATACCATTTTATCTTTCGATTGCTACAACTTTTATTATATTAATTATTGGGAGTTCAATTATCATAAGTGCTTTACGATTGAGGAAAAGGGAAACTAAAACCTCTGGATTTATACTTGGATGTGGAATTCTTCTCATCTTAACGGCGGTGGCTTATATAGTAATCTTTCATGTTTATACGCTACTTTATAGTGGTAATTCTATATGGAATTTATTGACTCCTGGTTTTGGTCTTGTCGGACAGTTTATTAGTGGACTTCTAATTATTATCGGTCATATAATTATTAGAAAATCACATTAATAATTTGCGCTGGTGTGATTTTAAGAGAGGACAAACTGAACTGCAGCCTCTAAATGAATTCTAAGAGTGTCAAATAATGGAATATCTACATCATCTTGTTGAATTAGTAAGGGAATTTCAGTGCAACCAAGAATTATACCTTCCGCGCCATTAGCTTTCAGATCATGGATGATATCGAGAAACTCAGATTTGGTGGCATCAAGAAAAATGCCTTGAGCAAATTCATTAAAAATTTTATCATCTATATACTCTATTTGCTTAGGGCTAGGCAATAGTACTTTTAAACCATATTTATTTTCCAGCGTCTTCCTATAAAATTCGCCTTCCATTGTAAATTTCGTCCCTAGTAAGCCAATAGTACCAATCTTATAGCGTTTTATCTCTTTCGCGGTTTCATCGACTACATGAATCAAGGGAATTGTGATCTCAGCTATAATTTTATCTGCGACTTTATGTGCTGTGTTAGAACAAATTACTATTGCATCACATCGTGCATTTTCAAGTTTTTTACTAATACCAATTAAAATCTCTGCAACAACATCCCATTTTTGTTGTTGTTGAAGCCGATAAATGTCATTAAAATTTACTGAATATAAAATAAGTTCAGCGCAATTCCATCCACCTAATTTTTCCTTTACTAATTCATTTATTATTCGATAATATTCTATTGTACTCTCCCAACTCATGCCTCCAATTAATCCGAGAAGCTTCATATCTATTATATTTATCCTCTTCTTATTTTATTTATAAATTAATTATTTAAACAAATTAATTTTATTACCAATAGGATCTTCCCCGCCACGTATCTTTCAAATCGAAATTCATTAATTCTTCGGGATAAGGGTTGAAATATGTTTGATCTTTTAGATATACTTCATTAAATCGAACAATCCAGGATTTTAAGAGATTTTGGAGTACAAATAATGGAATCCAACCGGTTCGATATTTTTCTAATTCATCTAAGAAAAATGCTTTTTCTTCCCCCGAAAGATTCTTTTTAAAAAATCCAAGGGAATGCATTAAGACATTGATATGTGCGGTATAGACGGGTGGATTTTGGAGTAATTTATTTAATAATTCTTCATAATTAGTAATAACTCTTTCAAAGGATAATTTCTGTGAATTGGCTACTATTCTTCCCATGTCGCGCATGATATTTTGATTGTATGCCATAAACAGGAATTTATTTTTTGTATGGAATTCTACTAATGCAGTTTGAGATTTGGAGTTTTTAAGATTATGGAAGTCTGCTAATGTATAAAGTTTAATAAGCCAATGCTCCCTTATTCTAAAATTTGTCAATCTTCCCTCAGTCTCTATAGCTTTAGTCGGAAAATTATTGAGAACCGCACGTCCAAATAGTCCTGGACCCGTTTGAAGTTTTGGGGCACCCTTTTTTGCAGATTGATAGTGTTTTGTCTGAAATAGACCACAAGAGGGTGATTGTGATTTTAAAATGAAGCCATCTACATGTTGTAGTGATTTTAAATATTGTTCTGCAAAGTTAGTCATCTCTTCGGTACAATCACGATTAGTTTTCGGTTGAATCATCTTAAGATTATCGTCTTCAAGTACTATCCTCACAGGCTCTCGTGGAATACCTAATCCTATTTCAACTTCTGCACAGACGGGTTGAAATTCTACGTAGTTCTTTAAAATTTTTACTACATCACTCGAGATGGTATATCCATTCCATCGACAATAGGCAAATTCAATGCATTTACTCACTACTACTATAGGTTTCTGAAACTCTGACATTGTTTTTCTCTATTATTTATTATTTTTATATTTTTCAATATAGTTCTGGACATTAAATTTTCTTTTCATTCCTTTATAACTCATATATCTTATCTTTCCAAAAATGTTTCTTTCCTTCCATGCACGATCATGGACTCCGCCAATTGACCACGCTATTCCTGCATATCCATTTGGATCACGACCATCTAATTCGTATTTATCGTTTAGATGTATAGCAATTTGCATTGCATCTTCTGGACTTTCAGTCCATTCAAGAATTTTTTTAGCCCAGTACATCCGCAAATAGCCATGCATTTTTCCTGTTTTTAGCATTTGTAATTGTGCAGCATTCCAAAGGTCGTCATGAGTTTTAGCGGTTTCAAATTCTGTAAGCGAATAGAGGAATTCTCTATTATCTTTTTGATGTTTATTTATAGTTTGCCGTGCCCAAGGATGAAAACATTTTACATTGTCATAATCCTCACAATAAAAACAAAAATTATCGGACAATTCCTTTCGGACAATAATTTCATCATAAAAAGTACCTTTTAGATTGGATAATGGTTTTATCTTTGTTGCTTCTAAAACCACTCTCTGAGAAGAGATCTGTCCAAAGTGTAAATATGGAGAGAGATTAGACGTGCCATCAGTATTGGGATCATTTCGATCTCTAACATAATTCTTTAATTTTTGTTTGATAAAAATATCCAATATTTTCCTTGCCTCATTTTCTCCAGGTTTAATCCAATTCACTTTATAATTTGAATCTTCAACATTAATACAATTTTTTAATTTTTCCCACTTATTATTATAGCTGTTATCCTTCCATTTATGAGGATGTTTGCTCAATTCTGGAAACTCCACCTTAAATTCGGGCAAATACTTTTTTATTTTCGAGCGTAAAGTGTAAGCTGCATACTCTTTCTTATCGGAAGAAATCCAACAAGGAATAATATTATGAGCATCTACTTCACATAACGTTATTTTAATATTATCCTTTAAATTTTCAATCCAATTTCTCTTAATTCGTAGAGGAGAGAAATCCATTACCACTAATCCAATCCGATTGTCTTCAATAAATTGACTCAAAATTACTTCTGGTTCCCCAACTAATATAATAAAGGATATATTTAGTTCATTTAATGAAGCCTCTACTAATCTTAAGCCTTCCAGCATAAACTCGAAATTTCTATAAAGCGCCCCTAAAAACTTTGATTGTAAGCAAAAAATTACGATTAATGGTTTTTTATTTTTTAATGCAATTTCTTGGGCATAAATCAAAGCCCAGTTATCTCTTGCTCTTTGATCTCGGCTCATCCAATAAATTATAGGTCCATCAATCTTCTCTTTTGAAAGAAATCTGACTCTTCTCTTATCCATGATTACTCTAAGTATTATGTATTTTTTTTAGATAATTATTTGCTCTTTCAAGGTGCAGTTTTAATTTATCTTTATCCATTCGCTTCATAATGTTGACCATCATACTCATTCTCGGGTTTTTTTTTATTTCATCTTGATGCTTATGAATAAATCGCCAATATAGACCATCCCAGATCTGACACCAATCGCTTTTGGTATAATCACTCATCTTTAATATATAATTGGAAGAGCTGATATATGGTTTCGTGGTAATTAACCCTCCATCTGCATTTAGACTCATGCCATAGACATTTGGGACCATTACCCAATCATAAGCATCGATAAACAGCTCCATGAACCATTTATAAATCGCTTTAGGTTCAATTTCGCATAAATTCATAAAATTCCCAAGGACCATTAGTCGTTCAATATGATTTAAATAGGCGGTATTCAATAGTCGTTTGATCAGATTATCCACAGGCATTATATTTGTACTTCCTTCATAGAACGCTTTTGGTATGGGATATCTATGGTTCCAATAATTTGAATTACGTTGTTTAACTCCTTCAAGTACATAAATTGAACGCATGAATTCTCTCCATCCAATTATTTGTCTAATAAAGCCTTCTAAAGAATTCATAGGGATCTTATTCTTTTTTGCGAAATTTAAACTGGACTTGATGACGAAATTGGGTATTAATAATCCGCTATTCAATAATGGAGATAATAATGAATGAAAGAGGAGCGATTCGCTTTCTTTTAATGCATCTTCATAAGGACCAAATAAACTAAAGCGATCCTTTAAGAATCTATTGAACCATAATTGAGCATCTTTATGAGTAACTGGATAGAAAAAATGTTCACTATTCCCTGGATTTTCTGGAAATTTTTGTTCGATATAGATTTTAGCATTCTTAAGAAAATTAGACTCTTTAATAACTGGCATTTGAGGAATTTTAAGTTCTTTAGGAATTTTTTTTCGATTTTCAGTATCATACGTCCATTTTCCTCCTTTTGGCTTTCCATTAGAAAGTAGAATATCTAAGCGTTTTCTCTGAGTTATATAAAATGGAGTCTGCTGATAAGATTTCTTGTTTTCGAAATATTTTTTAATTAAGGCCTTAGTATTAATGAAAGCAGGAGTTTCCATTATATTCAAATCAATTTGATACTTTCTGGCTTCTAAATTCATTCTTTTTTCAATTGCCCAATCTACTGGATCCAGTAAAAAAATCTTAACAATACCATCTTTATTTAATGTTTGAAAGAGATGAGGGATTGATCCATTTTGAATATCTTGTCCATATTGTAATTGATATTCTAAATATTTAACCTCAAATTTTCTGTCCAGTAAAAAAGATTCATAATATTTCATTGAAGCGCGGTGAAATATTAATTTTTTCTTATGAAACGATGCTGAGAATTGAGCATCACCAAAAAATAACGAATCTTCAGTCAAGTAGATTCTTCTTTCATCCTTAAAACAAGGATTTTCCTCAAATAATTGATGCGGAAAACATATTAATGCTTCATTCATTTGAATTCTTCTTTCTTAGTATGTAATTTATCTCCACTTCAACTGCAATTTCAATAGGAGTGTATTTTATGTTTAGTTCACTAACCATTTTATCATTATAATCCTAAATTGTTCTTCATTAATTACCAACATTCATAATTTAATGAAACTATCATTTATAATCCATAAATCGAGCCTCAGTTATTCGAATTTTAGAGATTTTCTAACCAACAATGAGAATATAATAACGATTAACGTGAGTATTGCTGTAAAATAGAAGGCAAAACTGAGATTGATATCTGCGAGAAACCCGCCTATTATGGGACTCACGAAAAATCCAACCCCTGAGGAGGTTTCAAAATAACTGCTGTACTTTGATGAATCTTCTACAATATTTTTGTATATAATCAATTTAAACGAAAATATATATAAGATCGAACCGAAAAAACCGAAACTGACAAATAATGCCCCAAATATAAATATATTGTCAAATATGTCCAAGAATACGAATATTACAAGCATTGCTGGTAAGGAATAATAAAACATCTTCTTCAGTTTTCTTATCGGAAGTATGCTTAATTTTGAAATAGATATGGTTTGAGTGGTCATCCGAAGAAAATTCAAAAGATAAGTAGTAAACACAGCAAAATTTAATGCATCCGATTTTATAGGATAGAGTAATATTAAAGAACCAATTAGAAATCCATAAAACCCAATTACGTAAAGCGGTAGATAAAGGGGAAATGTAATTTCTTCTCTTTTACAGTTTGCTTTAAGTTGATTCGTAATCACTATTTCTTGCTGTTTCTCTTCCATCTCCTTTTTTTTCGGATCTTGAAATAAAATTGTAAAAAATACTAATAAAATAGAATATATCAGTGTAAGCAAAAATATTAATTCAACTAACTCAATTATGAATAAAAGAATGGTTCCAATTAAATAACTGAAGATAGCTCCTGAATTCCACGCAACATTATACCTATTAATCAATTTGTCTTGTTCAGATTCGTCCTCACAGACTTCTTCGGTTTTTGAAATGATTGAGATGCTCGTTATGAGCACCGGCCAGAATAAACCGATTAGGAATCCTTCCATGATGAGTAATGCGTATACTAACCATGGTTGAAGGGAAAATTGAAACATAATTTGAATAATACACGTCCCTGAAACCGAAATCAGTATAGAATTTTTAATTCCTATTTTTTGTGGTATGTTTTTTAATACCACCGGTGAGAAAAGGTAAATCATGGAAGTGCCAGAAGTGATTATTCCAATCAAAGTAGGATCTAAGTTTATACTTATGAAATATAAGGGGATAGCTAACTCTAATGTGAAACTTACAGCTACTCTCAGAAAAGATATGAAGATGATCGGATACATTCGATAGTTATTTGTGCTGCTTGACATGATATTAGATGATCAAACTTTATTTATTCAAATCATTTGACAGAAAGACCTCCATCAACTGGAATAATTGTTCCAGTGACCCAAGATGATTTATCAGATGCAAGATATAAAATAGCATCAACAATATCCTCTGGTTTTCCTATTCTTCCTAAAGGATGCATTTCATTTGAAATTTTGAGTGCTTTATCATTAGTAGTTAGTTTAGCATTGGCAGAAAGTGGTGTATCGATCAATCCTAAAGCGACTCCATTAAATCGTATCCCTCTTGAAGCATAGGTTATTGCAGCTGAGCGAATCATACTTTCAAGCCCCCCTTTCGCTGCACTGATGGCTTCATGATTTCTTAATCCTTTCGAAGCTGCAACTGAAGAGATAATCACAATCGAACCTTTTTTCTTTCGCATCATACTCCGAATAACCTGTTTTATTGCTAAGAACGCGGATGTAAGGTTGATTGTGATCGTTTGTTCAAATTCCTTTAATTTTAAGGTATGAAGTGGTTTCAATATAATAGATCCTACAGCATGAATTAAAATGTCGATCTTTCCAAATTTCTGCTCTGCCAGTTCGACCACTCTCTTTAAATCATCTTCTTGGGTAACATCAGCTTCAATTGAAATAGCATTATCTAACTTACACTCTAAATTTTGTAAATTTTTCTCGTTTCTTGCGACTAAAACAATTTTTGCCCCCATTTTAGAAGCATTTTTCGCAATAACTTTGCCTATTCCCCCTGTCGCTCCTAATAACAAAATTACTTGATTTTCAAACATAAAAATCCAAGGTAAATTATTTTAAAATATAGAAAAGCATTTTTTTTATAATCTATAAATGAAATAATAACACTCTAGTGTTTATATTTTTAAGAGCATTCTTTTAAGTTTATCGCTACATTTCTCCCACTCATAATCAATATCAACAAAATTCATGGTGAGTTAGATAACATTAAATCCTAAAAAATATTCCTTCTTGAGACCTGATCTTAAAATCTGTCGTATAATCAATGGTATGTGGCAAGTATCCGGTTCTCATGGATATATTGATAATGAAAAAGCAATTAGATCTATGGGGATATACGTAGATAAGGGATTTACAACATGGGATCTGGCAGATCATTATGGACCTGCTGAAGATTTTGTTAAAATTTTTAGAGAGCGACGTATGAATATCAAAGGAGCCGATTCACTCGATGGAGTAAATTTCTTCACAAAATGGGTTCCTCGTCCACAAAACATTACAAAGCAGGTTGTACAAAAAGCCATAGATATCTCAAGAAAACGGATGGGTATGAAGGCGTTGGATATGCTGCAATTTCACTGGTGGGATTACCAAGATAATAATTATCTTAAGGCTATCGAATTTTTGAATGAACTAAAAGACGAGGGGACAATAAAATATTTAGGATTAACTAATTTTGATACAGTACATGTTAAAAAATTTCTCGATATGGGCATTGAGATTGTATCCAATCAAGTTCAATATTCTTTAATCGATCGACGTCCTGAAAAACGCATGCTCGAACTATGTAAAAATCATAATATTAAGCTTCTGGCTTATGGAACCTTGTGTGGTGGATTATTATCAAAAAAGTACTTGGGACAACCCGAACCATTTAACGAGCAACTATATACCGCATCTCTATACAAATACAAAAACATGATCGATCGCTGGGGAGGTTGGAAACTTTTCCAAACATTATTGAAGAAATTGGATGAAATTGCAAAAAAGTACAAGGTATCTATAGCGAATGTTGCCGTTCGTTATGTACTTGAAAATCCTATCGTTGGAGGTGCAATCATTGGGGCTAGATTAGGCATTTCTGAACATATCGAAGAGAATGAGAGAGTTTTCAATTTTTCTCTAAATCCAGAAGATCTCGATCAAATTAATGGGGTTTTACTCAAGTCCAGAGATTTAATGAAAATAATTGGGGATTGTGGAGATGAATATAGATAAGCAAAATGATAAAAAGCAAGCGGTTTATTATCAAAACATTCCAGATCAAAAAGAATTAACTACCTTTCTCAAAGATTTAGACACCCTTCACTTCCATCAAAAAATCACAAACAAAGCATTAAATATTGCAAAAGAACTCCCAGAAGTTGAAGCTGCTTTATTGCTTGGGTCTCTTGCAGTAAATACTGCAGACATTTTTTCTGATGTGGATTTTTATGTGCTCATAAAGGATAAAAAACATAGGGAAAAAATAAAAGACTATTTTCTTCAAAATCTTACCAAAATAGGAAAACCAATACACATTTTTGGATCAAATGCCTATCCAAACAGCTCAATTGTGTATTTGAAACCATTTATCAAATTCGAGTTATTAATTGAAGATTATAAAATACTGGTTAAAAATTGGAGAGTTGGGAAAAAAGCTAAATTATTATTTGATCGCAACGGATTAGGTGCGAAATTAATGCAAGCTGCAAATGAGCTTACGTTTAACTTAGAGAAATATGAGTTAGAAATTCAGAATGTAGCTATCGAATTGCCTAGTTTTTGTTATAACATCGCCGGATATATGTTAAGAGGGGAATATATAACAAGTATTGATTTCATTGCGTGGATTCGACGATTACTTTTACGAATTTGTGGTTTTTTTCTTGAGATGTGGGATGAAGGTACAAGAAGAGCTGAAATCAGATTCCCTGATGAAATCCTAAACTATTATCATAAATGCATTGTGAAGAATGTAAATGGAATATGGCAAATCTTGCATAATATTCTCGATTGGTATTCTAATTGGTTAGTTCCCAGATTTGAAATTCATAATTTTTCACATGCAAATGATGAGGTCCCAATTATTCGATATCTGCTAAACGAATCAGAAAGAATTTATACTACAAAAAAATGAAGTTCAAATAGATTCAAATTTATACTTATATCATACGAAAAAAGAATAATTTGGTGAGATAAGGTGTATTGGTTTACCGCAGATTTTCACTTATCGCACAAAAATATCATAAAGTATTGTAATCGTCCCTTTAAAGATGTTGAACAGATGGATTCTGTCATTCTTACAAATCTTGAGAACTCTCTTGAATCTGGAGACACTCTTTATTATTTAGGAGACTTAACCTTTAAAGAAGAGATTGCCAAAGAGTTTTTTAAAAGATTTAATGATCTTAAGATTTATTATATAATCGGTAATCATGACAATATTAAAGTTTTAAATGTTGCTCAAAAACATTGTAAAAAAGTAGCGAATTTGATTGATATCGAAATAGAGGGAATTTCAATTACGTTATGCCATTATGCAATGCGAATATGGAACAAAAGCCATTTCAATGCTTGGCAACTTTATGGACACTCCCATGGAACACTTAATTCATTAGGAAAGCAATATGACGTGGGTGTGGATAATAATGGCTTTAAACCAGTTTCTCTTGATAGTTTAAATACAATATTGGCAAAAATGCCAAATAACATCAATTTTATTCCTCCCGAAAAGAGAGAAAGAAATATTAGTATGTAGTTTTCTGATTTAAACCGCAAATTTTTTTTATTTCGTTCGATTTTTTAGTTCACGATTATGGCATTTGCGAATAAAGATATTTATGTATTTTTTGATGATGGAGATGTTCTAAATAACAATAAGATCCGAGGTAAACAATGGCAAAAACTAATTGGAGAATTCTTGGCTCCTTTATTTGGAGGAAATCCTGAAGAATGGGGTTTAGCTAATGCCAAGATAATTAAAGATTTCATAAATAAAGGAATTCCGACCTTGATGTATGAACATAAAGAAAAGAATCATGGCCAATTTATGGAATGGTTTAGAGAAAAATGGATTAATGATATGTTTGATTATGTTGGAATTGATCGGCCAGATCATGGGGATTATAAACAAATTTATTATGAAACAGCAAAATTTGTAGATCTTCGAGTAAGATCTGCTTTTCCAGGGGTAATTGGTACTATCAAAACCTTATATAATGACGGCTTTCATCTTTATACAGCATCTGGGACCGAATCAATTGAATTGAACTATTATTTAGAAGGAATGGGTATTCGCCCATATTTTAAAAAATTATATGGACCTGATCTAATTAATGTCCTTAAAGTAGACAATAATTTTTATGAAGCGATATTGAAAGATTTAGAAATCCACCCAAATCAAGCAATCTTTATCGATGATAAACCATATTATTTAAATATAGCTAAAAAAGTCGGAGTACATGTCATTCAAGCATGTCTAACAGGAGAATTCAAACCTGAATTTGAATATTTTGTAAAAGATATGAAAAATTTACCCAAAATTATAGAAAAACTAAGCGATAACGAGCTCTAAGGCCTGGTAATGATTGTTTTCTATATGATATTAAATAACATAAATTCTTAATTTTCCTAGCATTCCAAAATATTAAGATTCTAATATATTTGTTTCAAACATTGGATGACTATGGATATTAGCCACGATTTTATTAAAGTAATAAAAATAATTGACAATAAATTTGAACTCCCATCAGTAGATAAAATTTTTATTCCGAGTCAAGCAGACCTAAATAGTGATCGCAAGAAGGCTAATTTTGGTGCAATTAAATTAACAGATGGTTCTACCGGCATCTTTTTTATAGGATTGGATAAGGATTTTCATGAAATTGCACAAAAAACGGATCTTGCAAAATTATCGAAAGAAGATCCTTTCCATTTGGCGTTAAATTTTAATGAAGAAAGCCTGTTTAAAAGAACAATTGGATTAGGAGCTATCAACGCGATTAGTCACTTCCTTTTTACCCGTTCAAACTTTCAATTTACTCCCTCAAATCATATCATCAACGATATAAATGTTCAGCGTCAAGACATAATTGGAATGGTTGGATATTTTCCCCCTTTAGTAAAAAAAATCAATTTAATGGGAAATAAACTAGTAATTGTTGAACTTAAGGAAGAATTGACGAAAAAAACTTCTAACTGGGAAATTACCTTAGATACAAGTAGACTTGCAGAGTGTAATAAAATTATTTGCACTAGTACTACTCTTATCAACAATACTTTGGATAACATACTAAATTTTACTCGAGATGCTAAAATTCTTGCGCTTATTGGACCCACTGCGGGATTTTTACCTGATCCAATATTTCAGAGAAAAGTTGATATCATTGGAGGTAGCATTGTGAATAATTCAGAACTCTTTCTTGAACGTATCGTCCAAGGTGAACGATGGGGGGATAGTGTTTTAAAGTTTGTGATGACAAAAGAAACCTATCCAGGAATTAAAAACCTAATTAAGCTTGCAGAAATATGATGTTAATAAGTATAGACTTTTTAATGAGTTGATTGTAAAATGGATAAAGATATTGGTTTAAAAATTTATACCGATGGGGCTGCCCGCGGTAATCCCGGTCCTGCTGCCTCAGCTTTTTTGATAGTTTCCGGAAATGAAATAATCCACCAAAATGTGGATTATATTGGAACAGCAACTAATAATACTGCGGAATATAACGCAATAATAAATGCGTTAACTACAGCTCAAAAATTCCATAAGGGCCGTATCCAAATATATACTGATAGTAAATTGGCTGTGAATCAAATCACTAATAAGTGGAAAATAAATTACCCTCATTTATTAAATTTAGTAAAGCAAATACATCGATTAATGAAAAAATTTGAAAACGTTGAAATATCTCATGTGACGCGCGATCATCCTTATATTCAAAAATGTGATCAGTTATGTAATGAACAGCTTGATGCAGAAACTAGACCTTAGCCATGAATAAATATAAGAAATTCTAATCCTTCTATGAAAAGAAAAAAGAAGAGGATTGTAACATAATTTACAATCCGGATTCAAGCAAAATAAATCAGATAAGAATATAGGAAAATTATGTATTGGTTAAGGCAACTTAAATTTAACTTTTTTATTTTGCTCAAACAATCTTAGTTCCTAATTTGTTTCACATCTATTTAATAATATTCTCTATAGAATAGTGTGAACACTATATACTATAAATATTTTAGTTCTTCACTATACGCACTCAAGTAAAGAAAATTTATTCCAAAGATTAAATTGTGTGGATTTTTCTAATCAAATCGATTGAGCATTAATTTTGCAATGGTATTAAAAATCAGCTCAATATTCTCACCAGTTTTACTAGAACATTCTATAAGCGTATTAAGTTTCCGAGACTTAGCGATTTTAATTCCTTCTTCTTTTGAGACTCTTCGTTCTTGTACTAAATCTGATTTTCCTCCTACTAAAATGATAGGAAATTCTTCCTCAACTTCTTCAACCACAGATAACCAATCATCGACATGGGCGAGTGAGGAATAATTTGTAATATCATACATAAAGATCCCACCACTAGCTCCTCGGATATATTTTGGGAGGAGAAACCTGAATCGTTCTTCTCCTCCAAAGTCCCAGATCTGTAGTTTAATAGTTTTTCCATCAATTACTATTGTTTTTATTTCAAAGTCAACTCCGATTGTCATTTGAGTGTCCGATATAAACAAATCGGTGACATATCTCCTCAACAGAGTGGTTTTACCACTCCCTGCATCACCAAATATTATTACCTTAAAGATTGCATCGTACATTTTCCACACACCACGAGGTTATATATAATTAAAATCGTTTCGGATTACGTCAACTTAAATAAGATATTTTTCGGAGAAGATTGGTATATACTAGGCTCAACTGAAGCATCATAACCAGATTTTCGACATAGTTATTATATATCTATACTTTAAAATCTCTGTTGTTAAAAAACTTTTATCATTAGATGAATAAATCCGAAGAGATGATAAATTGGTAATATAATATTATATATTCTACACCCTAAAATATACATATGAATAGTTTTGAACGAATATGGGTAGCGTTAAATCTTGAAGAACCCGATAGAATTCCGACGCATACAATTAATATTGATGGTAATGTGGCAGATCAAATATTAGGAAAGCCCGAAAGGAACGCATTTGATGTATTTGACGAGTTACAAGAAAAATATCCCGAAAATTGGATTGATAAGATTAATGAAATTCTCAACGATATTGAGATAACGGTATTTGCGAAGTGTGTGAGAGCTGGACATAAAATAGGCTTTGACGGGGTAGGAATCCAATATATACCTTTCATTTTTGAATCTCGGGAGGAAATGACGGATATCTTCGGAAAACGACATAAAGTTAAAAACATAGATGGTAATCCTTATCCTGATTACTATGGGGGATATATCAAAAACAGAGAAGTTTGGGAAGATTATCCAAAACCTGATCTAAAAAAAGAATATAAAGAAGCTAAAAAATTCTATAAAGGAGTTCTGAGAAAGTGCCGAGATATAAAAGAGGAAATTTGCATTTTTGCGCAAAATGCACTAACTTCTGTCTTCCCACCCGTATGGCAGGGTATGGGAATGACCAATTTCGCTCGAGCTCTTAAGAATGATCCAAAACTCGTTGAAGAGCGTTTTAGATTTACTACCGATTTTACTTTAAGTGTGTTTGAGGCGTATAAAGATTGTGGCGCAAAAATATTCCTTGAAGGAGGGGATATAGCTCATTCACATGGGCCTATGATTCATCCAAAATATTTTGATAAGTATCTGCTTCCCTGTTATCAAGAAGTAGCTGATAAAATTCATGAGTGGGGTGGTAAATACATATTGCATACTGATGGCGATGTCACCTCTCTTTTAGATTTTATTGTGGAATCGCGATTTGATGGGCTTCAATGTCTTGAGCCACCATGGGTAGATCCCTACCTCGTAAAAAAGAAAATTGGCGATAAAATTTGCTTATCAGGTAATATCGACACAAGGCACATCCTAGTTAAAGGCTCGAGAGAAGAAGTAGAAAATGCAGTGAAGGAAGCTATCAAAGCGTTAGGTTATGGTGGAGGATATATGCTCTCTCCCGCGAATTTTCATCCCGCAATGAATGTACCTCAACTTCAATGGATGATTGAAGCTACTAAGAAATTTGGAACCTACCCTTTACAATTATAGGCATAGGAAGATCTAAAAAGATTCATACCAAAATTTTTATTAACTCTCATGCTGATTTTAAATAAATCAAGTTATATTACAAAATGAAGAAAAATGGTTAGACCGAAAGTAATTTTACCTGAAAAAGGGTTGTCGGAAAAGGAAATCTTACATTCTATTGAGGACATCCGTAAAGATGATATTGTATGGGAAGAAGGTCGAGTATGGAGTTTAGTTTACCATGCATCCGATGAACATACGCAGATGTTGAAAAAAATTCACAATATGTTCTTTTCTAAGAATGCTTTAAGTCCTTTAGCTTTTCCAAGTCTCAAGCAGTTTGAAACCGATGTTGTATCTATGACAGTCGATTTACTTCATGGTGATAAGAGATGCCGTGGGAGTTTGACTTCTGGGGGTACTGAGAGTATTCTAATGGCAGTAAAAACCTATCGAGACTGGGCGCGGAAGAAATTTCCAAATATAAAGGAACCCGAAATGGTCGTACCCAGCTCTGCCCATCCTTCTTTTGATAAAGCATCAGACTATTTTGATGTAAAAATTGTAAAAGTCCCCGTTGACAAGGATACACACAGAGCTGATGTTCAAGCAATGAGAGATGCTATAACAGATAACACGATTTTTATAGTTGGTTCTGCATGTGATTTCCCACGAGGGGTTGTAGACCCAATTACTGATTTAGCATCAATCGCATCTGAACATGGTATAGGAATGCATGTGGATTCATGTTTAGGAGGATTTATGCTCCCATTTGTTAAAAAACTGGGATATCCCGTTCCCGATTTTGATTTTGCAGTTCCAGGGGTAACATCCATGACGATTGACGTTCATAAATACGGATATGGTGCTAAAGGCGCCTCCTTAGTGTTATATCGAAAAGAAAGATTATGGAAGCACCAATTTTCTGTCTACATTGATTGGTCGGGAGGTGCTTATATTGCAACTACCATGCGAGGAACCCGACCTGGCGGCCCTATCGCCGCAGCATGGGCTGCAATGAACTCACTTGGGATGGACGGATACATGAAGCTTGCGGATAAAGTCATGAAAACGACGAAAAAAATTATTAAGGGAATTAATGAAATTCCTGAAATTTATGTTCTTGGTAAACCGGTGATGAGTGTACTATCATTCACTTCTGACGAGTTTAATATATTCCAATTGGGAGATCTATTAGATGAAAAAGGTTGGCATTTGGATAGAATCCAATTTCCATCTGCACTCCATATTATGGTCAATCCTCATCATGCAGATATCGTTGATACATTTTTACAAGATCTAAATGATGCTGTAGTGGAGGTTCGCAAGAATCCCGATAAAATAAAAGATGGAGAGGCTGCAATGTATGGTTTAATAGCAAGTCTACCTGATCGCGGAAAAGTCAAGGATTTCGTCTTAAATTTCTTGACAAACCAATATAAAATCCAATAAAATATCCTCTTTTCCTTATTTTTTCTCCGTTTTTACTTTCCTTCATTTAGTAATTATTATACAAAACTTTTTTAAGAAAAATATGCAGAGTGATCATAAGAAATCAATTTCCGAAATACAATGGGAAACAACAAAATTATAAAACAAGTTTTATTGTTCGGTATTCTTATTAGTATGTTTGTGGCTTTTTTTCCCGTAGTTGAGGTTAAGTCATTTGAATATGAAGATGTCACATTGGATATAAATGCACTTTTTCAATTTCAGAATGATGCCGTTAAAAAAGGCAATTTGACAGAAAATGTTTCTATACACGTTGATCTTCCTTCTGACTCATGGAATATAAAAGATATAGAATTAAATTTTACAGAAATTAATTTCGAACCTGAATTAAAAATCATAGAGAATAATACCTTACATGGAACTTTTAAACGGGTTTATAATAAAAATCCCTCCCCAGAACAACATATCTTTGCCCAAGCTGTTCAATTAGAAATTGAAGATCCTTCGCTTATATATGGAGTTTATATTTATGGATATAATTATTTATCTCACCCTGGAACTCCATCCATTCAATTACAAGGATTTGAACCCTCTAATAAACATCCGAATGGAACTATTTTTCGTTCTGTGGCTTTAAATATGTCTGACTCGCCTGATTGGTATCTTCAAGAATTTGATGTTCCTATCTTACTAAACCCTGGGAATTACTCTATAGTTTTAAATGGAATGGGTATCCCCACCTATAGTGTAACCAATGCGGGATTCTACTGGGCATATAATGGAATAGATCCAATACATAGTAAGTTATATGCTTCAGAATTCATAGATAGTTGGGGTGTTGGTGTTAGTGGAGAGCCATTTCTTTATAAGGTCATAGAAAAGCTTAATACTACAATATATCCCGAAGCAATTAATATGACTGCGGAATTGGATGCACAATCTTTTCCTGTATCCAATGGAAGTGGTCATGGAAAAGGATACTTAAAAAGAAACCAGATTAATTATCATGCTAATAAACAGAAAGTTGAGATTAAAATAAAAAACAACAAAACACAGCATCTTCGGTTTAATACTGTATATAGCTTTAATATTTACAATCTTTATAACTCAACGGGCACTGCTACTATCAAATATAATAATTCTATTGAATGGAATGTATTTCCAGAAATAACTAGGCATTCGAATAATGATACAGTGCGTTTTAACTATCCAAGGAATTGGGAAAATATTCAAGTAACAAGAGATTCATTAAATATTACTTCTGAGGTCATAATTGACAGTCTTCATAATATAATAATCATCCCTAATAGTACGATTCAAAATAATGCCGACTGGATTATTAGTGGTATGTCTCCCAGTATAAATATTGATCTTAATGCTCCAAAATTAGAATTTGCGACGGGGCAAGAACTTAGCTTTTCTTTAGGATCACATTCATTTCAAGGAAAGTACATATTTAGATTATACGATCCCTTAGGGTTATTAGAATTTCAAACTGAAAAATTTATACCTCCCGATGATAAGATATTTTCCTACAATATTCCGGTAAGTGCGATCGAGGGAGAATATACAGCATTTGTATTTTGGAATAATGAAACGGATGCAGGGGTTGA